>OUNM010657063.1_pt1 | contig 14718 bp, 16 predicted proteins | sample 1769961 | NCBI WGS metagenome assembly OUNM01 (sample SAMEA3914820, study PRJEB12502) | metagenome | biome: forest; material: soil | place: USA | collected 2012-03-12 | depth 0.3 m | reverse complement strand
CGCGTGTGGTCGTCGGCGGTGGCGGTGAGCGCCACGCGCGGCACGTTGGGGAAGCGCTCGTGCAGCTGCGCGAGCTGCAGGTAATCCTCGCGGAAGTCGTGGCCCCACTGGCTGACGCAATGCGCCTCGTCGATGGCCACCAGGCTCAACAGGCCGCGCTCGTCCAGCGCGGTGAGCATCGCCATGAAGCGCGGGTTGGTGACGCGTTCCGGCGCGGCGTAGAGCATCACGAGGCGCCCGGCCATCATCTCGCGCTCGACGCGCTGTGCCTCCTCGCCGGTGAGCGACGAATTGAGGAAGGCGGCGTGCACGCCCAGCTCCTCGAGCGCGCCGACCTGGTCGTGCATCAGTGCGATCAGCGGGCTGATGACCAGCGTGACGCCCAGTCCGGCACGATGGCGCGCGATGGCGGGCACCTGGTAGCACAGGCTCTTGCCGCCGCCGGTGGGCATCAGCACCATCGCGTCGTCGCCGGCCGTCACCGTCTGGATGATGTCTTGCTGTTCGCCGCGGAAGGCGCTGTAGCCGAACACCTGCTGCAGGATGCCGTGCAGATCGGCGTCCCTCGCGCCGCGGCGCCGGGCCGGATCGGCCACCCCGTGGACAGCACCGCCCTGGGCCTCGTTGGCCGCCAGCCCCGCGGGACGCGTGGTCGGCAGGGAATCGAAGTCGTAGTCGTAGTCGAAATCAGACACGGAAAAGGGCCGGTGCAGGCCGATCGCACGCTGGGCGCGACAGCCGGAAGACAAGGCCTCCATGGTACAGGGCGCGGGTAAAGCGCAGCGGCGCCAAAGCGCCCATTCCGGCCGAAAATGGCACCCGATCGCCGCAGGCGGTCGAGGATTCGACTCGCTGCCGCAGAATCGCCGACACTGCCCTGAACACCCGACCGGAGCCCCGATGTCGACCAAAGCCGAAGAACTCCGCGCCAAGCTCATCCGCAATTTCGACGAGGTGCCCCTGGCGCGCGAGACCCGCGAGCCGCTGTACGACGGCATGAGCGCCCGCATCGCGCGTGGCACCGCGGCGCTCAAGCTGGGCGCGAGCATCGACGTGCTGGAACCCGGCAAGCGCGGCTGTCCCTACCACCTGCATCACGCGCAGGAGGAGATGTTCATCGTGCTCGAAGGCCACGGCACCATGCGCGTCGCCGGCGAGATGCTGGCCGTCAAGGCAGGCGACATCGTCTTCGTGCCGCCCGGGCCGGACTATCCGCACCAGATGATCAACACCTCGGACGCGCCGCTGAAGTACCTGTCGATCTCCACCAGGGAGACCCCCGAGGTGTGCGAATACCCCGATTCCAACAAGGTGCTGACGAACGCGCGCGTGGCGGGGCAGGACGACGGCTTCGCCCGCATGAACCGCCTCGACACCGACCTCGACTACTGGGACGGCGAGCCTTGAAACGGCGTCAGCGCGAGCCGTCCGGCCGGAAGCCCCATTGCGCGACGGCGGGCGCCTCGCTGGCCGGCGCGGAGTGCGGGTCGTAGGACATCGAATGGCCTTCGCGCATCGCCTGCTCGTACATCGGCACGAAGTCCTTGTTGTCCGGCGACTGCAGCTTGGCCACGTCCAGCGGCGCGTAGAACTCGATCACCGCATCGAAGGCCCCGCGCTGCCGGCAGGCGGCGATGGCGTCGGCATCCGAGCGCGCGTCCTCGTCCTGGCGCAGCAGCAGCAGCCCCGCGCGTGACAGGCCGACGGCCGGCGGGGCGTCCATCGGGTCGGAATGGGTGCGGAACTTGGCGCGAAACTGGTAGACGGCGACGATAGCCATGGCGAACTCGGATTGGACCAGCCCGAAGCATACCGGGCCGCGGCAGATGCCCGCCAAATGCGCGGATTTGGCCGCGGCGCGAGGCCGGCCGAACGGCATAATCCAGGCTCACCATCCGGTCGCCGCCCACCTGCCGGCGCCGGCATCCTGTAGCCGCCATCTCTGGCGGCCGGCCACGGGGGAGCCGTCCCCCAAATTTCCTGGAGCACGCACATGGCGTCAGTCAACAAGGTCATCCTCATCGGCAACTGCGGGCGCGACCCCGAGGTTCGCTACACGCCCGGCGGCACCGCCATCTGCAACGTCTCGGTGGCCACCTCCAGCCGCCGCAAGGACAAGGCCAGCGGCGAGAGCATCGAAGACACCCAGTGGCACCGCGTCACCTTCTACGACCGCCTGGCCGAGATCGCCGGCGAGTACCTGAAGAAGGGCAAGCCGGTCTACATCGAGGGTCGCCTGAAGTACGGCAAGTACACCGACAAGGACGGCATCGAACGCAACACGGTCGACATCGTCGCCGAACAGATGCAGATGCTGGGCGGCCGCGACAGCGGCGGCGGCGACGAAGGCGGCAGCGGCGGCACCGGCGGCCGCTACCTGGCCCCGCGCGATGGCATCGACGGCGGCGACGAGCGCCCATCCCGTCCGGCCGCACGCCCGGCCCCGACGGCCGCGCCGCGCCCGGCTCCCAAGGCGGCGACGGGGTTCGACGACATGGACGACGACATTCCGTTCTAAAAGGCCTTCTTTCGAAGCGTCACCCAGGGCCCCCGAAGCACGTCTTCCGGGGCCCTTTGCCTTGTGCTCGCCGAGGCTTTCCTCCGTTGCTCGGAATGATTCCGGCGCGCGCCGCCGTCGTCCCGGGTCGTGCCTCGTCCCCATCGCGGCGGCTTCCGTCCGAAGCCGGTTGGCCCGCCCGCGGCGCCATCGCAGACTGCGCTCCACCGTTCGCCGGCCACCCCTGGCCGGCCGGATCGAAGGAGCCAAGCCATCGCCACCGAACACCTCCCCTTCGCGCTTCCAGGCTCGTTGGAGGCCGCCGCGCCATCGCGTGGCGTCGACGTCCGGACGGCCGATCGCCTGCTGGCCGCAGCAGGCACGACCTGGTGGGCGGTCGCCCTGGCCGGCCAGACCATCTTCACGGCCTATGTCGCGCTGCTGTACGGCGTGTCGGCGTGGAACGGCCGCTTCGATCGGTGGAACGAGGTCGTGCCCCGGGGCTGGGTGCCCGGCCACGTCGCCGGCAACCTGACGCTGTCCGGGCATCTGCTTTTCGCGGCGCTCGTCTTCGCGTCCGGGGGCTTGCAACTCGTCGGCGTCGTACGCCGCCGCGCGCCGCGGGTGCATCGCTGGAACGGCCGTTTCTATGTCGTCGCGGCCATCGTGCTGGCGCTCAGCGGCGTGGCGCTGGTCGCCGCGGGTCAGTCGCCGGGAGATCCCGTGCAGACGGCCGGCACGTTGCTCAACGTGATGCTGATCCTCGCGTTCGCGGGCCTGGCGTGGCGCGACGCCGTCGCGCGTCGATTCGAGCGGCACCGGCGCTGGGCGCTGCGGCTGCTGCTGGCCGTCGCCGGCGTCTGGTTCTTCCGGATCGGCCTGATGGGCTGGATCGTGGTGAACCGGGGCCCGGTCGGCTTCGATCCGCACACGTTCCGCGGGCCGGCGCTGGGCCTGCTTGCCTTCGGCCAGAGCTTGTTGCCGCTGGTGATGCTGGAGCTGGTGTTCCGCGTGCGCAGCGGTGCCGGGGCCGCGCCGCGCCTGGTGATGGCCGCCCTCCTGGCGATGGCGAGCCTGGCGACCCTCGTCGGGATCGCCGCGGCGACGATGCTGATGTGGCTGCCCCACATGAAATGACGCCGCGAGCGGGACGGCCCTGCCGCTGTGATGTACTCCTGACCTGTCACCTCCGTTGCCGCCTGGCGCTCGCCGCGATCGACCGATGTCCGAGACCGAAGATCCCCGTCCGCTGGACCTGCGCCGGCTGCTGTCCTGGCCGCGGCTGCGGCTCACGCTGATCCTCGCGCTGGTCTTCGGGTCGTTGCTGTCCGTGGGCTCGCCGACGTCGACGCGCGCGTGGGTGCTGCGCGTCCTGATCGTCGGCTGCAGCGCGACGCTCGCCTATGGCCTGCTCGAACAGGCGCCCTCGCGACCGCCCGCGCGGCTCGCGCGCTGGGTGATGCAGCTGCTGGGCGTCGTCGTGTCGGTGCCGCTGGCGGCCTGCGTCGCGTACTGGGTGACGACCGGCGACGGGTCCTGGTGGCACGATCCGGCCCGTCTCAGCGGCTACGGAAAGGTCGTCTTCACCGGCATCCTGTTCGCGCCCTGGATCGCGCTGGGCGCGATGGTGCGCCAGCGCGAAGCGCTCGCGCGGCACCAGGCGCTGGCCTTCGAGCTCGAACGCAGCGAGCTGCGGCGCCAGGCGCTCGACGCGAGGCTGAGTCTGCTGCAGGCCCAGGTGCAACCGCACTTCCTGTTCAACACGCTGGCCAATGTCCGGGCGCTGGTGCGCAGCGGCTCGCCGCGCGCGGCCGAGGTGCTGGACAGCCTCATCGCCTACCTGCGCGCGGCGCTGCCGCGCCTGGACGAGAATTCCTCCACCCTTGGCCAGGAGCTCGATCTCGTGCGCGCCTATCTCGAGCTGATGCACATGCGCATCCCCGACCGGCTGCGCTACGCGGTGCATGCCGACGGCGTCGACCGTGAATTGCGTTGTCCGGCCCTGACGCTGATCACGCTGGTCGAGAACGCGATCCGCCACGGCATCGATCCCGCGGAGGACGGCGGCCAGGTGGAGGTCAGCGTGCAGGTGCGGCAGGGCAGGTGCATCGCGCGCGTCGTCGACACCGGCGTCGGCCTGCGCGCGGACGGCAACAGCCCGGGCACCGGCCTCGCGTCGCTGCGCGAGCGGCTGCAACTGTTCTTCGGCGGCGATGCGCACCTGAGCCTGAGCGCGTCGATGCCGCGCGGCACCAGCGCGGAGCTGGATTTCCCGGCCAAGAGGAGCGGCGCATGAACGCGCGACGCCCGACCGCGCTGATCGCCGACGACGAGCCCTTGCTGCGCGAGGAGCTGGTGCAGATGCTGCGCCTGGCGTGGCCCGACCTGCAGGTCGTGGCCGAGGCCCGCAACGGGCGCGAGGCCGTCGAGAGCTACGCCGCGCTGCATCCGGACATCTGCTTTCTCGACGTGCAGATGCCCGGCATGTCGGGCATCGACGCCGCCAGCCAGATCGGACGCGGCGCGCAGCTGGTGTTCGTGACCGCCTACGACCAGTACGCGCTCAGCGCCTTCGAGCGTGGCGTGCTCGACTACCTGGTCAAGCCCGTGCTGCCCGCGCGGCTGGCCGACACGGTGGGCCGGCTGCAGGAGCGCCTGCGGCTCGCGCAGCCCGGACCGGCCAGCGACGACCTGCTGCGGGCGCTCGCGTCGCAACTGCAGGCGACCCAGGGCGCTGCCGGTCCGTTGCGCTGGATCCGCGCCTCGACCGGGCAGACGCTGCACATGATCCCGGTCGACGAGATCGATTTCCTGCGCTCGGACGAGAAGTACACGGAGATCTCCTGGCGCGCGAATGGCGGCAAGCCGAACATGGCGCTGCTGCGCCTGCCTCTGAAGGAACTGCTCGCGCAGCTCGATCCGGCGCAGTTCGTGCAGGTGCATCGCGCCGTGGTGGTCAACCTGCACGCCGTGCAAAGCGTCAGCCGCACGGGCAAGGAGACCGCCGAGATCCATCTGCGCGGACGTCCCGAGGTGCTGCCGGTGAGCCGGAGCTTCGCGCACCTGTTCAAGACGATGTAGCCGGCGCGCGGCCTTGGCCTGCGGTCGATGCGCTCAGCCCGGCAGCCCTGCGCGCAAACGCCCCAGCGACGAACCGCCGTTGAGCGCGGCCAGGCAACTCGCGGCGACGTCGTCGGCAGATGCGCCGCCTTGCCATGCATCGGCCAGCGCCAGGACGCCCTGGCGGGCGCTGCGCGACCAGGAGCCGCCCAGCGGATCCTGTGCATCCGCGCGCAGCTTCTCGCAGTACAGGGCGCGTGCGTCCGGGCTGGCCTCGACCAGTCGCAGCAAGGGCTGCAGGGCGGCGTCGAACGCGTTGGCGGGCAGCGGCTCGCGTCCGCTGGGTTGCGCATGCCACGCGCACAGGTATTCGACCGGCCCCAGGCTGCGGCCGTGGCCGAAGGCGGCGCCGCCATCGCTGCCGCCTTGCAGCGCTGTGCCCCAGGCGGCGAGCCGTCCGCTGGGCAGGCGTCCGCTGCGCAGGGCCTGGACGAGCGCGTCCGCGACCAGCGCCTGCACGCCGGGTTCGCCCTGGCGCTCGATGTGGCAAAGCAGGTTGACGAAGGCCGGATACAGCGCGTCGCCCAGCTGCAGGCAGACGGTCTCCATCAGCTCGGTGCGGCCTTGCGGATCCGGCAGCGCGCCGAGGCCATCGACCAGCGCCTGCGCGGCCGCGAGCCAGTCGGGCTGCGGCTTGAGCATGCCTCGCCTCGGCGACTCAGGCCGTCAGGTGCGCGAGCACCCGCTGCGCCAGCGTGCCGATGTCGCGCGTGTCGGGCAGGCCGCCGCGCAGCGCGATGCGCGCGCCGCTGGCGTCGCCCTGGAACCAGGCGGCGGCGTCCTGGGCGGCGTCGTGGGAGCCGGGCGCGCCTGGCCAGTCCGTGGTGGGCGAGGCGCCGAAGGCGAGGTGGGCGAGCGAAGAGGTGTGGATGTCCATGATGACCCTGCGTGAGTCCACTCTATCGAAGCCCGCGGCCGCTGCCCACTGGCATCGTTCCCAGGCGCGCGCCGCGCGCGAGGCGGCGTCCTCAACGCAGCATCGCCTTCAGGCTGCGCAACACGATGGCCGGCCGCGAGGCGATGTCGTCGACCAGCAACTGCGCGAAGGTGGACAGCAGCAGGATCAGCAGCGCCTGCGACGCCAGCACCTTGATCGAGCTGGAGAGGGCGAACACGTTGAGCTGCTGCGCGTAGCGGTTGATCAGGCCGAACACGGCTTCCACCACGTACAGCACCACCAGCGCCGGCGCGCTGATGACCAGGCCCAGCGTGGCCACGCGCCCGAACTCGGCCTCGATCAACGTGACGCCGCCCGGATTGAGCGGCGGCAGCACGGCGCCGACGGGCCACAGCACATAGCTTTGAAGCATCAGGCCGACCAGCAGCAGGAAGCCGCCCGAGGACATGAACAGCATGCTCGCCAGCCGCGACAGCAGGGCCGCCGTGAGCGGCGTCTGGTGGCCCGACAGCGGGTCCATCACCTGCGCCATCGAGGCGCCGGTCTTCATGTCGATGATCTGCCCCGCGACGTCGAACGCCCACAGCACCGCGCCGAACAGCACGCCGATCACCGCGCCGACGAAGACTTCCTTGCCGAACAGCCGCAGCCAGTCGACCGAGTGGAAGTGCCCGACATCGACCGCGGGTTGCAGTGCCACCGACAGCGCGGCCAGCGCGAGGAACACCGCGTTGCGCACGAGCGCGGGCATGGTGTCCTGCGTGAACAGCGGCAGCAGCAGGAACGCCACCGCGATGCGCGTGGCCGACAGCCCGATGACCAGCACCTGCGACGACCAGAAGCCGACGTGCTGCAGCGCCTCCATCTCAACGCCGCCGCATCAGCGCACCATGCCGGCGAAGCCGGAGAACACGCGATCGGCGAACTGGTAGAGGCCGCCGCCCAGCATCGAGGCGGTGACGAAGATGGTGACGACGATTGCGAAGAACTTGAGCGCGTACTGCAGCGTCTGCTCCTGGATCTGCGTGGCCGCCTGCAGCACCGCCACGATCAGGCCCACCACCGCCGCGACGATGATGGGCGGCGCGGACAGCAGCATCACGTACCACAGCGCCTGCTGCGTGAGCTGGAGGGCTTCGCTGTTCATCGCGTCAGCGGTAGGTGAGCACGAGGCCGTGCGCGAGCTTGACCCAGCCGTCGACGAGCACGAACAGCAGCAGCTTGAACGGCATCGACACCGTCGTCGGCGACAGCATCATCATGCCCATCGCCATCAGGATGTTGGAGATGACGAGGTCGATGACGAGGAACGGCAGGAAGATCAGGAAGCCGATCTGGAACGCCGCCGACAGCTCGCTGACGGTGAACGCCGGCACGACGACCAGGAAGTCGCGGTCGCCGAGCTGCGCCGCGCGCTCGGGAGGCAGCGACTTCTGCGCGGTCTTGAGGAAGAACGCGCGCTCGCGCGGCGGCGAGTGGCGCACGAGGAAGTCGCGCAGCGGCTCCTTGGCGGTGTCGGCGGCGGCCAGCATCGTCTTGGTGTTGCCGGCGATGTTGTCGAAGCCCTGCAGGCGGTCGGACATCGCCTGCACCACCGGGAACATGATGTACAGGCTGAGGACGAGCGCCAGCCCGTTGAGGACGACGTTGGGCGGCGACTGCTGCAGCCCCAGCGCGTTGCGCAGCAGGCTCAGCACGACGACGATCTTGGTGAACGACGTCACCATCACGGCGACGAAGGGCGCCAATGCCAGCAGCACCACGGTCATCAGTGCCGAGGACGGCGAGAACTGGGTCAGATCCATCGATCGGGACGCGCGGCGGCGCCCTTCTCCTCAATTGGGGTTCGGCCCGCAGTGTGTCGGAGGACTGGCGGCGTCACCAGCTGGGAGCGTTCCCAGGGGAGCGGGAGGTCAGGGCAGGATCCACTGCGCGTGCCGGCAGGCACGCAACGGCCCGTTGCCCGTCTGCACGGTCAACGCGGGCGCGTCGCTTTCGCCATCGATGGCCTGCACGCCGCCATCCGCGGGCAGCGCAAGCACGTTCGAACAGGGGTTCTGATAGCCCGGTGCGCCGAAGGCCTGGGTGTGTCCGACGATGAAGAACAGGGTCCGGCCATCCGCGGACCAGCTGGGCGACAGGTGGTAGGCCCCCCAGCCGCGATCCAGCGTCAACGCCGACGGCCTGGTGAGCGGGTGCATGCCCGTGCCGTTGAGGCCGACGACGTACAGCAGCCAGTACTTGTTCGCGGAGCCCAGGCCGGTCTGCAGGGCCACCGGCAAGGACATCGCCAGCCGATGGCCGTCCGGGCTGGCAGCGATGGTCGGGCCGCCCTGAAGGACGCCGGCTGGCAGCCGGAAGGGCACGCTGACGTACTTCTCGCTGCCGATCTGTCGCATCACCAGCCTGTCGCCCGCTACGTGCAGGTAGGCGTCGCCGACGGGCAACCAGGTCAGGGCGTTCTGGTACGCGCTGGCGTCGTAGTCGAGCGGCGAGCCGTCCTGGACGACGTGGCCGTGGCGGTCGAAGACGACCACTTCGGGCGTGCGCTGCCGCCACTTCGGGATCCAGTAGGCGGCGACGTACTTGCCATCGGGCGACAGGTACACGTTGCTGCTCACGATGCGCGGCGTGTCCGTGTTCGGCAGGTCCCGGATGTTGAACCCTCCGAGAGGCTGCAGCGTGTCGCTGTCGAAGAAGTCGACCGAGCCGACGCTGTTGGCCCGCACCAGCGTGTGGGCCGACGCGTTGCTGGCCGACCAGAGTTCCCAGCCCGTGCCCGCCACGGCCGCCGGAGTGCGCGGCAGCAGGTGCTCCTGCCCCGACGGCAGATCGACGATGGCCCAGTTGTTGCCGTCGTGCCGTGGAACCTGTTCCAGGATCCTGCCCGTGGGCGCCGCGGCGTGCACGGCGAAGGTGCCCAGCGCGGCGCTCAGCGCGACGCACGGGCCGCGCAGTCGCAGGGAACGGCCAAGGGCGAATCTTGCGCGGGACTGCATCGTCAATCTCGTTGTCGAACGCGCCTCAGGGCGCGGGGATCCACGTCATGTTCTCATAGCAACTGCGCACCGCGATGGGCGTGCCGTTCGGCCCCGTCACGGTGAATTGCAACGAGGCGTCATCGTCGAGATCGTCGATCGCGATGCTCTGGCCGGATGCAGGAACCACGAGCTCCTCCGGGCAGCCCGCAGGCGCGAGCGCGAATTCCGCCTGCGGGTAGGCGATCGAGAACGCGATGTACTTCCCGTCCGGCGACCAGGTCGCGTCCGAATGCGCGATCGCCCCGTCGCCCATGGCGCGCGCGGTGAGCGTCGTCAGCTGCCGGAAATCGGTCATCGTCGGGTCGGTCACGAACAGCACGCCCCGGCCCAAGGGGCTGCCGGTCAGGTCCGGCAGATTGATGGCCAGCTTGGCGGCGATCTGCGTCCCGTCGGGGCTCACGCTCAACTCGGCGCCGCCGGTGCCGACGCCGGCCGGTGGCGTGATGTCGTGGAATTCCGGATGCAGGTTGCCCACCGTGGCGGTCACCAGCGTCGGGCCGGCGAGGAACACATAGCGGCCATCGGGCAGCCAGTCGAAGGCGTTCCAGTAGGACGACACGTCGTAGTCGACGGGCGACCCCTGCTGGATGACGTTGCCGGTGCGGTCGAACACCGCCAGCACCGGGTCTTCGTCATGATAGTCCTGCTTCCAGTAGGCCAGCACGTAGCGTCCGTCCGGAGAGGGCTTGACGTTGCTCCAGAACCTGGGCGTGTTCGAGTCCGGTTCGTCGCGCAGCGAGAAGCCGCCGGTGCGTTGCAGCGTGACGCGGTCGAAGAACTCGACATCGCCGACCTTGTCGACGCGCACGAAATCGGCGTGGGAACCCGTGGCGTTGTTGATCGTCCAGTCGTCGGTCTGCGCGTTGTTGGCTTGCGACCAGGCGCTGCGCGGAAACGGCGCGAACGCGCTGGAGCCGAGCGACAGCGCGCCGGCGTCATAGTTGATCACGCCGGCAAAGGGACTGCCGACGAGGACGCCTTGCATGAAACCCGGTGCCGATCCCCCTGCAGTACCGCTTGCGGGCGCGGTTCCGGTTCCGGTGCCCGCGTCGCTGCCGGTGCTCGTGCCGGGGGCAGTGCCAGTGCCTGTACCCGTACCAGTACCAGTACCGGTACCTGTCCCGTTGGCGTTTTGCGGGTCAGACCCGCCGCCGCCGCCTCCGCCGCATGCCGCCAGGGCAAGCGCAAGAAGGGCCGCCAGGCCCGCGCGAGTTTGTCGAGATGTGGATGCAGTGTTCGATTTCATGCTTCGTCCAAAACGCAAACAGGCGGGAAGCCCGATGCTTCCCGCCGAAGATGGCGCCGTGGCGCCGGAGGTGTCGAAGTCCGATTACGACTTGCGCGCCATGCCCTGCAGCGCTTCGCCCAGGCTCTTGATGGCGGTGGTGAAGGTGTTTTGCAGGATGCTGTACTGCTGGCTCAAGGCCTGGAACTGCGTCATGTCCTCGTTGAACTTGGCCGCCTGGGCGGTGTTCGTGTCGTTGGTCGACGTCTTGTTGGCGGGAGCGCCGGCGGCAGCGCCGGTGCCGGTGGCGGCGCCCGTGCCCGCCGTCATGCCCGTGCCAGCCGGCGCGGCGGTGCCCGTGCCCGTCGTGGCGCCGGTGGCCGGCGTAGGCATGTCGGCTTGCATCTTGTTGGACAGATCGACCAGTGCCGAAGCTTGCTGGCCCAGGCAGTCGCCCATGGCCTGGGCGATGGCTTCCAGCCAGCCGCCCGCGCCGGTCTGGCCCGATTCCTTGTGACGTTGTGCAGCGGAGCTGGCGATGGCGCTGCCCAGCTGGTTGGTCATGTCCGACATGATGGCGCCGAACTTGTCCTGGGCGTCCTGCTGCACGTCGGCGGGAACGTTGCTCTGGTTCTGCGACGCTTGCGCATTCGCCGTGTCCTTGAGCATGTTGTTCACGAACGGCGGCATGCCGCTTTGCTGCTGCAGCTGGTCGCCGGCCTGGCTCACGGCGTTGGTCACGACTTGCTGCAGCATGTTGCCGACGGCCTCGCCGATCATCGAGCCGATCGGGCCGAATTCCATGCCGATCACGCCGCCGATGTCGCCGAGGATGCTGCCGCCGCCGCTGCCGCCCAGCAGGCCGCCCAGCATGCCACCGCCGCCACCCATCACACTGTTCAAAGCTCCGGACATTTGAATCTCCTAGTTTGGCGTCGTCTCGACACCGGGTTCCATGACTGTTTCAGCGGCGCGCTCCAGGTTCCTCCCTGTCGCCTCGAGTCCGGGATTGCGTTGCCGCATCCCGCCCCGACACCACCCTTGCTTGCCCTCCTGGCCGAGTCGCTGCGTCGTTGCAGCTTCGGTTCGGTCGACGGAGTGAATTAAAGGCCTTGCGTCCGGCTTTCGTAAGCTGGGTCGGTTCCCAGGTGGGAATCGACCTAGCCGCGAGGACACGCGTGGCAAGCGGCTGGGAGGCTTCCCAGCCGGCGCGACGGGCCCGGACCCGTCAGTCGTTGAACCAGCCGCCCACGCCGACGAAGCGCTTCTTGGCCTCGTCCCAGGAGAAGCAGGTGAATGCCATCTCCGAATCCATCGGCACGACGCAGAGCGTGTCCAGGTGCGTCACCAGCCGAAGGTCGGAGTAGGCGGCGGACGACGCCGCAAGCCGCCGGTAGGCGTTCTTCGTCAGGGCGAGCTCGGTCCAGGATTGGCACGAGAGCGCCGGGATGCGGTTGCCGCTTCCAGGCCCGGAGGCCGGCGGAATGTCGAAGCGCGCGATCGGCGTGATGCGCTCTTCATCGCCATGCGGGTGTGCCGCCGCATAGACGACGTGGGCGAACTCCTTGTCGACGAGCGCCAGGCCGACGTCCATCTCGCCGAGGACCGAGAACGTCCCCTTGCAGGCCTGGACCGGCGCGTAGCCGGCCAAGCCTGTGCCGAGGGCCGAGGTCAAGCCGCCGAAACGCCGCTCGCCGAGGGTCGCGCGCAGGTAGCCCGTGGTGGCCCTGGATTTCTCGGCGAGCGTCTCGCGACTGAGCAACACCGAGTCGTCTCCCGGATCCGCCGCCCTGGCGGTGGACAGCAGGGACGCCAGAAGAAGGGCGGGCAGCGCGTGCAGGGCCACCGCGCGCCGACGCGACGTTTCGGACGAATCGTTCAATGTTGCTTGATCTCGATGTGGAACGCGGGGTCGTGGCCCGTGAACGGCGACAGGAAGTTCGTGACGGTGCCGTCTGCCTTGGCTTGCACCAGGGCGGACTGGAAGTGCTGTCTCTGCGTCGCCGACATCCCGCTCGTGCCGGGGCCGATGTCGAAGACGTTCATCTCGTCCAGGTTCACGAAGTGGTTGGACACCGGGATGCCTTGGTTCAACAGGTCTGCCATCTTGTCACGCATGGCGTCGCGAATGGTGTCGGCGCTGTCGCCGCGCGCAATCCCCTGGTTGTAGATCGCGATCACCTGCTGGCCCGGCGGCCCGTAATGGCTGATGGTGCCGTCCTGCAACTGCGCGTACATGATGGCCGCCTGTTCCGATGGCGTGCGCGCCGAGCTGGTGACGACCAGCTTGCCGACGTCGAGGTTCGCGGCCTTCGCGACGGTGTCCAGGCGCGAGAGAGACTCGAGGCTGATGGACGCCGGGTACACGTTGGAAGCGAACTTCGGGAACGGGGTGACGGCGACCTTGTCGACCAGGTCGTGCACCTCGGCGGGACTGACGAGATGACCGCCCGCGGTGGTCGCCTGCAGCGTCTGGTCGATGTAGGTCCGCTGGGTCGCGCTCAGCGTGACGTGCGACGCCGCGATGTAGTCGGTGGCCGTGCGATGAGCCTCGGCGAAGTGCTCGCTCGTCGCATCGGCGGGGCTGGCGGCGAAAGGCTGCGCGGCGCTCGAGGTCCGCTCCAGCGCATCGGCGAAGCGGGCCCCGCCGGCATCGGCCGTGGCCAGGTCGTAGACCTGCTCGCGCAGGCCGGCGTCGAGGCGCGGATCCATCCTGCCGTCGACCAGCGCATTGCCCAGGCCCTCGAGTGCCTGGCGCACCTGGCCGCTCTGCGCGGGCGACAGGTCGGTGCGTTGCAGGGCGGTGCGCACGTTGGCGCCGGCGTCCGCGATCGCGGACGCTTGCGCGTCGGCAGGCGGCGTCGCCGTCGAGGCCGCGATGCCGAATCCTTCGATCGCGCGCTCGGTGGAGGACAGGGGCTGGTTGCGAACGTCGGCCAACTTCGACTGCGCCGAAGCGAGCAGCGGCGCGTCGCCGGACGCGGAGGAAGCGGCACTCGGCGGAGCGCCTGCGGAATCGGTCTTGTAGAGCGTCACGCTCGTCTCCTGGTTGAAACGGGAACGCCGCCGGGCCGAGGCGCTTGCCTCGGGCTGTCGGCGGCTTGGAGCTAGGGCCTGAACAGGCCCTACGGGATCAGGCGAACAGTCGGCCCAGCTTCAGCGAGACGTTCACGTTCACGTTGACGTCCACGTTGCCGTGGGCGAAGACGCCGCCGCCGAGCCAGGGTTCGAAGCGGATCGGACGCACGGTGTTGCCGCCGTGGTCGGGATGGGCATGGCCGCCACCGTTGCCGGCGCCGCCGTTGCCCTGGAACACGCCGTGGAAGATCACGTTGACGAGGCCGTCGAGGATGCGGAACGCGTCCTTGTAGGCGTTGCCCAGCTGGTGCTGCGGCGTGCCGGAGCCCGATTGCGCCAGCGACGGATTCTTCAGCACGTCGGTCGAATTGATCCAGTTCTGGTCGACGGCGTGCGTGCCGCCCTGCGAGTCGACGGCGACGAAGCCGTTGCCGGTCGCGTTCTCGTGGATCTCGTTGCCGTCGGCGACCGCATAGTCCATCGTGTTGCCCCAGCCGGCTTCCTCGTGGATCGCCAGGTCGCCGTGCGTGTTGCTGTCGACGCCGGTGACCTGCACGCCGTAGCTGCCGTTGGTGATCGTCACCTTGGACGACAGGTCGGCGGCCGGATTCGCGGCGTAGGGCGTGGTCTGGATCGTGACCTTGGTGCCGTCGTCGAGGTTGAACGTGGTCGTGCCCCAGAAGTCGAACTGGTGCTGGCCGTTGACCGACACGTGCGGGTCGCCGGACGCCTGGTAGACCGAGCCGGTCTGCTTGTTCGTGATCGTGACGGTGTTGTTGTCGTCGCAGGTGATCTTGTAGTCGTCGTTCTCGAACACCGCCTGGCCGTTCTGCATCGTCGTGCTGGCATGGCTGGGATT
>OUNM010854350.1_pt1 | contig 14723 bp, 14 predicted proteins | sample 1769961 | NCBI WGS metagenome assembly OUNM01 (sample SAMEA3914820, study PRJEB12502) | metagenome | biome: forest; material: soil | place: USA | collected 2012-03-12 | depth 0.3 m | reverse complement strand
TCCAAACGGCGTGCATAGATTGCCCCCCACATTCGGTGAGGTGGCTGAGTGGTCGAAAGCAGAGCTTTGCTAAAGCTCCGTACCCCTTTAAAGGGTACCGAGGGTTCAAATCCCTCCCTCACCGCCAATTTTCCCCGGTGGAAATGGCCTCCTCGAGGCCGGCAAACAGATTGTGCGACCCGACCGTCCCGGTATTCTGATTTGATGACAAAACCCGCGTGCCCGATGTGTGAGATGGCTGATGTTCTGGACCACCCGGAAATTTGGGAGTGTGTCACCTGCGGGCACGAGTGGCCCCGGGAGGCGGAGGCGCAGGTGGTGAAGGATGCGCATGGCGATGTGCTGGCCGATGGCGACTCCATTGTGTTGATCAAGGATCTGCGGCTGAACGGCTCCTCGCAGGTGCTGAAAGGCGGCACGAAGGCCAAGGGAATTCGCCTGGTGGACGGAGATCATGAGATTTCCTGCAAGATGGAGGGCGCTTCCCTTGGCCTGAAAGCGTGCTTCGTCAAAAAAGCCTGATGAGCTCCAGCCATCCTTCCTGCGGGCCTTGAGAGTAAACAGCTTTCCCGGGAAACGATCTGCCGGTAGATAGAGGGCGACATGAGTATTGTTCGCGTAAAAGTTCCAGCGACCACGGCCAATATTGGGCCTGGGTTTGATTGCCTCGGCATCGCCCTGCGGGTCTACAATTGGGTGACCATTTCAAAAGCCGAGGGAGGCGTGGTCGAAGGCATCTTTGCCGAGGCGGCGGATGCTTTTTTCAAGCGTACCGAGGAAACTTCGTTCGCTTTTCAGTGGAAAATCACCGGACAGGTTCCACGTTCCCGTGGCCTCGGCAGCAGCGTGACGGTGCGGTTGGGCGTGCTGCACGGGCTCAATGCGCTGGTCGGCGCGCCGCTGAACAATCAGGAAGTTTTCGAGCTCTGCGCGGAACTCGAAGGGCACCCGGATAACGCGGCCCCGGCGGCTTTTGGCGGATTCACCATCGCGCGGGGTGGGGCATCCGTGCAGCAGTACAAAGTCGACCGGAAGGCTGAGTTCGTTCTCCTGATTCCCGATTTCGAGGTGGCCACGCCCGATGCGCGCCGCGTGTTGCCCAAGACGGTGCCGCTGGCGGATGCGGTGCTCTCCGCCGGCAACGCCTGCGCGATCGCGGCGGCGTTTGCGACCCGGAAATACGAGGCGCTGGCCGGTTGCTTTGAGGACCGCCTGCACCAGCCCTATCGGCAGGAGCTTATCCCGTTCCTGCCCGCGGTCATCGACGCGGGCGTCAAGGCCGGCGCGGTCGGCGGTTGGTTGAGTGGCTCGGGATCGACCATCGCCTGTCTCTCGCTCGGGAAAGGCGCGCAGGTGGCCGAGGCCATGCTGGCCGCCTGTGGCAACGCCGGGGCCAAAACCATTGTCACGCTGGCCGACAATACAGGAGTACGCGTTTATCGGCGCGACTAGGCGATGAGGCGCTGGCTCGAAGGTCTCGAGACGTTTGCCATAGACGTCATTCTGAACCGCCGCTACGGGCGGCGGGCGGATATCCTGCGATGGATCCTGCACGGGCTTTCGCTGATCTACCTGCAAATCGTCCAGGCCCGCCTCGCACTTTACCGGAATCGCTATTTCCGCTCCCGCACCATGGGATGCCTCGTGATCAGCGTGGGTAACCTCACCGTGGGTGGCACGGGCAAGACGCCCGTGGTGGAAATGCTGGCCCGCGCCCTGCAGGCGGGAGGGCGAAAAGTGGCCATCCTCAGCCGGGGCTACAAGAGCGTGCCACGACCATTTCTGCTCCGTTTGTGGGACAAGGTGAGCAAGCAAAAGGCCGTCTTCCAGCCTCGCGTGGTATCCGATGGTCAGGCCCTGCTGCTCGATTCCCGTACCGCGGGCGACGAACCCTTCATGCTGGCGAATAATCTCCGCGGGGTGGTGGTGCTGGTCGATCGCGATCGCGTCAAAAGCGGCCAATACGCGATTGAGCACTTCGGGGCGGACACGCTGCTGCTGGACGATGGCTACCAATACGTGCGCATGCGGCACGGCATCGAGGTCGCGCTGATCGATCGCCAGTCGCCGTTCGGCAACGAATACCTGCTGCCGCGCGGTACGCTCCGCGAGCCGCCGCACAACCTCAAGCGCGCCACTCATATTTTCATGACGAAATGCACCGGCGCGGCGAACGACGAACTCATCGCGCGCATCCGCAAGTACAACCGCACGGCGGATATCATCGAGTGCGCTCACCGTCCCAAGCATCTGCGCGATCTCGCCACCGGCGAGATCCGGCCCCTGGAGGACCTCAAGGGACTGGAGGTCGGCTCCATCTGCGGAATCGCGGTGCCCGAGAGCTTTGAAAGCGCCCTGGAGCAAATGGGCGCGAGCGTGGAGATTTCCAAGATCTACACCGACCACCACCGCTACACGAAACGCGAGATCGAGTCCTTCGTCCGCCGCTGCGGCCGTCGTGGGCTCACCGCAATCATCACCACGGAGAAAGATGCCGTGCGTATTCCCCGCCTCATGGATCCCGAGGTGCCGATTCTTTACCTACGGGTGGAGATCGAAATTCTCGCCGGGCAGGAAAGTTGGGAGCGCTTTGTCGATCGGCTCACCACCCGGCAGCCGGTCGTCGCTCCCCAGCGCTTTTACTGAGCCTTGCCCAGCACCTCGAGATAGGTGCGGTTGAGCGTCTTTTTCGTATCCGGATTGAGTGTTTCGATGCGCATTTGCTTGAGCATCCACTGGCCGTCGATTTTTTGCGCCGAGGTCACGGTGAATTTCCGAATGAGCTTCCCGTCGCGATTGTAACCCTCGATGCGAACCAGGGCGCCGCTCTTCTGATCGATCCAGAGACGGGCCACCCCGTACTGCGAGGACGCCCGCCCGGCCTGGACCTCGATTTTCCAGCACTTCAGCGTATTGACGATCTCCTCCCCAATGATCTTGGGGTACTTCCAGTACAGGAATTGCAGCGAAAGATCCTCGTAGGTGAGGCCTGTACTCCGCACTGGGTCGTCGTAGCGCGCGGAGCGCACCGGGGCTTCCTTTCCGCCGATCCGCTCCGAGAGCACGGAGGCATCGTCCTTGAGTTCCAGGATGAGCTCCTGATCGGGGGAGGTAAATTTGTAGTGAATGGCGCCATCCACCACGATTTCAAAGGGAGTGGTGACCGTTCCGATGCGCAATTGGGCGTTCAGCGCGGTCTTTTGCCCGAGGGGATTGACCCGGGCCGACTCCAGAATCGCCGCCGCGTCGGGTTCCGCCTGAGCGAGCCCGGCAAAAAGAGTGAGGGCCAGCAGCGTATGCGACTTGCGAAATCGCGCGGAACGGAAAATCATGCCCCACGCTATCTGCCGCCATCCATGGATCAACAGCTTCTTTTCCTGATCAACCACTCCTGGGCCGTTCCCGCCCTGGATCGCCCGATGGCGGCGGCCTCCAGTTTCGACTTTTGGTGGCCTTTCCTCCTGGCCGGGGTGATCATTGCCGCGATCTTCGGCAATTTTCGGGTGCGGATGTTCCTCCTCACCACGGGCCTGGCCATTGGCCTGACCGATGGTGTCGTGGTCGGAAGCCTGAAGAAGATCGTGAGCCGTCCCCGGCCGCATGAGGTGCTGGAGGGCGTGCGCACCCTGGATCTGGCCAAGGCCAAACCCCGCTTCCTCGCGTTGAACAAGCCGCTCAAGGAGGAATACTCCACCGCGCGCATCGCTCCGGCGGGGGGGAATTCCTTTCCCTCGGGCCATGCGGCCAACAATTTCACCGTAGCTGCGGTGTGTGCCGTCTATTTTCGCCGCTGGGGCTGGCTCGTCTTTCTCCCCGCAGCCTTTGTGGCCTATAGCCGCATTTACGTGGGAGCGCATTGGCCCCTGGATGTGCTCACCTCCTGTCTCATCGGCACCGGCATCGGCGTCCTGATGTCAGTGGCCATCGAGGCCCTGTGGCGGCGCTGGGGCTTGAAGTGGCTCCCCGGTCTCTACGAGAAAACTCCCAGCTTGTTGGCCGTGCGATGAAAAGATTCGTCCTGGCCGGTTTGCTTTTGCTGACGGTGCTCCGCGTGGTGCTGGTGTGCCTTGAGGACCCTTCGCCTCGCGAGGCCTATTACTTCCTGTGCTCGCAGCAACCGGCCTCGGCCTATTTCGATGGCCCGGCCGGCACGGCCTTCCTCACCGGAATGTTGAGCGCCATCAGCTCCTCCGACCTTTTCGGCAATTCGACCTCTCCACTTCTCTGGCGCCTGTCCGCGCCGTTTTGGGCATTGGCCGCCTCGCTGGCATGTTTCCTCCTGGTCCGGCGCTTCGCCGATGCCAACCGCGCGGCGTGGGCCGTGCTGGCGCTGAACCTGCTCCCCATTTTCAACGAATGCTCCCTGCGGGTGCGCCCGGAGTTGCCGGCCCTGGCCTTTGTCGCGCTGGGGCTCCTCTTTTCCTGGAAGGCCTTTGAGAAAACCTCCGGGGCCTCCGTCATTTACTGGGCCATCGCCGGCCTATTCTTTGGAACGGCTTCGTTCTTCTCGTATGCCGCGATTGTCGCCATTCCCGGCGTGGCGCTTTTTACCTTATGCAGCCCCAAGCATCGGCGCTTGGTTGATTTTGTGGGCCTCTTTGCGCTGTGCCTCGTACCGGTTCCCATCGTCTGGCCGGCCATGCAGTGGAACGCGGAACAAGACTGGATCCCCATTGCCGGGGGCACGCTTCAGACTCTGTGGCTATTCAGCTTTGGCGGGTTCTTTTTTTCCATCCAGCGCCTGATCTTCGCGTTTTCGCCTTTCTTGCTCGTCGGGCTTTTTCTCGCCTTTGGGTTGAATTGGCGGGAGTGCCGGGGCCATCTCCGGCCGCGCTTTGTCTTTCTCGCCACGCTGCCTTTTGTCGGGCTATGCGTCTATTACTCCCTGCGGGGGGAAGATCCGGTCTTCTTTCTCCTGCTGGCGGCCTCCCTTCTCATGTTCAAGGCCATGGAATGGGCTTCCGCTCAGGCTTACGGTCGCGTGGTGGTGGGAGCTTCCCTCGCCCTGGCGGTCTTTTTCTCCGGCCTGACCTCCTTCATGGTTTACGAGGAAGGCCAGGGCTGGGCGAAAGCCGCCCAGGAGGTGAAGGATATCTTCCTGAAAAAATCCGCCGAGGAAGACGGCCTCTTTTTGATCGGCGGCACGGAGGATACCGCCTCGGCCCTCGGCTACGCCCTGCGCGGCGACCTGATTCCGCCGCCCGGCCACCCGGCGGTCTACGTGCGCGAGTCGCAGGATATCTCCAGCCAGTTCGGCTTCTGGAAGAGCTACGACAACTTTGTCGAGACCGGCAAGGTGGTCGACGAATACTACACGGAGCAAAAAGGGGAGAACCCCTTCGTGAACCGCAGCGCGCTCTACATCAGCAACGAATCGCCCAACGATGTTCCCCAAACCATCAAGGCCGCCTTTGAGGAAGTAACCCTGCTCAAGACGCTGCCGCCTTGCGGGAAGAACGCGGAACCGCTTTACATCTACTACTGTCTGCATTACCAGACGCTCCCGTTGTGACCACCCCGGCTATTTCCATCGTCATCCCGCTTTATAACGAAGCGGATAACGTGCCCATTTTGCAGCGCGAGATCCGGGCTGCCCTCGAGGGATGGAGCTATGAGCTCATTCTCGTTGACGATGGCTCTTCCGACGATACCGCCTCCCGGGTGGATTCCTCGGCCGAGGTGCGCCTGCTCCGCTTTGAGAAAAATGCCGGCCAAAGCGCCGCCATGCTGGCCGGCATGCGCGCCGCTCGCGGCGACACCGTGGTGCTGCTGGACGGTGATCTGCAAAATGATCCTCTGGATATTCCCAAGCTGCTGGCCGAGATCGAAAAAGGCGCCGACCTCGTCTGTGGCTATCGCATGAAACGCCAGGACACCGCAGTGAAAAAGCTCACCAGCCGCATCGCCAATTTTGTGCGCAGCCGTTTCGTGGGTGATGGAGTTCGCGACACGGGATGCACCCTCAAGGCCATGCGCCGTCCCTGTGTCGAGGCGCTCGTGCCCTTCAAGGGTGTTCACCGTTTCATCCCGGCCCTGGTCAAGAATGCCGGCTATCGCCTGGTCGAGGTGCCGGTGAACCATCGCCCCCGCCAGCACGGCGTGAGCAAATACGGCCTCGGCAACCGCGCCCTGCGCGCCACCACCGACATGCTCGGCGTGCGCTGGCTGCAATCGCGCCGGGTGGACTACGTTCTGCGCTCGAAGGAAACGAAGGGTTAGGTTGGGCCGCTAATGGGCCGCGTGGGCCTTCGTCTCGGCGGGACGATCCCAGAAGTAACGCTTCAGCAGCACTTTCAGCGTGGCCGTGAGCGGCACCGCCAGCAAGGCTCCGAGAATGCCGCCCAGAATCAAGCTCCAGGCCAGGACGGAAATAATCACGGTCAGCGGATGAAGCCCCACCGATTCGCCCACGATCTTCGGCGCGATGATCATGCCGTCGATATTGTTGGCCAGGATGAAGATGATGGTGACCAGGATCGGGTGCCACCAATCCCCAAATTGCGCGGCGGCAATCAGCACGGCGGGAATCCAGGTGATCATCATGCCGGCGTAAGGGATGAGGCCGAGCACGCCGACCAGCAGACCGATAAGGAGGGCAAAGTCGAGCCCAACGAAGACCAGCAGGGAGACGGCGATCAGGAAGCCATCGATGAGACTAACCATGAGCTGGCCGCGAAAGAAGTTGATGAGATAGCTGTTGATTTCGCTGATCAACGAAACGAGTTCGCTCTTCAGCGGAGAGGCGCGGAGCGGCAGATATTTGCTCCAATTCGCCGCGATGGCCGGCCCTTCCTGGAGAAAAAAGAAGAGGAAGATGGGTACGAGGATCAGGCTGAGCAGGAAGCCGAAGAAACCCAGGCCGCGCTGCACCAGCGACCACGTGCTGGTGCCCAATTTCGGGATGCCTTCCTTGAGCCAGCCCAGGGACTCTCCCACGATATTGGACATGGTGGAGGCGAGGATGTCATTGGGTGTCTTGTCGACGGAACCGGGAGAGGGCGCGGGAGTGGGAGTGGCTTGAGAGGTTGTGCCAGTGACAGGTGCCACTTCGGGATTTTGTGGATGCTCGGGAGCTTGCGGGTGTTCACCCGGTAATACCTTGTTGAGCAGCGGAAGCTCGGCCCACTTCTGCGCGTTGATGAAAGTCTGGTGGACCAGCGTCTCGGCCTTTTTGGTATATTGCGGAAAATTGACCCGGAAGGAATCGGCCTGCGACAGAATCGAGGGGACCACTCCGATGACGATCGCTCCACCCAGCGTGATAAATCCGAGAAAAACCAGAATGACCGCCAGGGTGCGGGAGATGCGCCATTTTTCCAGCCAGCGCACCACAGGCTCGACCAGGTAGGCGATGATCGCCGCGATGGCGATCGGCGTGATGACGGCCTGGAGAAAGCTGATGGCCGAGATGACCAGCCAGCCGATGAGCACCACGACACCGGCAATGGTGACCAACGACAGGGCGGTGATCGCTGCCCAAAGCATTCTTCGTTGGAAAGCGGTGGGCGGCATTGGTCTCTAGATACCGGTTTTCTTTTCACAATCCAACGGAAATGCCATAAAACGGCATGCGAGCGGGGCCGTCCGCGCTACTGTGATTCGCTAGGCATGACGATTTTTGAATATCTCAAGGCTAAACTCCAGGGTGAACCACCCCTGCGCGCGGTCGATGGCGCCATGGCCAAATATTGGGTCAAGGAGCGTCTCAAGGTTGTCTTTCCCGAGTTGCGCGGCGACCCCAAAGCCCTCGAGCAAGCCTATCAGGATCTCAGCCTGGAACCCCGGCCAGGCTCGGGCAAGGGAGGCGCCATGTTGTTTGAAGTGGTTCTCCCCGGGAAGATCGAGTGACTAATTTGGCTTTGCGGCCCGAGGCCGTGCCTCTATTGATTTTGCGGCCCCGATGAAAAGCCTGCTGCGTTTCCTTCTCTTTGTCGCCGTTGTCGCAGCGGCTGTCATCGTGCTCTATTCCTGGAAGAGAGGGCAGGGGACCGACGAGCCCTCCAGCGCGCCGAAGCCGGTTGCCGTGCACACCAGGCTGCCCGCGCTCACCGAAATCGACAAGGAGTTTACCTCGCTCGTCGGGCGCACGCTGCCCTCGGTGGTGAGCATCGATGCCATCGCGGGCAACGCGGCCCAATTGCTCCCCAACATGTTCCGGGGCGACGGCCAGCAGATCCAGCCCAACATGGGCTCCGGCGTGATCGTTTCGGATTCCGGCCACATCGTGACCAACCTCCATGTGATTCTCGGGGCCAGTTGGGCCCAGGTGCATCTTTACGATGGCCGGGTCCTCTTTGCCCGCTTGGTGGGGTCGGACCCCATCTCCGATATCGCCATTCTCAAAATCGAGGCTCTGGACCTGCAACCGATGATCTTCGGAGATTCCGACAAGGTGAACGTCGGGCAGATGGTTTTCGCCGTGGGAAACCCTCTGGGTCTTGAGGGCACTGTCACCCAGGGCATTATCAGCGGCAAGGGCCGCCGGGCGGTCAGCGAAGCGGCCAATGAATTTTTCCAGACAGATGCTGCGATCAACCCCGGTAACTCGGGCGGTCCTCTCGTCAATCTGCGCGGTGAGATCATCGCCATAGCCAATTCGATCAACCCTCAGGGGCAGGGCATCGGCTTTGCCATCCCGGCCAATACGGTGAAGCGCGTTTTTGAGAGTATTCGGGACTATGGGCGTTTTATACGTCCTTGGTTTGGAGGGTCTTACGCCTCATCGATTTCGCCTCAGCTGGCTGAAAAACTGGGCCTGCCCGATACCTCGGGCGCACTCGTTCTCCAGGTTTACAATGGTTCGCCCGCCCAGATCGGAGGGGTGCAGCGGGGCGATGTGATCATCGAGTACGATGGCAAGCCGATCCGCGACATCATCGACCTGCGCAACCGTGTGGTGGAATCCCAGATCGGCCAAAAGGTGAGGGTGAAAGCGCGGCGCGATGGCAAAATCGTCGATCTGAATACCGTCATCGCGGCCGACCCGAGCCCGAATTAGAGGGCTTTTCATTTTCCGCAATTTGGGTACAGTGAGGGACTGTGTCGACCTCCAGCCCGCATCCTCCAATTCCCAGACAGCCGATCGGCGCGACCTTCGTGGTTGCGATCAGCGTCCTGGGCGCTTTTGCCGTTATTCAATTTTTGGCCGTGGCGGCCCATTACTACCCGATCATCAAGGATCAGGTCGCCATCCGCGTGCAGCCCCAGCCTGCGCCGGCGGATTCGCCCATCAATCTTCCCACTCCCGCACCGGCCGCTTCCAGCAATAATGCCGGGGGGATTTCCGGCGCCGATCGGGCAGCCGCGCTAAAGCTCATCAAGAAGATCGATGGCGACTACGCGGTGGGCAATTTCGACTCTGCCATGCAGTCCGTGAACGATCTGGAGGCGCTTATACCGGACGATCCCAACATGCTGCAGCGCAAGGCTGCGGTGCAGGAGCAACTCGGCGACTATGCCGAGGCCGTGATGACCTACGAGGACCTTTTGAAAAACCCGAATCTGCCTCCCAGCGAACGGGCCAAAGTGGAGAAGAGGCATGACCGTGCGGCCCAGCTGGCCGCCTCGGCTCCCCAACCCAAACAGGGCTCAGGCTCTCCCCTGCCGCCGATTGGGCCCGGCGGCGGAGGCATGAGGGAATCCAGTATCCAGGCGGGAGCAACTCTCGGCATCGTAAGCGCGGAGATCGTGGATGGCAAGGAAGGCACCGGCACCAAGCACCTGAAGGTGGCGGTGAAGGCCCGGTCGGGCGCCTCGGTGAATGTTCAGGATGTCAAGATTGTCGTCTATTTCTATGAGACCACGGACGCTGGCGAAGTCACACTCACTGACTCTCAGGTCAAATCCCTATGGCTGAGCCCGCCGATCGACTGGGCCAACGACGAGCCCGAGATTCTCGACATGCAATACACCGTGCCAAATAGTGAAACCGCGCCCGGCAAGAAATACTACGGGTACGTGATCGGCGTGTATTACAATAAGGAACTGCAGGACTTCCGCTCGGATCCCGCCAAACTCGCCACGGACTTTCCCCTTCCTCTCTACGTAAAGGATCAGAGCAACTAATGAAAATCCTCATCGTGGATGACGAGCCGGGGCTGGCCTCGGGTTTGGCGCAATGGCTGCATGACGGAGGATGGGGGACCGTCGGAGCGGTGACTTCCGGCGCGGAAGCCATGGCTTGGTTTCAGCAAAACGGCTCCGCGGATGTTTTGGTCACGGATGTTTTTCTGGGCGATTCCGATGGGTTTACCCTGCGCGAAACGCTCCAGCCCCTGCATCCCAAGCTGAGGACGATTTTCATCTCCGGCTACGACCTCTCCGAGCACGCCTCCCGTATGATTGGCGCGCTCCTTCTGCCCAAGCCGGTCACGGGCGACGACCTCGATGCGGCTATTCGGAGCCTTTTTGAGCCACAGCCGCCGCCCGTTGCGCCTGCTCCCGTGGTGGCCAGTCCAGAGCCGGCCCAGGCAACTCCCCACGTTGTTGCCGCCGCTCAGCCGACTGTGAAGGCCACCCCCAAGGTGGCCGTCGCATCCGCAACGCCCCGCGCGGTTGCTGCTACCCCGGTCGCTACCGCGACGCCACGCGCGGTAGCGGCGACTCCCGCTGTTCCCACCCCCGTTGCGGCTACGCCTCGTGCGGTCGCAGCTACTCCTACTGCTGCAACCCCCGTCGCTGCTCCTCTCACAGCTGTTCCGCGTATCACTACTGTCGTCGCTGCGCCCAAGCCTACCGCGGTCGCGAGCGCTCCATCCGCCAAGGCGGGCGCCGGCCTGGAATTTGAGCTGCCGCCCGACGAACTCGTTGGGACGATGATCGGGCAGTACCATCTCGAGGCCAAGATCGGCCAGGGATCTCAGGGCGGGATTTACCGGGCTCTGCAAACCAACATGGCCCGCAAGGTCCGCTTCTACACGCTGGAGCGTACGCGGGCCCAGGATCCCACCGAGATTCAGCGCTTTATCTCCAACGCGAGCGTAAAGGCCAATGTCTCGCATCCCTACATCTTTGCCGTTTACGAGGCAGGGCAGGGCGGTGGCATCTATTTTTATTCCTGCGAATACGTTCCCTGCCGTTCGCTGCGGCAGTTGCGCGAGGCCGGCGTAGCCCTGGATGAGACTACCGCTCTCCAAGCCATGAAGGTGACCGCCGAGGTGTTGACTTACTTCAACCAGGCCAATCTCACCCACAATCTCATTACCGAGAACGCCATCTTGTTGAGCGCCAATAACCGGCCCCGCGTGGCCAATATCGCCGCCTTCCAGGTAGCCGCGCCTTATGATATGGCAACCGAGATGCGGCAGCTCGGCGCGATCATCGCCGGCGTCATCGCCGATCAACCCCAGACTCTTGGCGTCCGCCGCTTTGCCGAGCAACTGGCCTCCGGTCAATCAACTTACGCCAGTTGGGCCGCCCTCACCCAGGCCATCGCCGCCCTCGAGCCCAAGGTCGCTCCCCAGGATGCCTACAAGCTCGATGCCCAGGAACGCGCCGCCATCCGCATGGTGGAGGAGGCCAAGAAGCGCCAGAAGAAGGGCATGATCATCAGCACACTGGTCTCGCTGACGCTGCTCGGAATCGCGCTCTTCACCGTGTGGTACTTCCTGCTACGGTCGCAGACGGCGGTCGCGCGAAACTTTGATCGCGAGATGCCGATTCCAGCCGGGGATTTCCTCTATGGCGTAAAAAATGAGAAGGTAAACCTTCCAGCCTTCACCATCGACGAATACGAGGTGACCATCGCGCAGTACGCGAAATTCCTGGAGTACCTGAAAGAGCATCCCGAGGATGCGGCCAAGTTCGACAGTCCCAAGCAGCCCAAGGGCAAGACTCACGTTCCCGAGGGCTGGGCCGACCAGGACCTGCCGACTGGGCCCATGCCTGGCTACTACACCCGGGCGCAGAAGTGGGGTAAATTCCACGACTATGCGCTCGACGTGAACTGCCCGGTTTTCGGCGTCGATTGGTTTGACGCCTATGCCTATGCCAAGTGGAAAGGCCGGCGCCTTCCCACCGAGCAGGAATGGGAAAAAGCTGCTCGGGGCACGAACGGCTTAAAGTACCCTTGGGGCAACGATCCTCAGGACAAGTGGGCCAACAACGGCAAAGACACCAATCGCGATCCCAAAAAGGGTGGCGAGATCGACGGCTACGACGGTCCCAACCCCGTTGACGGTATGAGCAAGGACAAGAGTCCTTTCAACGTCGTGGGCATGGCTGGCAATGTTTCCGAGTGGACTTCCAGCTTTGACGTGGATCCCGAAATGCCCGCGGGCAAGGTTCCCGTTATTCGTGGCGGTAACTGGCGCACGCCGGATTACTCTGTGACGCGCCGCGTGCTCAAGCTTACCGAGCTCCAGAATGATGAAGCCCTGGGTTTCCGCACGGTAGCTGATTCGTCGCCGGACAAGGCCGCCAAATGACCCTGCGTTTTGCCATGCCGGACCGGTCGCTCTTCCGGAGGTTTGTCCTGCTCGCGCTCGGCTTCGTCGGCTTCGCGACCGTGGTCCGTGCCCAGGTCCAGGTGGACATTTCGTTTCAGCGATCGCTCTACCTCCGGTACGAACCCCTGCTCTGCACCGTAAGCATTACCAACCTCAGCGGTCGCACGCTGGATCTGGCCGATACCGACAAGGAAAAGTGGTTCAGCTTCCAAATCCAGACCGCGGATGGGCGTCCTCTGCCTCCCCTGGAAGTTGATTATCACAATGAGCCGATGACGATCCAGGCCGGGCAGAAACTGTCCCGCAAAATCAATCTCACCCCTCTCTATCCTCTCGACGAATACGGTCTCTATCGCGTGCAGGCGACGATCTACTCCGACCAGCTCAAGGCCTTCTTCAACTCGCCCAAGCTCACCGCGGAGATCACCGAGGGGCGCAAGCTCTGGGAGCAGACCGTGGGTGTGCCGGCTGGCGCAGGCACGGGTTCTTCCCGCACGCTCTCCATCCTCGCGCATCGTCTACCCAAGAATACGATGCTCTATATTCGCATCGAGGATAAGCAAGCCGGCGTCATGTATTGCACCACCCAGCTCGGGCGCTACATCACCTTTAGCAGTCCCGATGTGATGCTCGACAACGGCAATCACGTCCACATTCTGCAAAATGCCGCCCCCAAGGCCTTTCTCTATTCCCACGTCGATCTGAATGGCCAGGTGGTCAAGCAGCAGGCCTATCAGCAGGGAGAGACCCGCCCCGAATTGGTCAAGAATCCCGACGGAACGGTCTCGATCAAAGGCGGCACAGCCTATGATCTGAATGCGACTCCGGTCGAGCAGACCATTCCCAAGATGAGCGATCGCCCCGTGCCCCTGCCCGGAGTCGCCGCGCCCACTCCCGAAGACAAGCGCCCCGAGAATCTGCTCTCCCACTAGCTGCGAAATGCCTTCCCCGGTAGGGGCGCGCATGACCCCAAGCGCCTGCGCGGATGGCTTAATCTCACCGGGAGATTCTTTAATGGAGTACGCTTTGGCTTCTCTCTTCAGAGGAAAGCCCGACCTGCCCTCGATCCCGCATCCGCATCTTCCGCGGGCTCACCCCAAATTTCTTCCGGAACATTTTGGAAAAATGGAAAAGATCCTGGTAGCCCACCTGCGCGGCGATCTCGGAGATATTCAGATTCCAGTTGGTCAGGAGATGAGCCGCATGGTGCAGGCGGTGGTGGATCAGGCTCTCCATCGGTGAGGCCCCAAAGGTCTTTTTAAACTGCGAGCAAAAGTAGGGAGGCGACATGCCGGCCATTTTGGCCATGTCCGCCAGCGTTACTTCCTCCGCCGGCACCGAACTGATCAAGCGCTGGACGGCGAGCAGCTTCTCGGGCACTCGGCTCGCCGTTCGGTCTCTGGTGCGGGATTGCCGAATGCGCAGCAGGCATAGCTCGAGGAGACACTGGGTAATCCTGGGATCCGGCCGCGTGTAGGCCGCCAGCTCGGCCAGCAGGTCGGACAAGCCCTGCTGAAAGAGGGTGGGGGAATCCACCGCGAAAGGTCGCAGAATCGGCAGACCGGATTTCGCGAGCATTTCCTTCAGGCTGCGGCCATCACAGTGAATCCACGAGTGACGATAGGCGCTCGTCTCGTTTCCATAGTAGTGCGCCGTACCCGTGGGCCAGATCATCATCGTATTGGCGGGGCGGATCTTGTTCCAACTCGGCTTTGCGCCAATGCAGGATTCGTCATGAAAGAGCATCAGCAGATAGTCTTGTGTGCCCAGCGGGCGCTCGATTCGCCCCGGTGACATCTGCTCGAGTATGCCGACCCCTCGTATGGTGAGGTCGCGGGAGAGCCAACCTTGGGAACTGAAATACCGTTTTAGCCCTCCAAGATGAGCGGAGGTGTGGGGGGCGTTCTGCGTATGGGGCGGGCAAGGCTTCGGCACGAAGCGTAAAATAAGACATATTTTTCGAAAGACCAACCATGTTCAAAGTGGTGTTCTTCACCTACTGATCGCAGAAATACGGCGGTCCTGCCGGGTTCTCCGTTCCTAGCCCTCCCCTATATTCCTTAATATAAAACAAATGAACTCCACCCCCTATTTGGATTTTTTGCCCAATCTCAGCAGCCTCGCTCACCTCAGCCGGGCCAAGTCACGCTCCCTGAGCGCGGAGAACTTCACCGGTGAAAAAGGCAGGGGCGGTATGGCCACCGAGGGAACGGGCCTTAAGTCATCCCGCGATTTGGGCCGGGGTTGGAAAGTCTCTCCCTCCGTAAAGATCGCCGC
>OUNM010889848.1_pt1 | contig 14734 bp, 22 predicted proteins | sample 1769961 | NCBI WGS metagenome assembly OUNM01 (sample SAMEA3914820, study PRJEB12502) | metagenome | biome: forest; material: soil | place: USA | collected 2012-03-12 | depth 0.3 m | reverse complement strand
TCACAGAAACTCAAGGCTGGAAGGTGGTTTGGTCGGTGTTTGGATGAGGGTTTTCCTTGGTCGATGGAGAAAAATCGAAGTTGGGCCACCATTTAGCGTAAATCTGTTGGTCATCGGTAGGTCCCGCTCACTGGAAGGGAGGCAAGGCCCGTTCTGGCCCCTCCCTGCAATTCTGGTACCTTAGTCCCTGGACCTGGCACTGGACCCAGGCGATTACCAGGTGCTTACGGAAATAGAAAGTCTGCAAAATGCTCAAAGAAGAGGGGCTTTGCCATCTGGAGGGGGCAAACTTGGGATAAACTCTGCGCAGCAGAGCAGAGGTCCGTCACTGGATCGTGAGATGCAGGAGTGTGGCTGCGTTCCGGCACTTGCAGAAGTTGCAGCAGCTTTTCAGGTCCCTGTGACTCCCGGACGAGGATGGTTTGCCTCCCCGGCAGGGGCTGGCTCAATCCGGGCCCGTGATTCGCTGGCTGTCTTGAGGTGCAGCACGCTCTGAAGCCACGTTGGAGGAACGAACCCACTCTCAATCTGGACCCAGGACCTCTTGGCCACTTCCGGAACGACCATTGACAAGTCCATCCATCATTTACGCCCTCCAGCAGCAACTCGGACCTAACAAGTACAGCCCTTCCAGTTGCCTTGATCATCGAGCCGGAACCCGATCACGATGGCGGAACAACTGCTGGATCAGGCCCGCGACATCTTCGAAGGGCAGATTGTCGGTGTTCCCGAGCCAACGCTTTGTCTCGATGCAGCTGCTGACAGGGATTGAAGGACTTTGAGGGCCAGAAGCTGGTCGAGCTCCTCGTCAATGTGGCCTTGACGCTCGTTGGGGTGAGCTTGCCCGGTCTTGTTGTCATCCACCCGATGCCTGGCTAACTGTGTGTACTCAGGCCATCGCCTTCTTCGTCGGCTACTTCCTGCAAGACATCAAGCTCGCTGTCTACGTCGGCCTCCTCGGCACCGCCGCCGTCTTCGTCCTCGTCGTTCCGCCCTGGCCCTTCTACAACCGAAATCCTGTAAAATGGCTACCTGTTGGAGGAATCGCACCGCCGGCAAACTTGGTGATTGACGACAAGATGTTTGGCTGAGGGTGCGGAGGGGAAATATCAGATGAAATCAGGTTGCATAATATCGTCACGAAACAGCAGCCGTAATGGCTTTGCTGTCCGGTCCTCCCGATGGGAGCATCTACCAAATGAACCTTGGGCCCAATACCGCGTTCGCGAAACCATGTCCATACACAAGACAAGCTCCCAAAGAGCACCTCGTCGCCGCGGCTGTTTCGGCCCGTGTTCCCAGTCTCTCCTTCGTCATGTGCCGCCATGCATCGGCGGGCAACGCTTATCGGCCGTACTTCTGGAATTCCCAGTCCCTGTTGTCGAGCGGGCAGACTTGACGGGCCTTGAGCCATCTCGAGATGCAGTGGAAGTGGAAGGCGTGCTTAAGCAAACGTGTCAGTAACACAGTCGATGGGTTGAAGAGGCCCAAGGGATTCCCTACATTGCAGATTCCCCAAGCGACAGTGCATTCCTCGCTCGTAGCGGAGGCCTGGTTTGCTTGGCATTCGATGCAGAGATCCATGATGTGGTTTCGGCAGATGGCGCAGTTGTCGACCACTATGTCCCAAGCCCAGAGGGCGACAGCATTCCACTAGAGCTTTGTCAGCCGGCGGCAGAGCGGCCGAGACCCGGGTGTCGGTCGTTACCTTCTTGACCTCGAACCGCTTCTTTCCCTCCTTCTCGCCATCCGCAGCCGCGCCCTTCTTCGTGGTTGCGGGCGCCGAGGTGGGCGCATCGGTCATCTCAACGTCGGCCATGGTCGCGTCAGTTGGGTAGTTTTGGGATAAGACGATGTAGTGTGGTATGTCCGATGGTCGAATCGCGGGACGACGAAGCAGCTGCTAGGTCGCAAGAGCTTGAAGATGGTCGAGATGCTTAAGGTTCCCAGGCGCCAAGTCGGGGTCTAGGCAGCGGGCGGTGGGTTAGTGTCCGGCCCTCCGCTTTATCGATAGGTGCAGTTCATGACATCAGACACGCACCTGTTCCAGAACAGTCCTCTGACTCTAGGTTCGCAGAGTAAGGCAGGAAGAAAATGTAGATTTCCAGAGCCCGAGGTTGTGGTGGGCTTTTGGGGAACGGCAAACGGGGAGAGCAAGCAAACGCAGGTTGGCTTGGAAGCTGTTGAACTGCCCCGCCACACCTTGAAGGCAGCATTTGTTATGGATAGTTGCATGATGATTGATCTCCCTTTTTACGCATACCCCGCTCGACTGGTTGCAAAGGCAAAGGCCCCAGAGCCCGGGAGCAGCCACTCACGTTCACAGGTTCGGGGCGCTGCAGAGCCGCCCCACAGGGCTGCCTATGATGTGCCTTGCACCGTGCATGCAACCCCGGAGTCTTTTTGAACACTCTTGTTGAAGGCATTCAGTAGAGGAGAGCGACTGGATCAGAATCCAGCCCCGAGGAATATCCAAACCACTACGTGCCTCACATCACAGGGAACACCCGGGTCTGGCAATAAGGAGTCAGTGGGGTTCAAACGGTCCAGTGTGTTGCACTGCTGCAGTGAGCCGAGATCCACAGGCCATCAAAGGCGGGATCCGGATCCGCTTTCAGCCTTGCCTGCGGTCGGCACGACTGGGATGCCTCCCCTCCCAGCCTCCATCGCGATGCACCCGCAGCGGTCAAATTCTCCCTCTCCCCTCTCCCCTCACCCGGCGGAAACCATGCAAAAACCAAGCATGCACAGAGAAAGCACACCCAGACAGAATACCTCTTAGACCGTTGCAGTGATACCGCCTTTTGCCTCTTTTTATCGCTGTGTTTCTCGGCGCCCCAACCATTTCTCGCTTCCAAGGTTGCTTTCTTTCTCTGCCCTGCAGCCGACAACCTCCAATCGCTGACTCGTTGCTCGTTGCCCCCGCCCCAGCGCAAACAAACAAACCACCACCATCGCCGACACCGTCTTCCACTTGTCGCCCGCCCTCGCACGAGGCTCCCCTTTCCGACTGCATCCTCGATCGTCGACTCGTTTCCTGCCTACTCCCTAGGTAATTCCACACAAACGGCCCGAGGCCACCTCCACAGCAAACCACAGCAGCCATGGAACAACAACCGCCATCATTGCCACCCCCCAACAACAAGAACACCCCGGCTCGGCGACGTGCAAAGCGGCCCGTCAACTCTCCTGCCCGCAAGACATATGCCTCCGAGAACGACGTGCCGAGCGAGGCCGGTGTTTTTCCCATCGAGCTCGCGGGGCCCTTCACCCCCCAGAAGTCGGCCTCCAACAGCCCGGCACCTGCCTCGCAGGCCAATCAGCCCAAGTCCAAGGCTCGGAATGGAAACAAGGGACGGGCAAAACCCGCCTCATCACCCGGGCCCGCCAAGCAAGGCCGAGCAACACCTCCGCAGACGGCAGCGTCCAAGCCCGTAACCGCGGCCGCCTTTGCCGGCGCAACATTCCATGCCTCTCCCGCGCCGTCCTCCCTTCCGATCCCCAGCTTCCTCTCCAAGGCACTCGATTCCCCTTCGGTGCAGGAAACCGACCACGCCAGTCGCGAGCCGTCGCCGCCCGCCACCGACTCGGAAGCCCCGACACCCCAGCAGCGCCTCCTGCCCCGGGACATTGCCCGGCAGGAGTCACCTCTCGATATCTTCTTCCGTGCCGACCGCGCCGAGAAGGAGCGCGCCCGCAGGGCAAGCTCTGCCAATATCCTGGGAGCGGATCCAGTCCCCTTTTCCCCACCGGACCAGATCCGACCTCCCGTCGAGCCTAAGACTCTGCCTGGAGGGTTGTTTGGCGCCAGCAACCGCCGCCCCGGGTTCCAACGCAGCCCTTCGTCCGGTATTCCCACCAGCGAGCTCGACGGCACACCCGGTGATTCCGTAGGGCCCGCCTTCGCCAAATCGTACCATGACCGTATCCGAGCCGCCCGCTCCAACAACAGCAAGCAGGCCGAGCCTGCGCAACAATCTCCGCCGCCACCCCCGCAGGATCAGGGGGTACTTGACATGAGCGAGAGGCTGAAGCGGTTCCTGGCTATTCCGCCGCTCGAAGCCGGGCAGCAACACGGTCAGACGGCGTCTCCATCAGGGTTCTCTAATGTACCCCACCAATACGCATCAAGAGACCACACTCCTCGCGCTGGCGATCTCCAACCCGCTTTCTCAGCAGCACCTCGTCCGTTCCAGGCACCCAACGCGCCACCGCCCTTCATGCTGGGAGCTCGTCCCACCGGTGCACCCCACGCGCCCAGCCCCTTCAACTCAGGCCCCCATCCCAACCTACCAGCTCCAGCGCCCGCTAGCCCGGAGAACGGCCGCTCGCCCGAGATCTTGCACATGGAGGACAGCCTGCGCCGCATGCTGCGACTTAACATGGGACCGGCCCCGGCAGCCGCCCAACCGACTCATTACCAGAGCTCGTGAGTCCTCGCGGCAGGCGGGTGAGCCGGCGAGCCATATCTGCGACAAAGTTTCTTGGCCAACCTCGGCTTCGGAGTTTTTCCCAATCATCGGATCTAGAATCATGTGTTATCATCACTTTTTTTTCTCTTTTCTTTCTAGTCCTCTTTTTTCTTTCCACTGCCGCGTTTCTCTCTTCTCCGGCGTTCGGTGGGATATCGGGGAAGACGACGGGGTCTTGCCACGACACGGTCTTGAAAGCATCTGGGAGCGACGGGTGACACGGCGGATCGGGACGGGACTCTTTTGCGTGCTATCTCTTTCTTATTGGTCCTTCTCTCGGGCACAGGGCAGGGCATGGTGGACGCGTTTTTTTTTCTCCCCTTGGGGCTTGATTTCTCTCTTCTCGCTGGCATCATCATCATCATCTATCATATCATTTGGCGGTGGATTGGGTTTTGCGCGGGGGGGGAGCGGGATCTCTGTCGTTGACTTCTTTCTTTCTTTTTCTCTCTCTCGGCTGGTGTGCCTGCGCTGCCTGCTATCATCCGTCATCATCGTTCTGGATGTGGGGTTTTCGGGGATTAAAGCAAGCGCTCGCTGCACTTTGGTGGTGGTTGCTGGGTATTGGGGCATACAGGAGGAGGATGGCGAGATGCAAAGCAGCGAATCGTTTGAGCGATAGATGGTTTGGCGGGCGAGATAGCATGGGATAGTGGGATGTCTTGGGGGGTTGGTGGAGGGAGCGCAGGCGGAGGAGCATATCTTTTTTTCCCTATCTAACTTTTCTTTCTTTTTCTTGCTCTTGTCGTACCGGCGGGGTCATGTCTCTTGGGTTTTATGTATGTGTGTGTTTTTGTGTGTGTGTTTTTTTCTTTCCACATTTTTGGTACGGAGCGGGCATGGACTCATCTGGGCTGCTGCATCGAGGATACTGGTTCTTTGTTTTAGCGGATACCCCCCATTGCCGCCGGTCGCTGGAGCTTTTTCTGCTCTGGAGGGTTCTCGGGGAGTTGGGGCCTGCCGTGGAGGTCGGTCGGGATGGGTGGTTACTGGTCTTGCTGCTCTCTGGCAGGGCGTGGAGGAGGGTTGGGTGGGGCTGTGGTGGGGGAATCGGGTGGTGTTTCGTCTCTTCCCTCCTTCGGGCTGGGTATCATCGACGGTGCTCTCTCGCCCACGGCGTCTGGGTGTTTCTGAGCGGGAGGTGGTCGAGAGTCGATAAGTACTGGAATGGACGGGCTCTGTCTGGAGAGGAGGGAACATCAAGGGGCGGACTCGGGTCCCCCCATCGCGGCACACACCACGTCAAGACATGGCCGACAATATCAAACAATCAAACGAAAACGAGAAAAAAAGATTTTGGGAAACATATATCATGGATTCGACGGCCATGGACAGAGTTTTAGACGCAACATACCTAGGGTAGTTTAGACATGCCTGAAGATACATGATATATCCCAACTTGGCGGTTCCTGGTGTGAATTCCAGTGCTTGTATTCTGTACGGCTCCTATGCTCAGTATGTTTTGTTCTCGGTGAGTTGAGAGAGAGACTGTATTGTGTGTTTGACCCTCAGGTGCCCAGCTGAATCAATCCACCCCCACTCCTGCTGCCTTCTGGCTGGCAACCGTTTTACATCTCTCAACCTGAACCTTACAGAACAAGACCGAACATTTCCTCACCCAAAGGAATGCCCTTCCGTTTCCCTTCTTTGTTTAACCCATGCCGATTTTGGTTGACCGGACCATCACGTGACCATTTGGTGACAACCTCAGCTTCAGCTTCCACGCATCTCGTCGCACTCTTTAGACCTCGGATTGAGACAGTTCAGCTTGGTCGCCGCGTGACGAGTCGACTTGGAAATCGCAGGGAACTTTTGCCATTTTGGTTTTCTTCTTGCTCTGTTTTGGTGTTGGTTAGAACGATCGGCTGCGGCCACCGATTTGGACAACAACAACACGCAACAATCACCACATCAACGCCGTGGCCAAGGTCGAGACTCGACATTGGGAGGTCCGAATTGGAAACTCAGACATCAAATTTGGGATCAATAATGGCCGATAATACCTGGGCGGCCGACATCAACGGCGACGAGGACGAAGACGAAGCACTACGGATTGCAATCGCCATGTCGCTAGGGCGTGATCCTGGGGAGCGGGAAGACAGGCCAACTGCAAAAGCCCGCGTGGTTGACCTCACGCAGGACAGCGATGAAGGCTCTACCACGGATTCCGGCGACGACCTTGTCGAGGTTGATGGCGGTGCTGGGTCGAGCAAGCCCGCCAGCAACAGCAACAACCCACCAGCGCCTGCACCGCCTGCTGAAACGTCAACGCTGTCAGCCTTGGGCTTGGACAGGAAAAAGATGGAGGAGGAACGCCTCGCGCGGCTGAGCAAGCGCAAGGCTGCTGAGCTTGGGGAAGGTGTTCAACCACCATCGAGACCGAGTCAGCGGCCCAAGACAGAGGACGCGCCGCCACTCCCCTCAGCAGCCGCCGCTCTAGCGAAGAAACAAACAACCCACCCAGCAAAACCCACCATGGCCCCCCCATCATCGCCATCAGCAACACAGTTATCATCATCCTCCACCCCACACCAACCCCCCCTCCCCTTCCCGCAAGGCACCATCAAAAAGACCTGGGCATACGGCCAGCCGCGCCACGGCGACGACATCAAGATCGAAGAGGTCCTGCAAAAACAGCAGCTCCAGCTGGCGGTGCTGAGCTCTTTCCAGTGGGACGAGGAGTGGCTGCTATCGAGGGTTGATTTGGCGAGGACGAAGTTGGTGTTGGTTGCTTTTGCGAGTGATGAGAGGCAGGTGAGGTTATCTTCTTCATTCTTTTTGGGTTTGGGTTGGAGTAGAGGGAGGGTTAGTTTGCTGATGGTTGGTTTGTCTAGAAAGAGGAGATGCGCGGCAATGTGCCCCGCGACAGGATCCGGTTCTGTTTCCCGCCCATGGGGGCCATGGGGGCCATGCACTCCAAGTTGATGCTGCTCAAGTATGAGAGGTACATGCGGATTGTGGTGCCCACGGGGAATTTGATGTCGTATGACTGGGGCGAGACGGGGACGATGGAGAATGTAGGTGTGGCTGGGCCGTTGGTGGTGATGTTGGCGGCTTCAGGGAGTTGGTGCTGACCGGCGTGGCAGATGGTGTTCCTCATCGACCTTCCCAAGTTTCAAACTGCCGAGGAGCGCGACGCGCAGAAGCTTACGCCGTTTGGCGAGGAGCTGTTTTATTTCCTTCGGGCTCAGGGGCTCGACGAGAAGCTCTTGGCCAGCCTACGCAACTACGATTTTGCTGAGACGGGGCGGTACCAGTTCGTCCACACAATGTAGGGCACCCTGTGGTGTTGCCGCTTTGTTCTCGGGGTTTCAAGCTGACCGTCTTGACAGTCCTGGATCTCATACTGCCGAAGAGGAGTGGAGAAGAACAGGTGCGGTCAAAAGATTATCTACAGACTAATCTTGTGCATCAGGATGGTGTTGACACGGTTATGATAGGATACTGCGGCCTTGGCCGGGCGGTGGACGCCCTCGGACTAGGCTCAGGTGGCACTATAGAGCTTGATTATGTGGTGAGTCACTGCCCAGGCAACAAGCCTGCTCATGGATGCAAGCAACTGAGGAGCGTAGATGTTTATTGACAAATACGCAGTGCGCGTCTCTCGGCGCGGTGAACTACAGCCTTCTTTGCGCCCTGTATAATGCCTGCCAAGGGGATTCGGGTTTAAAGGAGTACGAGTCGCGTCCGACTGCCAAAAGCCGGAGCACTGCAGCCGCCGATGACGCCGTCTCGAAAGTCAAGGAGCACACCCGGATATTCTTCCCTTCACGAGAGACTGTTGCTCAAAGCAAAGGGGGAACAGACGTCAGTACTACATCTCCCTGACTGGCACTCCTCCCGCTGATCAGAAAACGTAGGGCGCGGGAACAATCTGTTTCCAGTCCCGGTGGTGGCAAGCCGCCACCTTCCCACGCGAGCTCCTGCGGGACTGCAAGTCCGTCCGACCAGGCTTGCTCATGCATAGCAAGGTGATGTTTGTTCGGGCTCCCGACGCGACAAACTCCCCGAGGAAGTGTTTTGCGTACGTCGGGAGCGCCAACCTCTCCGAGAGCGCGTGGTGCGTTCTCTCCCCCACCCCCCCTTTCCACTCTCTTCTACCGACGGCAACAACCGATAACATCGACATCATCGGCGGCCGCAATATGCCATGCAGGACAGCATTAACAACGGGTTCTTGATAGGGGCCGACTTGTCTGTGATCGGGCTTCCAGAAAGCCGAAGCTAACCTGTCGAAACTGGTACGTACCTCGGCTTTCTGATTCTGATATTGAACTGTTTTGCCTCCACGCTCAGCATATGTACAATGTGCGCAACTACGCTGGCATGACACTGCGCATGCATGTCACTACGTGCATTTCTGTGCCTTAAGCATCGCATGCACGCATATCTGTATCTCCATGCACCGTCATATGCATATGTGTGGCGAATAGCACGCGATTCTAACCGCAGATTAGGGAATGCGGTGTTCTCTTGAGGGCGAGCAGCCCGGAGGGTGGGAGTGTTGTCCATGGCAATGATGGTGGAGAGCTCGGGGTGTTCAAGGGGCGCGTGCCTGTTCCCATGGAGTGGCCTGGTCGGGATTTCTCTGGCGATTCGAGGACGCCTTGGTTCTCCCAGGAAGGGTGAGGGTGGGAAGATGGCGACGGGTGTGGGTTCGGACAGATAGCGTGCAGGAGGGGGAGTTGCCGTTGGGGCAGCCGATGTACTCGGGTTTTGCAAGGCTTCTCCCGCATTCTTTTGACGTCCCACTGTTCTGTAGCCCAACGACCGGACCCGGCTTGAACACTCGCGAGTTCCTAGCCGAAGAAGCATGTTTGAGATAGGAAATATTTACTTCTAGTAATGATGGAGGACAATTCTCGTGTATGCCAACTTTCCGCTTGAAATTTGGTCCATCTCTGATGAAAATAGAGAGTTCAGGGGAGCCTTAGATGGGAGAACAACAGAGCTGCATCAACACACACGCTCACAGGAGATTCCTGCCGCTGGCCTGAGTTGGCCCGGGTTCCCTTCTATTCCCGAGATCACGACATATTTGCATCTGCGCGCACACCTGCGCCGTGACGACGACATGTTATGGCGGACTCGGTGCCAGAGCTGGCCGCGGTGAAGTTGAGAACTAATAAAACCCCCTCTCATCTTCCCTCCTCCCCCGTTCCTTTTTCTCCCCACGCTCCAACAGTGGGATCTACAGACACACACACTTTCTGTCAGATCTCCACAACGTCCTGGTCAACACCTTCGTTTTTCCATCTCCGCTTCCGACCTTGACGTGTTGAGACGTTCTCTTTCTTTTATAACCTTTTAATTTAATATTATCTTCATCACCATGGCGGCCGAACTCCTTTCGGCCACCTTCAAGGGCTTCGTGGCCACCACGGTGGACGCGGCCATCCTCGTCTCGGCGGCCATCGCCAACCTCCTGCCCCGCGTCGACGGGCACCCAGAGCGCGCCGGGTACAACCGGCTGGCCGAGAGCGGCACCGTCGTCGTCTTTGGGCCTCGCGTCCAGCGGTGGCGCGAGGGGATGAGCTGGTCTGCCCGTCGCGCCCTGGGCGGCGGCTTCGACATCTACCGCGAGATGTCGAAGGACTCCGCCGAGCAGCTCACCGAGGCGGAGTGTGTAAGTCTATCCTTTTTCTTTGCAGCCTTCTCTTCGTCGCCACAGAGACGCGCTACTAACTTGGTTCTTTTCTCGCACTCAGGCACTGGAGAAGGGGGCGCAGGACTCCCTCGCTCCCTACGTCGGGCCCAACGTGGGCACCAAGGGGGCCAAGCGCGGTGGCCTGATCAAAAAGACCATCGCCTTCACGGTTGACGGCGAGCGCTGGGGCCTCACGGCCTACTACTCGCTGGAGGACGCCGTGCTCGGTCGCCTCTCTCGCCCGCGGAGCGATGCCGCCATCTGCGGGATCCTCGCCGCGCAGGGGCTCGCATCCGCCTTCTGGATGCAGCCCGCGCAGTCGGCAAGGTCCCGCAATGTCGTCATGGCTGACGACGATGCGCCGGCGGGCACATCAGCCGATGCGGACTCGTGGAGGAATCCCGCCCGCGTGTCCGCCGACCGCTTCGCGCCTCTCGCCCTCCCCGCCGCCGTCGACGCTGCGCCGGCCTTCGCTGCGTCTCCCGTCCACGCCGCGCCGCCCTTCGCCGCCCCGCCCTTTGCCGCCCTGCCCTTCGCCGCCCCGCCCCTCGCCGCTCCGGACTTCGCGCTTCCGGACTTCGCGCTTCCGGACTTTGCGCTTCCGGTCCCCGCCGCTCCGGTCTTTGACCTTCCGGTTCCGGCGCCTCTGGCCCTCGCTCCTCCGGCCCCGGTTCCCGCAGCACCCGGGCCTTTTGCTCCGGCTGCTGCGGCTCCTCCCGTCCTGGTCGGCGACCTCCAGGACTTCGGCTCGTCGGTTGCCGGGATTGCTCCCTTCCCGGCCGGCAATCCCATGGGTTTTTTCCCGGCGCCCGCCCTCGGCGCCCCGGCCGGCGGCTTTATCGGCTATCCGACGCCGCCGACGCTCTACGCCCCGGCCGGAAATCCCATGGGCGTCACCCGGCCGTCTGCTTTCGGCACCGCGGCCGGCCGCTTCGCAGACTATCCCTCGCCGAAGAGTCTGGACGTCGCGGCCGGCAATCTCGGCGGTGTCTCCTGGCCTCCTGCGTTCGGTGCCCCGGTGGGCGACGTCTTGGCTGCCCCGTTGGGCGACGGCTTTGCTGCCCCGATGGGCGACGGCCTGGATGCGATGGCCTGTGCGCTCCGGGCGGCGCAGATTATCCTGGAGACGCGGTGCGGGCCGGAGATCTGGGAAGTTGGGAGCGAGGACGGGGACTTTGTGATGGATGACGGGTAGGGGGTGGCCGGATATCGCCATGGATCGGCCTTTCTTTCTTTCTTTCTTTTTTCTCTTTTTCTGTGCCATCAGGGTTGCTGGATACCACCCCGGATCGGCTTTTAATTTCTAATTTTTCTAATATCATCAGGGCACCATCACGGCGCCCGAGTCCCAGCATCTGGCGAGACGGACGATGACGGCTGATGGCCTGCTCACTGAGGGGATAATATCATTAATGTTTCCTCAGCTCTTGCTCATGCTTGTCTTTATGTGCATCTATTGTGTCAAGTCCTTCATATTAGAGTGATTGTGTGTGTTGTGTCTCTGTGCATCCCCTATCTCAGGGGTTTGTTTTGTTGTTTTGAGCCGCTGTCTTGGCAACGTTCAGTGACTGAATCCTTGTCAGCGCGACACTTTTGACAGCCCTGGTCCGAAATTCGAGACTTCTCTAGATAAACAAATAAAATATCTCGAAATACTCGGAAGCATGCCATCAATCTTTTTCTCATTTTTCTCTTTTTTACATCAATATCTCTTGTTTTGTCGTTGAGTCCCGTCTCCAGGTCAAAGTTCGGAGTGCAGGAAGGAACCGTGACTCCGAGAGTCCGGGCCCGGGCAGAGTTGCACAAGCATTCCCCGACCCACTCGGACCCCTGCTCCTCTTTTTTCTCCGACGTCTAAAACAACGTCAGGCCTTGGAGGCTTTGAGCCGCCTCGCGTGCTCTTGATTTGCTCCCATGCTATGCCGCTGCGGGACCTCACGTGCAAGACTTCCAACTTCCAACTTTCAACTTTCAACTTTCAACATTCAACCATTCGATATCCAACATCCAACACCCGCCGACGACTAAACGGTGGGAATAGCGTGGAACAGCACGTCGTTGCATCCATCACAGCCCTTACCGTGGACGGAACCAGCGGACGGACCTGTGACAACCCCGGATTACGTGGGGTATATTTGGGAGCCGATCTTGACCCTTTTGGTGCTCGCCCAAGCCGTGCCTTGACTCGGCCGGGGTCCGCCATCTAGTCGAGCTGAGGAGCTGAGGGCAACGACGCTTGCCTACCCAAATGCGCCTGCAATTGGCACGCACTCAACCCTCGGACGTCTCTGCGCCATGACCATGATGTGTTCCTTGGCCCCGGCCTCGGCCGGCCTGAGGTGTGGTGCTATGAGCCGTGGCTTTGGGAAGCCGGGTTTGGTCCAGGGCGCGAGGTGGATGAGCGGCGGGAGGCCACAGCAGCATCCCGTCTTCTCCAGCCTAGTACCGTCGGCAGTGGGGAGAGGGAGGACACAGCCTAGCCTCACAGGAAGCTCTACAGTTCAGGCGCAGGCGAGGTGGTTTGTGGCCTCGGCTCGGTCGCGGCGCGATGCCAAGGAGAACGAAAGCGAGAAGTCGGCCGCTTCTTCGGCACTGAGCAAGCTGCTGCCCAACATGGCCAAGACGACCCGGCGGGAAAACATCTACACCATCCCAAACTTCCTGACCGCCTCCCGCCTCGTGGCCGCGCCCTTCATCGGGTACTGCATCCTGCACGACTACCACGCCTGGACCCTGGGCCTGTTCGCCTACGCCGGCATCACCGACGCCCTGGACGGCTGGATCGCCCGCCGCTGGAACCTCGGCACCGTCGTCGGCACCATCATCGACCCCATGGCCGACAAGACCCTCATGACGGTGCTGACCGTCGGCCTGGCCATGAAGGGGGCGCTGCCCGGTACGGCAACCCTCTTATGAGCCCGCTGCTATCTGAGAGACTGACCACTAACGAACATGCCCACAGTCTGGCTCGCCGTCATCATCCTCGGCAGGGACGTCGCCCTGGCCATCTCAGCCATCTACTACCGCTGGATCTCCCTGCCGCCGCCCAAGACCTTCTCGCGGTACTGGGACTTCTCGCTGCCCTCGGCCGAGGTGCGCCCCACGCTGATCAGCAAGGTCAACACGGCCCTGCAGCTGGGCTTGATGGGCATGACCGTGCTTGCCCCAGTGATTCCTGCCGTGGAAATGGGCGCCGCGCTGGGCGTTATGCAGTGAGTAGTTTTGCATGACTTGTTTCTTTAACGCCCGTGCTGATCGGTTGCTGCAAGATATGTGGTGGCGACGACGACGGTCTGGAGCGGGGCGAGTTACGTCTACAGCAAGGACGCCGTCAAGATCCTGACTCCGCCACCGGCTGAGAAAGAGAAGGCAGACGACAAGAAGGAAGGCCCGAGGTGAGCTTTAGCCATCCGGGCCACATCTTCACTGCGTGGCCCTCACTTGGATGATGGACCTCCCGGCTAGCTCACTCGAGACGGTGGATCTGCCGTCGCGTGATACTCTGTCAACTCAAAGCATGTGTTGGAATAGACGTGCGGGCCTCGATGCTCTCGTGGTCCATGATTTACAGCATGGCGCAGCGGACAGCAGAGCAGAGCAGACATTGTAATATCTTGTCAATACCAATGATAATTTAGCAAAGCAATTGCAGTAACTTTAATCATTTCTTGAACGCCAGTCCATCTAGTGTTTCCCCTTGCCTCCAGCCATGCCAAAAATACACGCTATGTAATACCTCCGTCGTTCATCTTACACTCTTCGATATCAACTCCCCTGATACATCCTCACAACTCCCCAGCCCGACTCTTAGCATCCAACGTCTCCAAATCCTCCACCCCCGTCACATCCAGCCCCTCCACAACCACCTTCCCCCCAACCGGCGCCGCCGTCGCCGCCAAGCGATTCAACCTCCTCACATGCGCCAACAACTTCACCAGCCCCGCAGGCGTAACCCCCTCAATCCTCCTCGCCTGCGCAATACTCCCCGGCCTCGCCTCCATCAACACCCCCCTCTCAGCAAGCGACAGCCCAAACACCCCCTCATAATCCAACCCCCCCGGCAACCTCATCTCCTCGTCCCTTCTTAACCTCGCCGCCTCCGCCTCCTGCTGCCGCACATACGGCTCATACACCACCTCGACCGCCACCCTCTCCCGTATCCTCTGCGAAAACACCCCCTCCCCAACCCCAGGCAGTTCCGCCCCGACAAGATCCCCCACCCCCACACCAGGCAACCTCATAACCTCCCACCCATCCCTCTTCCGTCCCTCCTCAACCCTTCCGCAGCAGGCAACCCAGCCCGCCTCCACGCCTCGGGAGACAACACAGTCTGTCTCAACACATCCTTCAGCTCCTCCGCGCGGCGCGAATCGTCGCGGAAGCGCGCCCAGCGTGGGTTGCCCACGACGCCCCAGTGCCGGCCGAGGGGCGTCAGGCGGGCGTCGGCGTTGTCCGGGCGGGTGCTGAGGCGGAACTCGGAGCGGGAGGTGAAGACGCGGTAGGGCTCGGAGACGCCTTTTGTGGTGAGGTCGTCGATCATTATGCCGATGTAGGAGGTTGAGCGGGAGAGGGTTGCTGTTGGTTTTTCGGCGGGGGGGAGGGATGGGTTGGGGGG
>OUNM011259055.1_pt1 | contig 14757 bp, 9 predicted proteins | sample 1769961 | NCBI WGS metagenome assembly OUNM01 (sample SAMEA3914820, study PRJEB12502) | metagenome | biome: forest; material: soil | place: USA | collected 2012-03-12 | depth 0.3 m | reverse complement strand
CGTCGCCAAGGAGACGCATGAGCAGAATGTTGCCAAGGTGGAGACCGCAGAGGCCGCGCTCAATCAGGCGCTGGCCGCGAAGGGCACCGCCGAACTCAATGTCCGCCGCACCGAAGTCCGTGCGCCCACCCACGGCATCGTCACCAATCTCGATCTCCACCCCGGCGACTATCTCGCCCCCGGCACGCAGGCGATGGCACTGGTCGATACGGATTCGCTCCGCATCGAGGGTTATTTCGAGGAGACCAAGCTCCGCCACATCCGCGTAGGCGACAAGGCGAAGATCCGCCTAATGGGCGACGAGCGCGATATGGAAGGGCATGTCGACAGCATTTCGGCGGGCATCGCCGACGATCAACGCAGCAACACCGGCAATCTGCTGCCCGCCGTCCAGCCGACCTTCTCCTGGGTACGGCTGGCGCAGCGTATCCCGGTCCGCATCAAGATCGACCGGATGCCGGCGGGCACCGCACTCATTTCCGGGCGCACCGCCACCGTCACCATCCTGCCGGGCGATCATAAGTGAGAATTGCGCCGTATGCGTCCATGCTCGTACTGGTGCTCGCCGCCTGCACCGCCGGGCCCGATTATCGCGTGCCCGAGCATGCTATGGCGAAGGCGCCTTCGGCCAACGGTCCGTTCGCCAGCGGGCATGAGGCGGCGTTCGCTAATGCGCCGCTACCCGATCATTGGTGGCGGCTCTACGATGATCCCCGGCTCGACGGCTATGTGAAGGAAGCGCTGGCCGCTAACACCGATCTGCGTGCGGCGGACGCCAACCTCAAGCGGGCCACAGCCGTGGTGCGCGAGGCGGAGGTGGCGCGGCTACCGGTGGCGACGCTGTCGGGTTCGGGCGGTGTCGCGCGGCTACAGGGCAGTACCGAGCGGCTGCCGGGCTCGGCGGTCTACAGCCTTGGCGGCAGCGTCGCCTATCCGCTCGATCTGGCCGGCGGCATCCGGCGCGGCATCGAGGCGGCGCGCGACGATGACGAGGCGACGCGCGCGGCCCGCGATCAGGTGCGCGTGACGGTGGCGGCGGCGGTGACACGCAGCTACGCGGCGACCTGCTCGGCCAACCGCACGCTCGCCGCCACTGAGCGCGTGCTCGACCTCCAGCGCCAGACGCTTGACGTGACGGAGCGGCTTGCCAAAGGCGGACGCGGCACCGCCTTCGACGTCACCCGCGCGCAGGCGGCGGTGGATCAGAGCGCGGCTGCCATCCCCTCGATCATCGCCGAACGCCAGGCGGCGCTCTACGAGATCGCGGCGCTGATGGGCCGAGCACCCGCGGACTATCCGCGCGAGCTCGAAACCTGTCCCGCGCCGCCGGAGCTCAAGCGACTGCTGCCGATCGGCGACGGCGCCCAGCTTATCCGCCGCCGAGCCGACATCCGCTCGGTCGAGCGCAGCCTTGCGGCGGCGACCGCCACCATCGGCATCGAGATGGCGCAGCTCTACCCCCAGGTGAGCCTGGGCGGATCGGCGGGCTTCGGTGGCCCGATCTCGGCCATTGGAACGGGCTCGCAATTCTCGCTGAGCTTCGGCCCGCTTGTGACTTGGACCTTCCCCAACCGCGCGCTCGCCCATGCCCGCATCGCGGAGGCCGGCGCGTCGGCGGAGGCCGCCTCGGCGCAGTTCGACGGGACGGTGATCGGTGCCCTCCAGCAGACGGAGACGGCGCTGTCCGCCTATGCCCGCGAAATTGACCGCGATCGCAATCTGCAGCGGGCGCGCGATGACGCCGAGAAGGCGACCGGACAGGCTGACCGTCTGTTCCGCTTCGGCCGCACCGACTTCATCAACCTGCTGACCGCGCAATCGAGCCTGGCCTCGGCCGAAGCGACGCTGGCCGCCTCGCAGGCGGCGGTGGTCGACCGGCAGATCGACGTTTTCCTGGCGCTCGGCGGCGGCTGGGAGGACTAGGCCTCGCCGAACAGCTCGCGTTGCGCGCGTTCGAGCTCGGCGGCGTAGCGCTTGCGGACATGCGCCTCGGTGAGCACGCCGAGCAGGCGCCCATCGGCGGTGACCACCGCGAGATCGTCGATGCCGAGCCGGTCGAACACCTCCATCACCTCGGCGATGTTGCGGCCCGGCGTGAGCGTTTCGTCCGGGCGGCGGGCAAGGGTGGCGATCTCGGCCGTCTGGTCGACGCCGTCGACAAAGGCCTGCGCGGTCGGAACGATCCCGGCATAATGCTGCGCCTCGTCGAGCAGCACGACACGGCTGGTCGAGCCGAGCGGGATGTGGCGCCGGAAATCGGCGATGCTGATCGTGGCGGGGAGCGCGGCCGGCGCCTTGCGCATCATCCGCCCGGCGGTGAGTTGGCGCACCCAGCCGATGTCCCGCGCCGATTTGATGACCTCGCCGCGTAGATGCAGGCGCCAGGTGGAGAAGCTGTAGCCAAACAGCTCGCGCACCAGCGCGCTCGCCACCAGCGACGCGGTGAGCACGATTGCTGTGAGCTGGAAGTCCCGCGTCGCTTCCAGCACCAGGAAGGACATGGTCATCGGACCACCGACCACCGAGACCGCCAACGCGGCCATGCCGACCAGTGCGGCATCCTGCGTCCACAGATGCTGACCCGGTAGCAGCAGCTCCACCACGTCGGCATAGATCCGCCCGACCAGCACGCCGAGGAAGAGCGAGGCGAAGAACAGGCCGCCGCGGAAGCCAAAGCCGAGCGAGACGGACGAGGCGAGCAGCTTAAGTCCGAAGGTCGCGCAGAGCAGCGCGAGCGGGACGTTGTCGGCGAGCACGAGGTGGAGCGCGCCATGGCCCGCCGACAGCGCCTGCGGCGAAAGGTGGGCGATCGGCATCAGCAGCAGGCCGCCGACGACGGGCCGCAGCGCCGGCGGTAGCCCAGTCTTGCGGACGCCGGCTTCGAGCAGGCTCACCGCGCGCATCAGGGCGATGCCGATGAAGGCGCACACCAGCCCGATCCCGATGAAGGCCAGATAATCCATGTTGCGGGTGATGCCGGTGCTGCCGACGGTGATGAGATAGGGCACGCTGCCCAGCGTGCGCGCGGTGGCGACGCCGGCGATGGCGGCGGCGGCGACCGGCGCGATCGTTGCCGGGGTGTAGGCACCGATCACGATCTCGAAGGCGTAGAAGGCGCCGGTCAGTGGCGCGCCGAAGGCGGCGCCGATCGCGGCACCGGTGCCGGCCCCCACCAGCGTGCGCAGGTCTGTGCGGCGCAGGCTCAGCCAGCGGCCCACCACCGACGCGACGCCGCCGCCGATCTGGGCGTAGGCGGCTTCCAGGCCGACCGAGGCACCGAAGCCGTTTGACACGAAGGTCTGCCCCGTCACCGTCAGGCTGTCGCGGAACGGGACGGCGCCGCCGTGCAGCGCGTTGGCCTCGACGACGTCGACAGGCGTGCGCCGCCGCCAGCGGTCGAGCGCGAGATGGAGCAGGCCGAGCAGCGCGCCGCCGGCCGGCAGGGCGAGCAGGCGCAGCGGCGCGATGCTGGGAGCGGCGCTGAGGCGGACGGAGACCGGCTGATCGAACAGCAGATGCTGGAGCGCCTGCGCTGCGGCCGCGAGCATTACCGCCAGGCCGCCACCCGCCACACCCACCACGACAGCGAGCAGGATGAACAGCGCCTCGCTCTGCCGGAACTGCCGGCGCAGCAGGATCGCGCGGCGAAACACCTTGTGAAGCAACACCCGTTCCTCCCGGCCGGCGGCCCAATGCGGTGGCTTACACCGGCGCGCCCATGTCGCTGTTGTAATGGTGCCAAGTGAAGATCGCGGCGGCGCCGCGGTGCGGGCGCCAGGCTTCGGCGAGGGTGCGGGTCTGCTTCTCGCTCGGCCGCTCAGTGAGTCCGAGCAGGCGCCCGGTCTCGACCTGCACGGCAAGATCGCCGGCGGGCCAGATGTCCGGCCGCCCTTCGGCAAACAGCAGGTAGATTTCGGCCGACCAGCGGCCGATGCCCTTGATTTGGACGAGGTCGGCGATCGCCTGCTCGTCGTCGGCGTCGAGATCGGCGAGATCAAGCGTGCCCGATCCCACCAGCTCGGCGAGGCTGCGCGCATAGCCGGTCTTCTGGCGGGAGAGGCCGGCAGCGCGGAGTTGCTCGTCGCTCGCCGCGATGAGCCGCGACGGATCGGCGATGTCGATCAGCGTTGCCTCGAGCCGACCCCATACTGCGCGGGCGGCATGCACGCTCACCTGCTGGCCGACGATGGTGCGTAGCAGAGTGGCATAGCCGGGTTCGGATATGCGCGGCTCGGGCAGGCCGACCCGCTCGATGCCGCGCGCGAAGGCGGGCTCGATCGCGGCCAGCGCGAGGAGCGAGGCATGGAGCTGATCGACGGGAAGGCCCATGGTGGATAGGATCCTTGGCGCTTGTCTTGGCGTTGGGCTTCTCCCATAGCCGCGCGATATGCATCCGTCATCCGGAGGGAATCGATGCCGAAGCTGATCGTCGTCACGCGCGAAGGCCAGGAATCCACAGTCGAGGGCGAGGCCGGCTTGAGCGTGATGGAAGTCATCCGCGATCACGGCTTCGACGAGCTGCTGGCGCTGTGCGGCGGCTGCTGCTCCTGCGCGACCTGTCACGTCTATGTCGACGAGAACTTCGCCGACAAGCTGCCGACGATGGGCGAGGACGAGAACGACCTGCTCGACAGCTCGGACCACCGCACCGGCGCCTCGCGCCTGTCCTGCCAGATCCCGTTCGGCGACGCGCTCGACGGCCTGCGCGTCACCATCGCTCCGGAAGACTGAGGTTTCCCTCCTTTGCGGGAGGGGAAGAGGGTCAGCCCACCGCCGGCCGCGTCGCGGCCGCGTAGAGGGCGATCGCCGCCGCGTTCGAGATATTCAGGCTCTCGATTCGCGGGCTGATAGGCAGCTTGGCGAGCACGTCGCAATGCACCTGGATGTTCTGGCGCATGCCTTCGCCTTCCGAACCCAGCACCATGGCGAGTTTGCCCGGCACCAGCGCTTCGCCCAGCAGTGTCTGGGTGTGGCCGGTGAGGCCGACGCGCCAGTAACCGGCTTCCGCCATCTCATCGAGCGCGCGGGCGAGGTTCACGACCCGGATCCACGGCATCACCTCGAGCGCACCTGACGCGGCGCGGGCGAGTGCACCCGATTCGGGTGGCGAATGGCGATCCTGAGTGACGATGCCGAGCGCATCGAACGCCACTGCAGAGCGAAGCACCGCGCCGACATTGTGAGGATCGGTAACCTGGTCGAGCACGATGATCGGGCGGCGATCGGCGGGGTCGCTCGCCTTCTCGAACAATTCATCGAGCCAGCGGTCGGGAAGCGGATCGCATTCCAGCACCAACCCCTGATGCGGCGCGTCGCTCGGTACCATGCGGCCGAGGTCGGCCACTTCGGCATATTGCACCGTCAGCATCGACGGCGAGAGGCCGAGCGCGGCGATCGCGTCGTGCGTGCCCCACAGCTTACGCAGCGTACGTTCAGGGTTGGCGAGGGCGGCGGTGACGGCATGGCGCCCCCACAGACGGGTGCGTCCGGACTGGACGGCAGATGGACGATGGCCTTTGCGCATGATGGCCGCGCTTTTCTACATACCAGCGTTGACAGGCAAGGGCTCATTCGTCATGGAGCCGCCTCGCCCCGGCGCTGTCAGCTGGAAGGGTGGCCGAGTGGTTAAAGGCAGCAGACTGTAAATCTGCCCGTCTCTGACGTACGCTGGTTCGAATCCAGCCCCTTCCACCATCGCCGCGCCGGGGCTTCCCTTCTGCTTTCCCCTGAGATTTGCATTTGCGCCTCGCGCGGATAGGGTCCGCGTGCCCGGGGAGAATTAGAAGGGTCTGTAGCCGATGCGCCGTTTGTCGCTTGCCTGCCTGTTTGCCGTTTTGCCAGCCGCTGCCCTTGCCGCCGCCTCGCCCGAGCCGGTCTTCAGTCCTGAGCGAATTTCCAATGACATCAAGGTACTTGCCTCCGATGCGTTCGAGGGCCGTGCGCCCGCGACTCCGGGCGAGACCAAGACGGTCGCCTACATTACCCAGCAGATGCAGCAGGCGGGGCTCGAGCCCGGTGGCCCGCTCGTTAACGGCAGGCGGCAATGGACGCAGGATGTGCCGCTGCTCCGCTCCGAGATCAGCGGCCAACCCACCGTCTCGATCGGCGGCAAGCCGCTGACACAGGGCAGCGAGATCGCCATCCGCGCGCCGATGAACGGAGCCAGGACGGTTGACCTCGCCAATGCGCCGCTGGTGTTCGTCGGCTATGGCGTGAAGGCGGCTGAGCGTAATTGGGACGATTTCAAGGGCGTCGACCTGCACGGCAAGATCATGGTCGTACTGATCAACGATCCCGATTTCGAGACCGGACAGGGGGACTTTGGCGGCAAGGCGATGACCTATTATGGCCGCTGGACGTACAAATACGAGGAAGGCGCGCGCCAGGGCGCGGCTGGCGTATTGGTGATCCACGAGACTGACCCCGCTTCCTATGGCTGGGCGACGGTCAAGAATTCCAACACCAACCCGCAGTTCGATATCGTACGGAAGGATCCGGTGTCCGCCCACACGGCGATGGAAGCGTGGATCCAGCGCGATCTTGCCGTCGAGATGTTTAAGGAGTCGGGTCTCGACTTCGAGGCGCTGAAGAAGCAGGCGCAGACGCGCGACTTCAAGCCTGTGACACTGAAGCCAACGCTGTCGGCGCACTATGCCGCCAATACCGGCATCATCACTTCGCACAACGTGCTGGGCCGCCTGCCTGGCACCAAGCACCCGGACGAGACCGTGCTCTACACCGCGCACTGGGATCATCTCGGTGTCGGCCAACCAGATGCCAAGGGCGACCGCATCTATAATGGCGCGGTCGACAACGGCACCGGCGTCGCCGAGCTTCTCGAACTCGGCCGCGCCTTCGCCCATGCCCCGCGCACCGATCGCAGCCTCGTCTTCATGACCGTAACGGCCGAGGAGAAGGGGCTGCTCGGCTCCGAATATTATGCCGCCAACCCGGTCTATCCGCTGGCGACGACGGCGGGAGCGATCAACATGGACGCACTCTCGGTCGCGGGGCGTGCCAAGGATTTCACCATCTCCGGGACTGCCAAGCTCGGCCTGCTCGATGACCTGATCGCCCAGGGCAAGAAGCGCGGCCTCAGCTACACCCCCGATCCGCGGCTCGAGGCCGGCGGCTTCTATCGGTCGGATCATTTCCCGATGGCAAAGCGCGGCGTGCCGGCGATCAGCTTCGGCTCGGGGCGAGACCTGGTGAACGGTGGCGTCGCGCGCGGCACCCAGATCGCCAAGGACTATACCCGCGACCGCTATCACCAGCCCGCCGACGAATGGTCGGCCGACTGGGATCTTTCGGGCATGGCCCAGGATGCGGGGCTGCTCTACGACCTCGGCCGCGATCTCGCCAATTCGCGCGCCTGGCCGGATTGGTCCGCCGACAGCGAGTTCCGCGCCGAGCGGGACAAGACGACGGCGCAGCGCCGCTGATGGCAAGCCCGGCCGCGGCAAGGGACGAGGGCCTGCGCCGCGGCATCGGGGCGTTCGGGCTGGCGGCGGCGACCGTCAACGCCGTGATTGGCGCGGGGATCTTCTCGCTGCCCGCCGGCATGGCACGCGCCGCCGGCCCCTATGCGCTCGTCGCCTATTTGCTCTGCGCGTTGGCGATGGCGGCCGTCGTGCTGTGCTTCGCAGAAGCTGGCAGCCGGGTGCCGACCTCCGGCGGCCCCTATGGGACGGTCGAGGCGGCGTTCGGACCGTTGCCGGGCTTCGTCATGGGCGTGCTATTATGGCTCGCCGCCGTGCTCGCTAGCGGCGGCATCGCTGCGGGGCTGGCCGACGCGCTCGCGCGCTTCGAGCCGGCGCTGGCCGGGCCGGGCGTACGGGTGGCTGTCATCGTGGGCGTGATGGGCTCGCTGATGCTCATCAACCTCGGCGGCGCGCGCGGCGCCTCGCGCCTGATCGCGGCGGCGACGACGGTCAAGCTGTTGCCGCTGCTGCTGTTCGTCGGGGTGGGGCTCTTTTTCCTCGATCCCGCCAAACTCGGGGCGGGTGCGCCGCCGGACGCGGCTGGCGTCGGGCGCGCGGTGCTGCTCTCGCTCTTCGCCTTCCAGGGCATGGAAACCGCGCTCGGCGTCAGCGGCGAGGTGGCCAATCCCGCCCGCACCCTGCCGCGGGCACTGATTAGCGCGATGGCGTTTGTCACCATCGCCTATGTCTCAATCCAGCTTGTCGCGCAGGGCCTGCTGGGCGCGGGGCTAGGCGTGTCAAAGGCGCCGCTGGCCGATGGCATGGCGCTGGTCGATCCGCGGCTCGGCCTGCTGCTGCTCGCCGGCACTGCGCTGTCGCTCGGTGCGTGGCTGGGAAGCGACATCCTTGGCGCGCCGCGCATGCTGTTCGCCTTCGCACGCGATGGTTTCCTGCCTGCGGCGCTAGGCCGCGTTTCGGTGCGCCATGTGCCCGCCAACGCCATCATCGTTCACACGGTCATCGCTGTCCTGCTGGCGGTGACGGGAACCTTCGAGGAGTTGGTGGTGCTTTCCTCGCTGGCCGGCTGCGCACTCTACATCGGCGGTTGCGCGGCGGCGTGGCGGCTGCGGCAGAAGGATGTCCAGCTCGCCGGCACACCCGTCCGGCTGCCGCTGCTGGGGCTGTGGGCTATGTTGGGCATCGGCAGCATGGCAACCTGCATCGCGCTTGGCAGCTGGGCCGAGATTGGCGGCCTCGTCGCAGTGATCGTCGCGTCGGTGATGCTTTATGCGCTGGTCAGGAAGCGCCTGTAGCGCGATCGCTGACAAAAGAGGGAAGACGGGCGCGGATGGAGCCGACCGGTAGGCGAACATGAAGCGCCGCCGCCTCGGCTTCTGACACGCTGCGGTATCGGGCGTGCTGGCCCTCTTCCGCGCCCGCCGGGCGGCATTCCGCTCCTGCGAACCGCGATGGTAACGAGCGGGACGATCCTGGTCAAACCGACGGAATTCAGGCGGACGCCTCGGCCGCTCCATCGGACGCAGCATGACGCATGCCGCTGCCCGCGAATAGCCGGCGCACCGCCACGAAGAACATTGGCACGAAGAAGATGGCGAGGCTGGTCGCGGTGATCATGCCCCCGACCACCGCAGTGCCGATCGCGACGCGGCTTTGCGCGCCAGCGCCCGTCGCGATGGCGAGCGGGATCACGCCGGCGACGAAGGCCAGCGACGTCATCAGGATAGGGCGGAGGCGCAGACGCGCCGCCTCCAGCGCCGCCTCGATTGGCGTCTTGCCGCGTTCCTCGGCGAATTCGGCGAATTCGACGATCAGGATCGCGTTTTTGGCCGAAAGGCCGATCGTGGTGAGCAGGCCGACCTGGAAATAAATGTCGTTGTCGAGCCCGCGCAGCATCACTGCGAGCACCGCGCCGATCACGCCGAGCGGGATCACCAGCAGCACCGAGACCGGGATCGACCAGCTCTCGTAGAGCGCTGCAAGGCACAGGAAGATCACCAGGACCGACAGCGCGTAGAGATAGGGCGCCTGCCCCGTCGACAGCCGCTCCTGATAGGAGAGGCCCGACCACGCCGTGCCGATGCCGGGGATCTGCTGGGCGAGCTTCTCGATCTCGTCCATTGCCGCGCCCGAGCTGTGGCCCGCCGCCGCCTGCCCCTGAATCTCGTAGGAGGAGATGCCGTTGAAGCGCTGGAGAGTGGACGGCGCCTTGGTCCAGGCATGCGCGGAGAAGGCAGAGAACGGTGCCATCGTGCCGTTGGAGGAACGGACGTGCCAGGCGGCGAGGTCCTCGGGCGTGCCGCGATAGGGAGCGTCGCCCTGGATGTAGACGCGCTTCACCCGGCCGCGATCGATGAAATCGTTGACATAGGTGCCGCCCCACGCCGCGGACAGCGTCGCGTTGACGTCGGCCTGCGAAAGACCGAGCGCGCCCACCTTAGCTTCGTCAACGTCGATATGGAGGTGGGGCGTGTCCTCCAGGCTGCCGAGGCGCACTGCGTCGAGCAGCGGATCAGCATTGGCCTCGGCGATCAGCTTGTCCTTGGCGGCAGCGAATTGCTCGCGGCTGAGATTGCCCTGGTTCTGGATCTCCAGCGTGAAGCCGTTGGTCTGGCCGAGGCCGCGGATCGCAGGCGGCAGCACGGTCAGCACGCGCGCATCGCGCATACCACCCAGCGCCTGCTGCGCGCGCTTAGCGACCGCGTCGGCGCTGTTCTTTGCGCCCGGTCGATCGTCCCACGGCTTCAGGATCAGATAGGCCTGGCCGACATTGTCGCCGGTGCCGGAGAAGTTGCGTCCCGAGTTGGAGAACATCGCCAGCACGTTCGCTTCCTTGTGGAGGAAGTAGCTCTCCGTCGCCTGGCTCACCACCATCGTCCGGTCCTGTGTGGCGCCGGCGGGCAGGAAATATTGCACGATTGCCTGGCCAATATCCTCGGTTGGTAGAAAGCCGGTCGGCAGGCGCAGGAACAGGAAGCCCAGCAGCGCCACCACGCCCACAAAGGCGACCATGAACCAGCGCGTCCGCGCGATGACATAGCCGACGCCCTGTTGATACTTCTCCACGCCGCGATCGAAGCGGTCGTTGAACCAGTGGAAGAAGCGACCGGAGGTGCGGGTGAAGACATTGTCGCGTCGGCGCGGCTCGGCCTCGTGCCGGGGCTCAAGCAGCGACGAGGTGAGTGCCGGCGTCAGAATCAGCGCGACCAGTACCGACAGCACCATCGACGAAACGATGGTGATCGAGAACTGGCGATAGATCGTGCCAGTCGATCCGCCGAAGAAGGCCATCGGTAGGAACACCGCCGAGAGCACCATGGCGATGCCGATCAGGGCGCCGGAGATCTCGCCCATCGACTTAATGGTCGCGTCGTGCGCTGAGAGCTTCTCCTCCTCCATGATGCGCTCGACATTCTCGACCACGACAATCGCGTCGTCGACGAGCAATCCGATCGCCAGCACCATGCCGAATAGCGTGAGCGTGTTGACGGAGTAGCCGAACAGGGCGAGCACGCCGAAGGTGCCGAGCAGCACCACGGGGATCGCAATCGCCGGCACCAGCGTCGCGCGCCAGTTCTGGAGGAAGACGAACATGACAATGACGACGAGGATCATCGCCTCGACCAGCGTCTTCTCCACCTCCGAGATCGAAAGCTTGATGAAGTCGGTGCTGTCGCGTGGATAGGCGACCAGATATCCGTCCGGGAAGGTTTCGGAGAGCTGCTTGACTCGCGCCTTTACTGCGTCCGAGGTCTTGAGCGCGTCGGCGCCGGGCGCCAGCGACACGGCGAGGCCGGCAGCCGGATGGCCGTTGAAGCGCGAGATCGACGAATAGCTCTCTTGGCCCAGCTCGACGCGCGCGACGTCGCTGATGCGCACCACCGACCCGTCGCTCTCGGTTTTGAGAATGATGGCGCGGAACTGTTCGGGCGTGGTGAGGCGCGACTGTGCGGTCACCGTGGCGTTGAGCTGCTGACCCGGCGCCGAGGGCTGAGCACCGATCAGGCCAGCCGAGACTTGAACGTTCTGCGCCTGGATGGCGGCAGTGACGTCGGTGGGCTGGAGCTGGTGCGAATTGAGCTTGTAGGGGTCGAGCCAGACGCGCATGGCATATTGGGTGCCGAATGCGTCGACTTGGCCGACGCCGTTCACGCGGCTCAGCGGCTCCTGCAGTTTGGAAACCATGAAGTCGGCGACGTCGGCCGAGCTGGTCTGATCTGTGCTGTCATAGGCCGCGACGATCATCAGATAGTCGGGCTGGCGTTTCTGGACGGTCAGACCTTGCTGCTGCACCTGCTGGGGCAGGCGGGGCAGTGCCTGCTGCACCTTGTTCTGCACCTGCACCTGGGCAATGTCCGGGTTGGTGCCATTGTTGAAGGTGGCGGTGATTGTCACCGAGCCAGAATCGCTCGACGTCGACTGGAAATAGAGCAGGCCGTCGAGGCCGGTGAGCTGCTGCTCGATCACCTGCGTGACCGATTGCTCGAGCACGTCGGCGGAGGCGCCCGGATAGGTGGCGTTGATACCTACGGTGGGCGGCGAGATGTCGGGATATTGCGCGATCGGCAGACGGGTTAGCGCCCCGAGACCGGCGAGCATCACGACGATCGCGAGCACCCAGGCGAAGATCGGTCGGTCGATGAAGTAGCGCGAGATCATCGCGTGGCGCCCTGCGCGGGCTTCGTCCCTTTGCCGCTACCGGGCGCGGCGTCAATCGCCGCCGCGTCGGCGGGGTCACCGCTCGCCACGATGGTTTCGACCGGCTGGCCCGGTTTGGCCTTGCCGCTGCCTTCGACTATCACCCGGTCGCCCGCCTTGAGGCCGGCGGTAACCACCCAGCGGTTGCGGCTGAGCCCCTGGTCCTGCACCGGTCGCTTTACGACCTTGCCGTCGGCGCCAACGACGAGCACCGTCGCGGCACCGCGAGGATCGTGCGCCACCGCCGCTTCGGGAAGCAGGAACACACCCTGCCGCACCGCCTGGCTCACCACCGCGCGGACATACATGCCGGGCAGCAGTAGGCCTTGGGGGTTCGGGAAGCGGGCGCGCAGCGTCACCGCGCCGGTTGAGGCGTCGACCGTCACTTCCGAGAATTCGAGCGCGCCGGTCAGCGGATAGTCGCTGCCGTCCTCCAGCTTGAGGCGCACAGGCGCTTCCCCTCGTAGGGCGCCGCCCGCGGCGATCGCCTTGCGCAGCGCGAGCAACTCGGTCGAGCTTTGCTGGATGTCGACATAGATGGGGTCGAGCGCGGTGATGGTGGCGAGCGCGGTCGTCTGGTTGGCCGCCACCAGCGCGCCCGGCGTCACCGTCGACCGGCTGATACGGCCCGAGATCGGCGCCTTCACCAGCGTGTAGCGCAAGTTGATCCGCGCGGTGTCGAGCGCGGCCTTCTGCTGGGCGATGGCGGCCTCGGCCTGGCCGGCGGCGGCGCGCGCGTCGGCGGCGTCCTGCTTGGCGACCGCGTTGATCGCCTCGAGATCATTGAAGCGCGCGGCCTTCAGCCGGGCGGCAACGGCGTTGGCCTGCGCGGAGGCCAGTTGGCCCTGCGCCTGGCCGACAGCGGCGCGGTAGAGCGCGGGGTCGATTTGGTAGAGCGACTGGCCCTCGCGCACCTCGCTGCCCTCGGTGAACAGTCGGGTGAGCACAATGCCCGACACCTGCGGCCTGACTTCGGATACGCGATAGGCATCGGTGCGGCCGGGCAGCACGGTGTCGAGTGCAATCGAGGACGGCTGCGCAACCACCACGCCGACGGTGGGCCTGGCCTTGGGTGGCTGCGCCTTCTCGCCGCCACACGCCGCGAGAGCGAGCAGCAGCGATAGCGCGACAGGCGTCAGGGCCGCGCGCGTGGGGCTTCGGGGCGATACAGGCGGGGTGGGAGAAGATGGATACATGCGCCGCGGGCCATCATATGCCCGTGTTACCGTAGAATGTCAGGCACGACATTTGCCATGGAGTCCGAAAAAGAAGGGGCGGCCGGCACATGGCCGACCGCCCCCTTGAAAGAAAGCTTCGATGAGGGTCAGAAGCCGACGTTGATCGTGCCCGAGATCGTGCGCGGGGCGCCAATCTGGACGAAGTTGACGGTGGTGTTCGAGGGCGTCGCGTTGCTGGTGGACATCGCGCCGACGTAGAACTTGTCGAACAGGTTGGTGACGTTGAACTGGAACCATGTGCGGTCGTTGAAACCCAGCGCCTTCAACGAGAAGCGCGCGTCGAGATCGACGATCGTGTAGGACGGCGTCTTGGCGCCATAGACCTGGTAGAATTTCGTCGCGCCGGCCTGCGTAAAGCTCTGGTACACCGGGGTATTCTGGTCGTTGATGTAGCGCGGACCCGTGCGCTTCACCTGGACGCCCAGTTCGAGCGGGCCGAGGTTGCCCTGGACGCGACCGCCGAAGGTGTACACCGGCGCGACGGATTCGCGCTTGCCGGCGGTAGCGGCGAAGATGCCGGATCCGGGGGTGCAGGCCGTCACGTTCGGCCCGACCAGCGTGTTCAGGCCGCTCGCACCGCAAGTGCCGATCTGGACGTTGTCGAGAATCTTCGAGTGCAGATACGAACCGAAGGCGTACAGCGAGAGCTGCGGCACGACCTGGTAGGATACGCTGCCGTCGAAGCCGTACTTATGCACGGTACCGAGGTTGGTGAAGGTCGAGAGCTGCAGGATCGGATCGTAGTTCTGCTCGATGCGGTTCTTGAAGATCGTGTACCATCCGGCGAGCTGCGCCTGCACCTTGCCGCTCCGCATGCGCACGCCCGCATCGAAGTTGTCGCTGGTTTCCGGCTTCGGCGCCGCCTCAGCATTGCTCTGAGGGAAGAAGAACGCGTTGTAGAGCTGATCGGTGCCGGGCACCTGCAAGCCCTTCGAGTAGCTGGCATAGACGCTGATGCCGCGATCCAGCTGGTAGGTCAGGCCGGCAGCCGGCAGCACTTTGTTGAAGTGGTAGTTGCGCTTCTGCGGCTGGGCGAAGCCCGGGTTGTTCGCCGCGTAGATCGCGTTCTCGGCATCGTTCCCGCCGGTGCAGTCGACGAAGCCGCCGCCCGAAGTTGCGAAGCAGTTGTTCTGCAGCTTGCGCTCGAAGAAGGCGGCGCGGGCACCGGCCTCGACGGTCAGCTTGTCGTCGAAGAACTTGCCGCGATACTGGCCGGCCACCTGGTTAAGGATCGCCTTCGACACGCGGTCACGCTTCTGAAGCTGGTGGCCGTTGGCGTCGAGGATCCCGCCGCTGTCATGCGGGAAGAGGTTGGTCGGGTTGCCGAACTGGTCGAGATAGGAGGCCTCTCCGGTCTGGCGGTGATGGCCATAGTCCAGCGT
>OUNM010561112.1_pt1 | contig 14764 bp, 11 predicted proteins | sample 1769961 | NCBI WGS metagenome assembly OUNM01 (sample SAMEA3914820, study PRJEB12502) | metagenome | biome: forest; material: soil | place: USA | collected 2012-03-12 | depth 0.3 m | reverse complement strand
TACTTCTACTCCTGGTGGTCCGACGGAGGCGGCCAGGCCACCTACACGATGGGTGCCGGCAGCCGGTACCAAGTGAGCTGGAAGAACACTGGCAACTTTGTCGGTGGCAAGGGCTGGAACCCTGGTACTGGCCGGTGAGTTGCAGCCCAACCGTCTTACAAGAAACGATACCTGACTTTTGACCAGAACCATCAACTACGGTGGCTCGTTCAGCCCGAGCGGCAACGGATACTTGGCCATCTACGGCTGGACACGGAACCCCCTGGTCGAGTATTACGTCGTCGAGTCCTACGGGACCTACAATCCCAGCAGCGGGGGCCAGTACAAAGGCACCGTCACCACCGACGGCGGGACCTACAACATCTATGTTTCGACTCGCACCAACCAGCCCTCCATCGACGGCACCAAGACCTTTCAGCAGTACTGGTCCGTCCGCACCTCCAAGCGCGTCGGAGGCGCTGTCAACATGCAGAACCACTTCAACGCCTGGGCTTCAAAGGGGATGAACCTTGGGCAGCACTACTACCAGATCGTTGCCACCGAAGGTTACCAGAGCAGCGGCTCCTCCGACATCTACGCGCAAACCAAATAGTAGGTCCAAGGAGATCACAAGATGACTCAATGGCTGACCTGTCTAGAACGTTGGCTCACGTATGGGCACTTGTCTTGTCCGGCATCTCTGCCCGCGCCTCTGCACGCCGCCGACGGACGGGATGACCGTTGGGTAGGAGTTCAGGATGCACAGCCTGGAGGTTTTAGATGAGCATCAAAAGGGGTTGGGAAACGACGAGCCAGATGCTATAGCGGAGCACTTGATGGTCAGTCGGCAAGAACTGTACTGAAAAGATGTTGGCGAGCAGGTTCCTGGAAGACTTGCCTTCTAGTGGGTGTATAATTCTAAACCTGCGGCAAGATTTTGTTCCCTTTTCGCTGTGACATCAGTTCGGCTCCACTCTTGCATTTTGTCGTGGAGCGGTTGCAATATCTCGTCGCAGTCTCTAAGCACTTTAGTCGTGGCTGGCACACCCTTCTTCGTTGAGCTTTCACACGGCTAGGTGGAAAGCTATAGGGATTCCTCTGTTCTGTCTTTCACCCCTGATCCATGCCACTTCTCCCCTAGTTCTCTTCTTTTGGGCTGTCAACCCAAACACCCCCAGACCTGCCTACGTTCCCTACGTAAATCCCCGTCGTATCTCGCGCAGAGCCGGCGGCAGAGCAGGCCCATGCTGGCGAATGAAATGCTGCCGCAACAAGTCCCGCCTGTTCGAAGAGTAGACGCATTCACTGCAGCGAAACTCGCATGCCACTTCGCCGGCGTGCTCTTTCTTCTTGTGTTTGGACAGCCCGGAGGGCGAACGGCACGTCGTCGCACAGCCAATGTAGTCGCAGCGGAAGATGCGCCTTGGCCGTGATTAGATCTGATATGTCACCTCTGGTCGGGTCAAGAGCCAACTCACTGTTTCTTGTTGTCTTTCAAGAGTTCGTTTCCGCCACTTGGAGGGGTACGGCGCTTGGCTTGCTTTGAGCAGGGGTCGTTGCTCGTCGCCGATGGGCCCCTGGAGGAGTCTTTGAAGAGCCAGCGGATGAACTCGAGCTGCTTTTCGCTGGGAGAGAAGAGTTCCTAGCACTCCAAGTTAGCTGGTCTCCGTTGCTCGAGAGTCTGGCATCCAGTACCTTGGAGACGGCGAACAAGTATCTCTCGACTTCCTCCTTCGTTCCCAGCGACCCCAGCACGACAAACTTCTTGGCCACTGCCAGCAGCGCCAAGAACATGGGGTCTTCTGCTCCGGCTCGCTTGAGGGGGTCAAAAATCTCTCTCCAGAGTTTTCTCTCGACTTTTGAGCGCTCGCTGGCAGAGGCTGAGCCACTTCTGCAACGTGCCACCGTCATGCCGCTTCCAGAAAGCAGGTAGAAACCTTCTCCTGCCTCCCTGACAAAGGCTAGCACAGCAAGGAAAGCGCCAGTGTTTCGCAGAGTCATGGTGGGGCAGTCGGAAATCTTGTCTGGCAACCGAAACTGGTAGAAACGCCGACAGTTAGACGGAGAGCTTGGGCTGGGAAGGGACAGCGGCGTTTCGGTTAGGAAGTTTGGAAAATTCGGCACAGGCAGACCGGCCCACGCTGGAACGCAATGTGAAGTAGGGCCAATAATAGGCGGTGGGCTATAACCCGGGATCCATTGGTCGGAATCGCAAAACTATAGCCACACAACCGCCGCCGTTGTCGGCAGAGAGGCTGCGTAGAAGCGAGAAGTCGAATTCTTGCTCCGTGAGGTTTGTTACTTCGAGCACATCCTGCTCCAAGCTGGCCGGCAGGGTTCCAGGGTGGCCTGTGTCGGATAGAGTGTTGGAAAGGTGGCCCATTTCTGCGGAGGCGATGGCGGCTACTTCCCGGAGAAACTCAGAGGAGGTATCTTGACCTTCGGAATCAGGCCCGTTGTGGTCTCCGCGGGCTTCGTGGCCAAGGCTGGACTTCGAGACAGGCTCTCGCTGTGGCGAAGAAGCAAAGGCCTGGGGCCAAATCCTCGCAGCCAGGGTGGCAAAAGTGTCCCTGTCAGCAGCATCTCGAATGCAGTTTCTCCATCTCTCTAGTCCTGATAGGACCTCGGCTTTCTTCATCCGCTTCCGGCGCACCAAGATCTCGGACACGGCGTGGGACAAGCTAGCGAAAGCAAAGATGTCGCCGAGAGTGTCTGGCAAGAAGCCATCCAAGACATCGCGAAAAACCAGTATTCCATGGTTTGTCAGGGTTTTGGACGAATGAAACCGGGCGCGAAGTTGGCAAAGCGTCGAGGATGTCGTTTCGGCGGTCGCATCGCAGAAGCGCTGAAACTCGGCTTGCATGCCCTTGTCCAGTGACTGCAGCCCTCTCCAGGCTCTGTTCAGATCCCGAGTCGGCTGACTGGGATCCTTGGGTCTCGTTGACCTCTGACACATTTCAGGCGCTCTGCAATGAGTCAGTAAGTGAGTGCTGGAGAGGTATCGGGTGTCCGAGACAACTTACTCGAGTTCCTTGCCCCCATGGGCCGAAAGACGCTGTCCATGGCCGACACCACACAGAATCTCACCATACCACGTTTCCGGTTGCAATTCTTGGCAGAGGTCCACGAAGGAATGGGCTCTCTCATGAAGTTTGTCCAAAAACTTGAAACCGGCCGTCATGCCGTCAAGCTCCGCCAGGGCCCGTTCCCTGTGTCTTGGAGACAAAAGCGACTTTGCGGAGATCGCGAGAGGAGCGTCATCATCGAGGAGAAACATCTCCGTGCGGTAATTTCGCAAGAACTCGCCTTCATCGCTGTCAGCCGCGCGTAGAGTGGCGTCCTGGAGTCCGAGTAGTTGGGCAAAATCTGGATGATCGCCGGGGTCGCCGCGGGAGCAGTTGCCCCAGTGTTGGTCCTGGTCGGAGGTTCCATCGCGCAGCTCCCAGCGAGTTTCCCTTCCGAAGAGGGAAGCTTCCGTCATGATTTGATTCGCGCGTGATTGACAACTAGAATTCTGGCCTATTATCAGTGTTGCAGAATGCAGTTGAAACGCCGGGTTTTAAATACACGACTCGGGGTGCTAAGGGCTGGCCGTCTGAAAATTCAGCGAGAGACGGACGGACATTGGGACCAGGACATCGCGACAGATTCCAGCACGTCCGCGTCAGTTTTTCCACCGATACTTGTCCTAGGAGCTTTGTCCTGGCTCACACGTGATCTAATTTGCGGTCGCGGTTCGGCCTATCGCTGAAGATGTGGCTTGCGAAGCCTGGTCATCGACCTGAGACGGCAAGGATGGGTGCCAGCGGGCGCCGGATGGAAAAAACGACCATCAGAGTGGTACGGGCAACTAAGCAAACAGCCCCAGGCCAAGCTTCGATCAGACAGGTCTGTAACGATAGTCTATGTATGGAAAAGGGAAGGTGAGCCTTCTGAAGTTTTGAGAAACAAGGGTGACGTTCGCCGACTACCTGGGGCTTGCCTGGAGATCCTACGAGTTGTTGCATCTAAACAGGACCAGTGTCACACAACAGGGAGCTTCTGGTAGTGGAAGAGAACTGTGGAATAGGCATTGGTTTAACAAAAGAGAGCGGGGGTCTGTGGGAGCTGCGTAGGACCGCAGGATCTATAACAAAAGAGATTGCCAAGCTGCCAAGAGCCTACCGTGGCTCAGAGCCGTACTGCGGTGGCTGTGACAACCCGAGTACGACTCCCTAATCCAAGTTCATGACCATCAACGAAACGGTGCACACAAAGAGGCGGCACATAATCACGCCCGAAGCGAATGTTGGCATCAAAAGCGACGGGAAACAAGAGGTGGCGCAAGCAAGAGTGAGAGAGCGCGAAAGTAGAGTCCAAAACTCCCTGGGACCTATCGATCAAGTTCCACTCGACATCAGGATATCATTCACCCAACGAACAAACTAGACCCGACACCAACCTCGCACAGGACTCGGTTTCCCAACCCACACTCTAGTCCTCATTCACCCGGAACAACGCCAACGACATGGCGTCGGCCAACACCGAATCGTTCGGCCGCTTGACACTCAACAGCCGCGTCAGCCCGCCGTCGCCCCTGCTCGGTGACGTGCTCGGACTCGGCGACACGGACCGGACATGGCGCTCGTCGCCGCTGCTCATGTAGTCCTCTCCGTCGCTCAGGTACGAGTAGTTGACGCTGCCGTCGGCATCGAGGCCAGGCACGGCCAGGTTCCTGGAGTTGCTGAACCGTCGAGGACGCTCCATGTCGCTGAATACATGGGCAGGGACGGGCCCGGACTGGGACGGACGCCTGGGGGCGGTGTAGTTGTTGGTCGCGTTGCTGCGCCGAAGAGAGCCGAGAGACGGAGACGGAGCACGGTTGTCCGCGACGTTCAGGCTGAGCGTCTCGAGCTGGGCTACTGGCGCCGGGCCGACAATCATGGGGGGCGTCTCGGGTCGGGGGCTCTGGCTCCGGATGGACGCAGGCAACGGCGACCTCGACCGAGGACGGGGTGCTTCGAATCGCGCATTGGAGGCCGACGAAGCGCGGCCCCGAGCCGCCGAGTCCTTGTTCTTCTCGACCGTGAGCAAGCCCCAGAGCTGCTGCAGCCACTTGCGCTTCTCCTCGGGCCGCATGGAGCGGATGGGCAAGACCTCGGCGCCGGCCATCTCGCGGGTCGGCCACGGGAAGCTGACGGCCATCTCGCGCAGGGTCAGGCTGTTGAGCTGGCGCAGGATGATGCGGATCTGCGCTTCGACGTTGGACTCGTGAGCAAAGGACCAGTCGCCGCGCTGCTCGAGTCGGTCGGCGATCTGCGTCATGGCACCTACGAGCCTTGGCTCGCGTTAGTCTCGATCTTACTCCGGCTGTCGACGGACTCACCACTCGATAGCGACCTCGTCCGGCACGGCCTGTGCCCGCTTCAGCAGCCAGCCGAGCATCTCGGGCGACCCGGACTGGTTCAGGATCGGGATGCTGCGCTTGTCGTGCTCGCGGCCCTGCAGCTTCATGATGAAGTCGTTGTACTCCTTCATGGCACTGATCTGCAGGCCGGCAAACTTGCCGTTCCTGAGCGCGTGGCAGATCTCGTCGCCCAGGGCGATGCCGGCCTTGATGCCGCTGTTCAGGCCACGCCCGGGCCAGAAATGAACCGTCATGGCGGCGTCGCCAGCCACCGCGACGAGGGCGTGCGGGCGGGCGACGAAGCGCGAATCCTCCAGGGGCAGTGGCTGCACGCCTTCTCTCACCGCCTGCACGACGATGGGGATGCGCACGACGTTGATGACCTCGCTCTCCTTGAACCCAAACAGCTTCAGCCCGTCCTCGATCGACTTCCAGAGCGCCGAGTTCCGGTCTTCGGACGGCGCAAACACGCGGTTCTCCTCGAACCCGTCGGGAAGGGTGCCGTCCGGGCGGCGGAAACAGCCCGGCGCACCAAAGTGGATGGGCTTCCCGTCGACGCCAACCATCTTGTCCCACTCCTCCTCCGTCAGCTGCATGTTGAGGTACCCCTTGCCGTCGTGGTCGCTCGCGTTCAGCAGGTACCGCGTCTGGCCGAGGGTCAGAAACATGTTGAGCGGCTGGCTCCAGGGCAGGCCGGCCTTTGCGCCGCGGTCAAAGGCCAAGCCCAGGGCGTAGCTCCGCCCGCGCTCCTTCTCGTACCCCCGGAAGTAGTTGCCGCGGACCCAGGAAGCAGCGCCGTCGGTGCCCAGCAGCACGTGGAAATCGCCGCACTTGCCGGCCGCCAGCTCCTCCCTGGTGACGCCCTCGGCATGCAGGTGGATCAGGCCGTGGAACTCGTCCGTCTGGCACCGGCTGAGCAGCCGGTCCTCCACCTTGCGGATCTGGATGTTGGCCGAGCCGGGCCAGACCCGCTCGGGGTGGCCCTCGAACAGCGCCTCGAAGGAGCGCGTGCTGAGCAGGCTGGTGACCGTGTCCTGGAGCGTCACCACCTGGTCTCGCCTTCGCGCATCGGGCGGGTAGTCGATCGTCCCCGTCTCGGTGACGACCCACCGGCGCTCCCACACGTGGACTTCGACCTTGCCCTGCCCCTTCTCGGCGAGAGAAATGGCCGATGCCAGACCCGTGGGCCCGCCGCCGACGATGCACACGCGGAGGCGGCCCGACGGATAGGGGTAGCGGACAAACTCGCCGGGGGGTGCCGGGTCGAGGTTCCGGTGCAGGGTGGGGTCGAAAAAGAAATCCAGGATGCCTCGCGACCGGTCGGTGAAGCCGCTCTGGGGCACTCGTGCCTTGATCAGCATGAAGCGGACGGCCTGCAGCAGCGGGGTGGCCTCGAAGCCGGCGTGGCGGTTGCCGTAGATGCGCATCTGGATGGCCCACGCCAGGGAGGGCACGGTGCGGTTGTTCTCGTCGCCGACGATGGCGCGCAGTTCCGAGGCTTGGTGGCCGTCGACGGACATGATGGCCATGCGCAGGAGGAAGATGCGCGCGCGCTCCATCTCGGTGCGGCTCGTCTCGGGGCCGCCCCAGGCATCCTCGTACACCTTTGGGAAGAGGATGGTGTCTTGCGAGATGCCCGCATCGTGGGCTGGCGGGCTGCCTGGGGTGGCATGGGTGGTGGGTGGTGAGGAGGGTGTCTTGCTGGAGCCGACCCCGCTGAGCCGGCGGAAGCTGAAGGGGCTCGTCCCCGAGGCGCGACCGCCGCTGGGCATGGTGGATTTTGGCGACGTCTTGCGTTGCTTCTGTTTTTTGTGAGGCGAGAATGCGAAGAATGCAGCGCCCTTCGACTCGGGGGACGAAGACGCGGGAGACTCTCCGTGCTCGACTTCCGCGGACCTGGTCAGTGGCGATGACAGCTTCGTCGGCATCTCTCGAAGCAGGACAAGTACCAGGCCTAGGGAAGACCAATAAGGAATAGAAAGTACAAGACGTAAAGGCGGCCCTGGGGATGAAAACAAGATGCCGACTTGAGAAGAGAGGTTGGTGATCGGCGCGATATAAAGAAACAAAGACCTACTTTGATCGAACAAGTTCACGTGTGACCCCGCTGCCTAAGTTGGGCTGTGATACTAGCAGCTGTGAGCCGTCGGGGCTGGCTTCGTTAGGCCCTGATGTGGTGGCCGGTACTCTGGAGGGCTGATTGGGCGAGGGGCACGAGATACGTGGGAGATACGGAAGCGGAACGCCGGTGGCTTGGGGCCTAGAATCGTGGGTCTGTCAGCTTATTACTCACACCTGCAGGCATCACCCGCCGAGTTCCCGATCGCAGGTTGTTTGTGAAACGAAATGGGCAGGGGACGTGACTTGGTCTCAAGCCTGGCCAACCCCGCCCAGGTGTTCCTTGACCGAACCCGCCGAGGCGGCTCCTAGGGGTCACACGTGTCGCCCGGCCCATGAGCGGCTATTTCTGGGGCTTGAGACGCAGCGAGCACCGGCGTTATGCGAGATCCGCACGTGCCGTGCGACGGACGGAGGATACGACCTTCCGGATGGCTGGGACGGTGGCGGTGCGCTGCTGGGCGTGTTGTCGGCCCGCGTGTGCCTGAGCTAACCGGATTCGCGACCCAGGCGGCTATTCTCATGGCTGTGCAGCAAACGCAGGCGAGCCACCATGCACGAGACTCGGGCTGACGATGCTGCGACCATTTGTGCCAAGACGGCGAGTGGCCCTTGGGGAAAGTTTAAAGTCCAGCCCAAGTCGCGCACTTCAGCCCAAAACGCTATCTCGACTGGCGCCAGCTTGTTTCGAGGATCCGAGTACCACAGCGCGACGGCCTCCCTTTGAGAGCCAGACCAGGACAGATGCCACAGGCAAAACCCGGACCGATCCTGCGCTGACGATTAAGATTTTGTCCCGGGTCGACGGTGGTGTGGTCTGGCTGGAGAGGCTTCCGGGCCCGGGGCCCTCTCAACAAGGCCAAGGTGAAGATGCCAATCCAAGGCGAAACCCAAGGCGAATCCGCCGGGCAACCAAATCGCCATCATCTGCGTTGTTGTTTGCCAAGTGCATCTGCCGAGAGGGGCTGGGTGCTGCAGGGCGCCGGGCGGTGGGCTGGCTGGGGCTGGGCGGCCATGACGATCAGCTTTGCTAAAATGATGAATGGATCATTTGGGGGGAACTCAGCTGCTTCGTGTGCGTTGAGCTTTGCGCTTTGAGCTTTGCGCTTTGCGCCAGTGGTTGGTGATGGCCAGGAGCCAGGGTTGGGGTTCTCTCGGTACCATGCAGACACGAGACCTCGAAGTGCTCATTCAGTTTCTAGACTTTCCTGCCGATCCGACAAATAAGAACAATTCTCAAATCCGCTCACATGACGTGCGTCGAATGCATCCCATGTTGGACAAGCGCTCGCAGAAGAGACAGAAAAGGCACGTCTTCTCGCTGGATGTCATTGGTTTCTAATGAAGATGCTCTTCAACATGGACTTCTGTGGGCGGTGCCCCACATTGGGTCCCTCCGTCTCTCTGGCAGTCGGCCCACCACAGCCTTTTCCTCTACAACACCCACAACAGGGTAGAATACCATCACAGTTCTGCCCATCTTTCCTGTTCCCCACGATACCTTCTCCAGACGAGCGTTCCCAAGAAACCCTTGCCACCCCTCCTCAAGCTGTCCAGTCCGCCCCTCGCCTCTCACGCGTCCGTCCGCCCACTAACTTAGCAAGCCGCCGTCTTGATATCATAGACGGTTGTGCATCCAATCTTGTTGCAGGAATCGGCCTCGCTGCACGGGAAGGACACAGTGGCGGTGGGCATCGCGGCGCATCCGCAGGGCCGGGTCACGACCGCCGTCTTGGTGCACTGCGGGACGAGGCAGGTCGCGCACGCCGTCGCCGTGCGGGTCAAGGTCGGGCAGCTGACGGTGCTGCACGGCTGGGTGACCGTGTTGGTGAGCGTGGTGGCGCTGACGCTGACGCTGGCCACGACGCTGGTGCTAACCACGGTCGCCGTGACGCTGACCGTCTGCTCGCGAACGTAGGTCTCGGTCTGGGTGACGGTGGCCGTCTGGGTCTCGGTTGTGGTCGACGTCTCGGTCGTGGTCGACGTCTCGGTCGTAGTTGACGTCTCGGTCGTGGTCGACGTGTCAGTCGTAGTCGACGTCTCGGTCGCGGTGTCGGTCGTCGTGGTGATGGAAATGTCGGTCTCCGTCGTGGTGGCAGTGTCGGTTTCTGTCGTGACGGAGGTGTCGGTGGCTGTCGTGACCAGAGTATCGGTGGCCGTCGTGACCAAGGTGTTGGTGGCCGTCGTGGTCAAGGTGTCGGTGGCCGTCGTGGTCAAGGTCTTGGTCGCCGTCTTGGTCACCGTCACCGTCAGGAACACGGTCGAGTCCCGGCCTGTCTTGATGGTCGTCGGGGTCAGCGTGACATCGGCGAGGGCGGCGCTACTCGCAGAGGCAGGCGTTAGCTCGGCTCCGACAGATGCGTCCGCTAGAGGGGCCTACCTCGCCAGGCCAAGCACGACAAAGATTTGGGAACGCATGTTGGACTTGGGGGTTGCTTCTTTGGGAGAAGATAGTCGTCAAAGCAAAGAGAGAGCGTGTTGCTGCAGTGAGAGGCGATGCTGAAGTGGGTGGCCATCTCGACGATTCCGCGGAAAGCCGGGACCCTTTATCTTCCTGCTATCCCCGGCTTGCCCACTTCTGTCAACTGTCTCGCCCAGAGTTGACGCTCGTGTAAGGTCGTCTAGATATTGATGTCTATATCGCGGAACATCTGTTTTCGGGCGTTGGATGTCCAGCAGGACCAAAGAGGCTCTTCGGCCTGGACATGCGCATCTGACAACCTGGTTCCGTCCGACCTGGTTCCTGGGACCTGCCAGATATTCGATTTGACTTTCCGATGCAGACCGCGGCCGCGAGCCAATGGAGCCAGTCATTTTTGCGGCCTCGGCCGCCGCACATGATGCCAGAATATTGGGGTTGCAACGGCCCTTGGCTGGCGTGACATCCTCCGCGGGACCAATATGGCGGATGAATTGACTCGACGAGTTTCCCGGAACATTAATCAACAACAAGCTATAAATATCGACAGACACGCCAACGCTAGCTCCGGTACAACCGAGCCCGGAAGGGCCCGAACACGCCCTCCCGTGTCTGCGCTTGGCACGGGGTTAGACACACGGGAGAGGCGCTCCAGGCGCGTGTCAGTCCAGTCGACCAACCCTCTGCATTTCTGGTAATAGCATCCGCAATGGCGTACTAGCATGCCCGACGCCCCTTGACATGAAGCCTCCAGCTCCCAAATACACGAATGCTCCGAACTCCATGGAAATGGCCATGACTCCAAAACGCCAGCAGCCCCGAAACTTCATTCCAGCGCCGCTCCGCCAGCTATCGACTTCCCCCTGTCCACGTCGAGCCCGTCATGGTCACAAGATCTCTTCTGGGTTTGTTGTAGTAGACCTTTCTGGAGGACCCGGTCGTATTGTATGTCCTCCTCGATCTATTTTGGCTCGTCCCACTGTGCTGTTCCCTTCCCGACGCTTTCGGGCTGCGGACCAACATGCGCAGCATTGGTACCGATGCTGCCATGATGGTGACGGCGGCTTCTGCGCTGGCCCAGATGACCAATGTTACTCCGTCATCTGGGCGTGTTAGCCCCTGGTTATTGCCCGAGAATTGAGAACAAGCGCCAACTCACGCGGAAAGTCCCGTCCTCCGAGTTCCGGGAGAGATGAGCACTTGATGAAGGCCGACGCGGCAGCGCTGTCGAGGTTAGAAGGACTGCCTGTCTGGGCTGTTCGAAAGGGCAGCTCACAAGACGCCCATGCTCATTGCCAACGCAACACCAATCTTCTCCTTGGTATCCATGTGGAGCCGCATGATAATTCCCCACGGAATGATGGCAAGGACCAAGTCCATCACGCCCGAGTATGCTGTGAGCTCTGTCAGCCCGCTGCCCGAGCGTGGTCCCGGCGCGCCACGCACCGCTGGTAAAGATGTTGTACGTGATGATCACGTTGGGGCTCCAGCAGGTCCCTCGGACGAACGGATGCCACGCCTTTTCCAGCGGCGTGCATCCCACCCAGAACAGCATCGCAGTGACCCCCAAGAGCAGGTTCATGGAAACCAAGGCGAACCAAATGAAGATCCTCGTCTTGCCATGGATGCCGTCGGATATCATCAGCAGCGAGATGCCAAACGAGGTCTTGCTCCACGCCGCGGCGCAAATCGTCAGGGTCAATGAGATCTGCCCTATCAGGTACATATCGTTGAGGTTCTGGAACGGTATCTGCCACACATGCTTTCCATATCCGAGGTCGATGGCCAGGGTGTTGCATATCGCAGTGCCGAGGAGAGCCACCTAATCACATCGTCAGTCCGCTCCTTGAGTACAAGAGCCCGGTGCACATACCCAGGCCGCGATCAAGAAGCCGTCGTCTGCGTGCAGCCTCCGATGTCTGACAATCTTGCAGTACACCCGCAGGACGAGGAATACCAAAGCAGCCCCGACAAGCAGCCACACCGAGACACGCGTCGTGGGCCCGAGGTCGTCATACTGCGCCCTTCCGCGCCAGAACCCGGAGAAAGTCGAGTTCGGTCTGCCAGGGTCGTCGTCCGTGTCGTTAGACAGGGCGCCTGTCGGAGAGGTTAGATTCATGGCGGGACTGCTGGCTGCGTCGTCTAATCGGAGGGTTAGCCAGGATTATCATGAGGTAGGGACCGGTCACAATTGCAGGATCAAATAATCACTCCAGAAAGGGGGAAGTGTCAGAAGAAGGCGATTGACGGGCTAATACTGGGGAGAATGGGCTAGCCGCATTCAAGCCCGTAGCAGATGAGTAGTGAGCCCAGGACGATCAAAGCGTCAGAAACACGGATGCATGCAATGCGCATTATCAACCCCCGGGTATCCAAAGAGCCCGTCTCGGTAGTTGGAGGGCAGGGTCCTGAGGGCAGTGGTCGATCCAGGAACGCCTGAAACGCTTTCATCCGCGTGATGATTCGAGAAGCTCGGCAACCAGACACGCAGCCCCAAGCCTGGCATCGAGAGCAAGAAGTCGATTGTCGAGCAGACCTTTCGACAACGCCGTGAGCCGTGGAGCATAAGCGCTACGATCATGTAGGTAATTTCGTCGAGCCATCACCTAGATACGAGCGTTCCGATCGAGGCGAACATCGCCCTACTCGAGTTGAAACGTCCATTCACCAACATTGAAGTCATCTATCTCATATGATTTCGTCGCGGCCCGTCCAGACAGCAGCAAACACGGAAGCCTACGGAAAATTCGCCAGTCTGGCAAAAGCCCCATTCAAAACCTCCGGGTGGTGTTCGTTGCCTCCTGTTCTCTGACCAGTCGCTCGCGTCAACGGGGCGCATTGACGTTGGTTTGGCGGAATGGCCAGGTCCGCTTAAGATCGTCTGCCTGTATCCAAAGTTGGGGTCCGCCGATCAGACAAGCCCTGTGAAACAGGCACATCCAGCGGCCCAGGTTTGCTGAGGGACCGTGCTGATTGAGTACTACCTAGGTATCGATCCTCTCTTATCCCCTAGAAGCATTCATTCATCTGCACTTCATCACAGCTTTACTGACCCCTGCTGCAAGGCCTTCCAGTCCTGCTCCCGAAACGGGACATATGCCCCCTCCTTCAGCCAAAACAGGGCGTCGCCCTCAACCTTGGCAGGGTCGACGCTCTGCTGCCGCAACACGTGCTTCTGCTGCTTGTTGGTCCCGGTGTTCTGCATGCCCACCTCCCTGAGCAGGCGGAGGAACAGTGGCACGGCATATCGGGGAAGCTGCTCCCTCGCATGCGCGGCCAGGCTGGTCAAGACTTCTGTATCGGCGTGAGGCTTGTCCAGCACAATGGCGACACATCCAGCACGGCCGTCGTGGTTCGGCAACTCGACTCCATAAACGTTGGCTTCTTGGACCGCGGGGTGCAGGCCCAGGGCTTGGGCGACCTCGGCCGTCGAGACGTTCTCGCTCTTCCAGCGGAATGTGTCGCCGATCCGGTCACTGAAGTAGACACGCCCGTCGCTATCCCATCGGAGGACGTCGCCCGAGCGGAACCTGGTTCCGGGTCAGCGCATCCTCGCCGTGCAGAAACGGTGAAACCGGCACCCACCACGCATCTCCTTTCTTGAACACGTCACGCATGATCTTGGAGCTTGTGGCCGCCGCGTTGCCAAAATACCCTTGAAATCCCTTGTTGGTGTCCTCGGCGGGAAGCCTGACAATGTACTCGCCGACCTCGCCAGTCTTTGCACGCTGGCACAACCCCGTGGTCGGGTCTCGCCACGCAAGCTCTGTCTCGTCGTCCAGGCGCACAATGGTGGTCCTATACCCGGCCAAGGCCCCGGAGAGCAGTCCAAAGCGGCCAATGGCGCCTTTGCTAAAGGAATTGCGGGAGACGTTCCAGAGCCCGGAAGCGCCCTCGGTGGCGGCGTAGAACTCGAGAATCGTCTGCCGGTTGGCTTTGAAGTCAATTTCCATGTCCCCTGAGTTGGCTGACGCGAGAACTCACGTCAATCCCAAAGCGGTCCTTGAACCGGTCCCACACGTCAGGGCGGAGGCCGTTGCCCATGGCAACTCGCACGCAGTGCTTCTTGTCCAGGTTCTCGCCCGTCACCGAGTCGAACTCAGGAGGCGCCACGGTTAGGTACCGGCAGGTTTCGCCCACGTATTGGATAACAGTCGACCTTGTCTCGCGAACTTCCTTCCAAAACGTCTTGGTCGAGAACCGGCGCCCAAGGGCCGCAGTTGCGCCGGCGAAGAGCGCGCTGCATACCGCGAGGCACGCCGCAGCGCTATGGTAAAGGGGCATGCACTGATCCAGACGTTAATTAGAGAAGACCGCCTCCGTGCCGCAACCTGGAGTGCATTACCGTGTAGAAAACATCGCTTGGCACCAGACCTGTACCTTTGCCCGACATCGTGGCGGCCATGTAGACCTTTGCCCACGAGACGACAGCCGGCTTCGGCATGCCCGTCGTTCCAGATGTGTAGATCAGGATGGCCATGTTGACGTGCTCGCTCTCTGACCGCACCGCATCCGGGTACCGGGTCGGCTCCTGACTCTGCGCCTCGGCCTCGACCTCGGGCGTGAAGATGATGAAGTTCATGCCGGGAAGCTCCTGCCGAACCTCCTCGGTCAGGCTGTCTGCTACCAGAGGTTCGACAAGGGCGATCTTGGCCGTTGACGCCCGCAGACAGTGGGTCAGGGCAGCACCCTGAAGGTTGTAATTGATGAAGGCGGGCTTCGCACCGATGGCCCAGATGGCAAACCACAAAAACATGAACGTCTCCGAGTTCTGGTAGTCGAGAGCCACGATGTCGCGCTCACGCACCCCGTGGCGCTCGCGCAGCCAGGAGCCGTAGCGCAGCACGATCTGGTAGGTCTCG
>OUNM010724302.1_pt1 | contig 14770 bp, 6 predicted proteins | sample 1769961 | NCBI WGS metagenome assembly OUNM01 (sample SAMEA3914820, study PRJEB12502) | metagenome | biome: forest; material: soil | place: USA | collected 2012-03-12 | depth 0.3 m | reverse complement strand
TTACTATCGGGCGGTCGAGCTCGGGGCGGAGCCGGATCCCGAGATGGAGAAAACGCTCAAAGGCGCTGCGCCTAAGGATTAGGGCTTTCTAGGCGCAAAGCACTCTGTTAGCCAGTCACAGACGCTTTTAGCATGGCAAACAGGGATTCCGATTTGCAGAGGTGCTTCGCGACGGCTGCCCGCCGTATGCGTCTTCAGCGTTTGGTTGATACAGGAGGCTGGGCGGTTCGCTTGGCCGCTCTTGGCATTGTGGTCTTTCTGGCTGCGATGCTTATTTTTCCGAGTTTGGCGGCCTGGGGGCTTGGGGCATTGAGTGTGGCTGGATTGGTGGCGGTTCTGGCATTCGCCGCAGTGTGGTGTTGGCCGCTGGATGCGGGTAGAATCTCGCGGGAAATCGACCGGCACTTTGACCTGCCGGATCATGTGGTTTCCGCTCACGAATTCGGGAGGGATGAGGGAACCCCCTGGTTCGCTTTGCAGCGGGCCGATACGGCAAGGCGCTTGGCGGGACTGGACTGGGCGGGAAGTTGGCCCATTTTCTGGCCGCGTTTTTCCGGACTATTTGGCGTGGCCACGGCATTCTTGGCTCTCCTGATGGTGGCCCGATTTATGGCTTATGCGCCGGTGCCGATCGTGTCGGCTGCGTCGACCAACAATCCTGCTGCCGCCGCGATCGAGGAGAGTTTCAAGGACTGGGAGAAGGCTGCAGAAAAGACAGAAGATCCCGAGCTAAGAAAGCTGCTGGCGGAGATCAAGCCGATGCGGGACCAGATGCCGAAGATGAGCGATCGCGAATTGATGATGTCGCTTAGCAAGCTGGAGAACAAATTACAGGCTTTGCGGGAAGCGGCGGCGAAGGATTCGTTGGAGGAGGCTTCCGGCGAACTGGCCTCAGCGTTTGAGAATGTGGAAGACATGGGTGCGCTGGCGGCAGCGCTCCGGCGCAAGGATTTTGAGAGGGCTGCCGAGATGAGTCAAAAAGAGGCGGAGAAGCTGGCCAAGGCCGATGCTGCTCCACGCGGCGCCGATAGCACCGCAACCCAGCAGCAGATGGAACAGGCCTCGCAGAAGCTGGAGAAGAGCGGGCAAAAGTCAGCGGCCTCCGCACTCCAGCAGGTCAAGCAGGCTGGCCAAAAGAATGATGGCAAGGGGATGGGGAAAGGCATGGAACAATTGGCGAAGGGCTTTGGCAACGAGGCCAAACGACAGAGTGCCGCTGCTTCCCTCGGTGTTCAGTTGGCTCAAATCGGACAAGGTAAAGGGCAGATCGGCCAAAAGCCGGGAGAAGGAGAGGGGCAGGGGCAATCCACCATGCCCAAGCTCTCGGATCGCCCGGGCGGCCGAGAGGCGGGTAGTGAAACGGATCCAAATCGCACGAAGACGGCGACGAATCTCGAGGCCGGCCGCACGGCCCAGAATCTCACTGGCGCGGCGGGCGAGGGTGAATCGCAGACGGAAAACCTTAAATCTGATACGCCGGGAGGCGAGGCTCCCCGAGGCGAGCGATCCGCACAGTTTTCGCAATACGAGAAACTTTCCCAGCAGGCCATCGCTGATGAAAATCTTCCCTTGGCCTACCGAGAATCCATTCGCAAGTACTTCGAAGCGATCCGCCCTTCCAAAGAAAAATAATCATGTCTGAAAACCTGCCTCCCGAAGAACTCCAACGCCAACTCGATGACTTCCGCCGTCGTTTCCTCCAATTGCAGGACGAGATCAAGAAAGCTATCTACGGTCAGGATGAGATCATAGAGAAAACACTGATCGCCATTATTGCTGGGGGCCACGTGCTGCTGGAAGGCGTGCCCGGGCTGGGTAAGACGCTGCTGGTGCGCTCGCTGGCCAGCGCCTTGCATTTGAGCTTCCAGCGGGTGCAATTCACACCGGATCTCATGCCCGCAGATCTTATCGGAACAAAGATCCTGATTGATGATGCGCACGGACAGGCTCGCTTCGAGTTCGCTCCGGGCCCGGTTTTTTGCAACCTTCTGCTGGGCGACGAAATCAATCGCGCCACGCCGAAGACGCAGTCCGCCTTGCTGGAAGCGATGCAGGAGCAAAGCGTGACGGTGGGTGGGGAGACGAGGCATCTCAAGAAACCCTTCTTTGTCTTAGCCACCCAGAACCCGCTGGAGATGGAGGGAACCTATCCGCTGCCCGAGGCGCAGCTGGATCGCTTTTTCTTCAAGCTCACCGTGAAATACCCCTCGGCAGAAGACTTTGATCGGATTCTCGACATCACTACCTCGCGTCAGCAGCCGGTGCTGCAATCGGTCTTTGACGGAGCCAGTCTCTTGCAGATGGGCGAACTCGCCCGCGATGTGCCCGTTGCGCCGACCATTCGCAAAAGAGTAGTGAGCCTGGTGATGGCGACCCATCCCGAGACGGGACACGCGATTGAGGCGGTGAAACGTTATGTCCGCTATGGAGCGAGTCCGCGGGCCGGGCAGGCCTGTATGCTGGCGGCGAAGATTCGCGCGGTGTTGCAGGGTCGTTTCCATGTGGCGAGCGAGGACATTCTGGCGGTCGCACTGCCGGTGCTGCGGCATCGGGTGATGCTTAGCTTCGAGGCTCAGGCCGATGGGATTACGGCGGATGCGCTGCTGGAGCAGGTCTTCGCGGCGGAGAAAAAGAGTTGGGTGGATTAAACGATCGTGGCCGAAAGCGACGTCGATGCGTTATTCAGCGCGGCTTTTCTAAGCCGGCTGGAATCGCTTAGCCTGCTGGCGCGGAAAATCCGTCGCGGCAGTCAAAGGGCGGAGCGGCGGAGTGTGCAGCGCGGGGCGAGTATTGAGTTCGCAGAGTACCGGCCTTTTGTGAATGGCGACGACTTCCGATATATCGATTGGAACGCCTATGCGCGTTGGCGGCAGTTGGTGATGAAACTTTTCGTGGAGGAGGAAGATCTCCATGTGCATTTGCTGCTCGATTGTTCAGCCTCGATGGAGTGGGGGACGCCGCTCAAGTTTGACTATGCGCGGCAGGTTGTGGCGGGCCTCGCTTACCTCGCCTTGGCCAATCTGGACCGCGCCTCCATCTCGCCGCTTGGCGCGGACACTCAGGCGAACTGGCCCTCGGGGCGGGGGAAGCACCGCTTTCTCCAGATTCTGCGTTATCTGGGAGGGTGCCGCACCGCGACGCGAGCGGTCAATCTGGCCGAGGAGACCAAAGGCTGGGCGGCTTCGCGGCCCCGACGTGGGCTCGTGGTATGGGTGAGCGATCTGTGGGGGAGCGATCCCGAGGATGCCTTTCGTGCTCTGGACCGCCTGCGTCACGCACGGCATGAGGTGGCGGTCATTCAAGTGCGGGACCCGGCGGAGGCCGAGGCTGGCCTACCTGGGGAATATGAACTGGAGGATTGTGAGACCGGCCAGATACGGCGGGTGATCATCAGCCCACAAATGGCCCGCGAGTATCGGGAGCGTTTTGAACGCTATGAGGAAGCGCTGCGCAGCTACACACGCAAACATCAGCTCGCCCTGATTTCAGCGGATACTCGCTTGTCGGCGGCGGATCTCTTGCAGCGAGCGCTGCTGGCCGGAGGATTTGTGAAATGAGCTTTCTCGCGCCGGCTGCCTGGTTCCTGCTCGCGCTGGGGCTGCCGATCATCGCGCTGTATCTGATTCGCACGCGCCTGGAGCGCAGAGGAGTGAGCACCTTGCTCTTTTGGGAGCAGATCAAGACCCAGTCTTACAATTCCGCGCTGTGGCGCAAGTTGAGGCGCTGGCTCTCGCTGTTGCTACAGCTTCTCTTTCTCGCCCTGGTGGTTTTTGCCATGGCGCGTCCGTTGCCTTTTTGGCAATTGACCCAACCGACGAGTGTGGTCTTCATTCTGGATCCGAGCGCGAGCATGTCAGCGCGCGATGGGCAAGGGACACGCTGGGAGCACGCGCTGTTGATGCTTCGCCAACGAATCGCGCAGATGTGGGCCTTTGATCGCGCGGCCATTCTCGTGGCGGGAGAACCTCCCAAAGTGCTCTGCGGATGGTCGGCGAGCAAACGTGTGCTGCTGGATAGGCTTGAGAAAGCCCAGCCCGCCGGAAGCGCCGTTTCTCTGCGCCCTGCGGTGGCCTTGGCAGAGAGCCTAAAGGCGACGCAGCCCAAGGCCTCCATCGTGCTTTTTAGCGACGGGGTATGGAAAGATCCGGCAGAAGTGGGGCCAGAGGTCAGTGTGGTGCGGATCGGGACGCAGGAGCCGAATGTGGGCATCACGCATTTCTCGGCCCGGAGGTCTTTTTCCTCGCCGGAAGTCGTGCGGCTGTCTGCCGAGGTGACATCCTACGGCAAGGAAGTCGAGGGCACGGTGGAGCTATATCGCGGTGCGGCGCTCGCCGATGTGCAAACGATTTCGCTCAAGGCGGGCGTGCCATGGGAAAAGGAATGGGACATTTCCGCGAAGGATGCCGTCCAATTTCAGCTAAAGCTAACGGGTTTTCCTTCGGACGTCCTGCCAATGGATGATCAGGCTTCGGTGGCGGTGGAGGGTGTGGCGCCGCTCAACGTCATTCTCGTCTCCGAGCCAAATTCCTACCTGGAGGCGGCGTTGAATGCCTTGCCGATGGTGGAGTGGGCGAGGGTGGATAAGATTTCGGGCTATCCCGATCCCAAGGCGCTCTACATTTTCAATCACACGAATCCCCCGGCGGGATTTGAAAGGGCCAATTGCCTGCTCGTGAATCCGACTGAAGCGGGATTTTGGGGAAAGAGAAGCGGCAAGCCGGTGGATCAACCGCTGGTGAGCGAAATCGCCAAGGACGAGCCAATCATGCGCCACACGGGTCTGGAGACGATTCGGCTTGAGGCGGCGGAGACCTGGGAGAAGCCCAAAGATGCCAAGGTTTTTGCGGATAGCTTTGGTTCACCACTCTTCTATGGACAATGGGATGAGCGGCATCGTTGGGCTTTGCTGGCCTTTGATCTGGACGGCTCCGATCTGGTGCTGCGGACGGCGTTTCCCATTCTGCTCGGCAATGCGGTGGAGTCCCTCCGTACCTCCGGGAAAATTTCTTCGAGCACAAGTCCCGGACCAGGGGAAAGCGCTTTGGCGCCCACCGGTGCGAAGCCCGCGGCCATTGCGAGCAGTGAGGAATCTCCCGGCGGTTGGTGGTTCGCGTTTCCGCTTTGGTGGTGGGCAGTGCTGGCGGCGTGCCTGCTCCTGCTGGGTGAGTGGCGGCTCTACACGCGGAGGATCACGGAATGAATTTTACCGTGCCGTGGGCTTTGCTGGGCCTGTTCGCGCTGCCGCTTCTTTGGTACTGGAGCGAAACCTCGCTGGTGACCTCGACGCTGGCGAGGCGAAGGGCTTCTGGGGTGGTTCGGTGTTTAATCTTCGCGCTGCTGGTATTGGCGCTGACGGATCCTCGATGGCATCGCCTGACCAACGACATCCAAGTGATCTGGCTGATCGATGGGAGTCGAAGTGTGGCGGGAGAGGCGGTAAAGAAGGCGGAGGAGCTGCATAAAAAGTCCGGGGATCATCCGGGCAACGAAACGTGGGTAATTTTTGGCGGCAAGGACGTAGCGGTCGAGAGTGCCAAAAAGCTATCGGAGGTGCTCCCAGCGGCGGTTGACGACAAGGAGACTGATCTGGCCGGGGCCCTGAAATTGGCGGAAGCCTCCTTCCCGCCGGGCAAGGTGAAAACGGTGGCTCTGGTCTCTGATGGTCTCGAGACCATGGGCGATGCCAAGGCGGCGGCGGTGCAGCTCAAGGAATCGGGAGTGAAAATCCAGGCCTTCCTAGCGGCGCCGCCAGATAAACCGGAAGTCTTGATTCGTTCGGTGACCGCTCCACGGCAGGTGCGCATGGGGGAGCCATTTGATGTTGAGGTGGAGGCGGTGACCAATCGCGAGACGGAAGGCGAGATCAATGTCTTTCGCAATGGCGTGCGGATAGCCACGCGCAAGGAGCGTCTCCATGTCGGCGCGAATAAATTCGTCTTTACCCAATCGCTGCGCGACGACGATCGACTGGCGGAATTCTCGGCGGAGATTCGCGCTCCCGAAGACACAAACGCCGACAATAACAAAGCATCCGCCATCGTGCAAAAGGAGGGCATCTCCAAGGTGCTGCTCATTGCGGACAAACCGGAACAGGCAAGGTTCCTGGCCTGGGCCCTGAAGCAGGAAGGAATCGCACTCGACGCCCGGCCCGCGGCCGCCGCGCCGAATACTCTCGCCGATCTGCAGAATTACGACCTCCTCATCGTCGACAACGTCCCAGCGACAAGCCTGTCGCAGGAGCAAATGAAGCTCTACGCGTCGTACGTGCGCGATTTTGGCGGTGGATTTCTCATGATGGGTGGCGATCAGGCCTTTGGTCTCGGAGGCTACTATCATACGCCAATCGAGGAGATTTTGCCGGTTCGGTGCGACTTTGAGAAAGAGAAGGATACCCCCTCGCTGGGCATTGTCTTCGTCATCGACCGGAGCGGCAGTATGTCGGGCGAAAAGATCGAGATGGCGAAGGATGCGGCCAAGGCTGCATTGGAACTGCTTTCGTCTCGGGACTACGCAGGTTGCGTGGCCTTTGATGAAGAGGCATTCTGGGTGGCCGATCTGCAAAGCGCGGCGGACAAGGGTGGCATCGCGCAAAAGGTGAGTTCGATTCAGGAAGGCGGCGGAACGAACATTGCCCCGGGAATGCAGCTCGCGTTGCAGGCGCTGCGCTCTTCGCCGGCGAAGTTGAAACACTGCATTCTGCTGACGGACGGTGTTTCCACGCCGGGTCCCTTTTACGAGTTGGCCACGCAGATGGCGGCGGAGAAAATCACGCTAAGCACCGTGGCGGTGGGAGGGGACGCGGACGTGCAATTGCTACAGCAGATGGCCACCTGGGGGAGCGGGCGTTTCTATCTCGCGGAGGATCCACGCTCCGTGCCACAGATTTTTGCGAAGGAGACGATGACGGCTTCCAAATCGGCCATTCAAGAGGCGCCCTTTGTGCCGGTAGTGGTGAAGCCGGCGGATTTTCTATCCGGGGTGAAGTTTGACACCGCTCCATTTCTGCTCGGCTATGTCACGACCAAGGCCAAGCCGACGGCCGAGGTGTGGCTTGGGACGGAGAAAAATGAGCCTTTGCTGGCGACGTGGCGTTTTGGGCTGGGCCAGACCGGCGCGTGGACCTCCGACGCGCGGAACCGCTGGGCCGTGGAGTGGCTGCGATGGGACGACTTTGGAAAATTTTGGGCACAGTTGGTTCGACGCCTCGCCCGATCAGAAGCGGTGCGCAAATTTCCGGTGACGGTGGAGCAGGAGGGGAGGGAGTTTGTGCTGGGGGCGGACACGGTGGATGCGCTCGGGCGCTTCGTGGGCGGACTGGCGGGTGAGGTTCTTGTTTCAACGCCTGATGGAAAGCAGACGAAATTGGCGCTGGAGAAAATTGCTTCCGGGCGGTACGAGGCCAGGTGGCCGGCCGCCGTCTCCGGGGCCTATCATGTTCAGGTGGGTTTTACCAAGAACGGAGAGGTGATCGACCGACAATCCATGGGAGTGACGGCTGGGTACTCGCAGGAGTTTGTTCCTCGACCTCCCAACGAGGCTTTGATGCGTGGAATCACGGAGACAACCGGAGGCTCGTTGAATCCGACGGCGGAGGAATTGTGGAAGGACGATCGCCGAGCCGTTGACGAGAGAGAGCTTTGGCCCTGGCTCGCCGGCCTGGCCCTTCTCCTTTTCCTCGGGGATGTGGCGCTGAGACGCTGGCCTCGCCCCGTTAAAGCATCGCCCAGCAATGTTCCCTCCCAAAAAATCGAAACAGCTCTTTCCGCATGAAAACACGCCTACTCTTTGCCGCCTTGTTTGGATGCGCTTTGCCCCTGCTGGCCGATCCCTTGAGTACGCCGGTGCTGGAGCGCTACGAACAAATGCTCCTTAAGGCTCCCGAGCCGGGGACGGCCTTTGATAAAATTTATCAACACTATCTCGAAACCGATGGGCTCGATGCATTGGCCAGGAAATGGAATGAAGCGGCTGCGAAAGGTGGGTCTGATCAGGCAGAGTACCTCTTGCTGGTCGGGATGCTGGCGGATCGGCGCGGCCAGACAGATGAGGCTTTGAAGACGCTGGGAGCGGCGGCGGATGCCGGGAAGAGCTGGCGGCCATGGTCGGCTCTGGCGGCGACGGAAGCCCGTGCGGGTAAGTTGGAATCGGCCGTGGAGTCCTACAAGAAGGCGATCGCGTCGAATCCCCCGGCCGACGCGGTGCCGAAGCTTTATCGCGGGCTGGCCATGTGCCAGCAGCGACTGATGGATACGGCGGGTGCATCCGAAACCTGGCGGGCGTACGCCAAAGCCTCGCCCAATGATCCCTTCGTGCTGGAGGAAGCAGGCGGGGCGCTGCTCGAGGCTGGGCAGTACGACCAGGCGCGGGAAATGTTTACCGCCTTGCGCGACATGAAGGACGCTGATCCGGCGCGCAAGCTCAGCTCTTCCCTGAAGCTGGCGGAGGTCGAGGAACGGCGGGGAAACAAGAAAGAGGCGCTTAAGATTTACACTGCGGCGCTGGCGGAGGCGGGTGACGCTGGTTGGGTTCAGCGGGAGGTTCGGGCGCGCATTGAGAAACTCTTCCGCAGCGACGACGATATTCCCGGACTGGTGGCATTCTATCGGGATCGGCTCAAGGCGGAGCCCGGAGACATCGATACCGCGCTGCGTCTGAGCGACGGGCTCTACGAGTTGAATCGCAATGAGGAGGCTCTGGCGGCTTTGCAGGCGGCGGCGGAAAAGGCACCGGGGAACAAGGATGTGCAGATCAAACTCGCGGTGGCTCTTTTGCGGGCCGAGCGCCCGGCTGAGGCGGAGAAGACTCTCACCGCAATCGCCAAAATTTTGCCGGATGATCCGGCAATCGTTGAGCAATTGGGCGAGGCGCAGTGGCAGGCCTTCAAGCTGGGAAAGGGAGACAAGAGTGTCGCCATTGCCACCTGGCGGAAATTGGCCGGCGAGAAGGCTGAGGTTAATGCCGTGCAACATCTGGCGGAGATCTTCCGGGCTCATGAACTCGCGGATGAAGCGGTGGCGGAGTACCGTCGTGCGCTTCGCCTGGAGCCTGCGGCGAATGATCGCCGCGAGCGTCTGGCGGAGTATTTGATGCAGATCAACCGAAAGGAAGATGCCTTCACTGAGCTGGCGGGAATGGTGGCGGAGGGAAGGGCCTCGGGGGAAAACTACCTGAGGTTGGCGAAAATTCAGAGGCGTTTTGGTGATGTGGCGGCGGCGCAAAAATCCCTGGCGGCGGCAAGTCAGTATCCGGAGCGGGCCTTCGAGCGGGACTATCTTTCGTGGCAGATCGCTTCCGAGGCCAAGGATTGGGCGGCGGCGGAGCCGCTTGCGATGGCGATGCGCCAGTCTGCGCAGAATGATCCCGAGATGGAGCGGGCGGACGATTGCCTGGTTGACACCTTTCGGCAACTCGGGAAGGCCGATGGGGAGATCAAACGCTTGCTCGCATTGCGGGATACGTCACCGGCGGGGTTCGCCGAGCGTGACTATCGGCTGCTCTTTGTCCTGGCCATGGCAACGGACGATGATGGGACGGCGGGTTATGCTCTGGCGGAAGGGCTGAAGCAGTTCCCGAAGTCGGCTGTGCTGGCGAAGCTGGATGTCGCCTACGCGAAACGATCGAGCGATATGGATCGGCGAATCGCCGCGCTTTCCCTGCTTGAGCAACTTGAGCCTCAGAGGGCGGGAGATTGGATGGGCGAGCGGGTGCGAGCTTATCGCGATGCGGGAAAGGGCGATGACGCGGTCGCTTTGGCGAGGAAGATCGTACAACAGGCGCCAGCCAAAGCGGAGACGTATCTCATGCTCGCGGATACGCTGATGGCCGATCAGAAAACCGACGATGCGGTGAAGACGCTGCAGGAGGCGATCCCACTTTCAGACACGCCGAATCAGATTCGGCTCCGGCTCGCGGATATCTATCTTTCGCAGGCGAGATACGATGCCGCGCGTCAGGTGCTTGACGATGCCTTCGAGGCGGAGGAGACACCGGCGGGCAAGCTGCAGATGACGAATCGATTGGCCTCGGTCTATCTTCAGGATGGGAAGGTCGACGACTTTATTGCCAAGCTTCGCGAGCGCCAGAAGGCCGAGCAGGGCGGCTGGAGGTATGCGCTCTACCTCGCGGAAGTTTATCTCATGATGCAGGATAGCATTCATGCCATGGATGAACTCGACAAGGCGCTGGCCGGCCAGCCGAGCGATCCCACCTTGCTCAAGAAACTCTATGGTCTAGCGGATGCGAATGGCGACGCAGAGGCGGCTTTGCGCTATGCGCGCAAGCTGGTGGAAGTTGAGCCGACCAAACAAAACCGGGCGGAGCTGGGCGAATCGTTGGCCGAGGACGGGAAACTTGATGAGGCCCTGGACCTGATCAAAGACAACAGTGCGGAATTTTTGGACGACCCGCAGGCGTGGCAGGAGACGGTGCGCATCCTGCAGGCCGAGGATAAGACCGGAGATCTGGCGGAAATGCTGGAAGGGAAACTCCGGGCGTCGCCGGACGACTGGAAGTCGCTCATGACCCTGGCGGAGGTATTGATGACCTCGAACCAGACGGAAAAAGCGAAGGCGATTCTCTGGCAAATTGTCGCCATGAAGGAGAGTGCGCCACCCACGCAGCCGTCTGCATCGCCTTCGCCAACTCCGGCAGCTGCGCCCGTCCTGACGTCGGCCAGAGCCTTTCGATCGGGCGTGGGGGCGATATATTACGCGCCGGGCATGTCGATGGCACCTACGCAAATGCGCCAGATGCGCTTCAACGAGGCTTTTCAGCAGGCCCAGCAGATGCTTTCCAATCAGCCCCAGCCAAACCGTGTGTTTCGGAGCTATCGCGGAAGAATGGGGCTGGTTTCCAATCAGCCGACTTCGGGAAATGCGGGTCTGGTAGAAACGCAGGACCGCGCCATCGTTTATCTGGCTTCCATGGCCATGCGTGAAGGTCGCGATGAAGAGTTTCTTAAGAAGCTGGCCACTATCATGGCCGATCGATCCCCGCTGGAACGGCTCAATCTCTACAGCATGCTGCAGGCTCCCGAGCCGACCTTGCTGCTGATCAAGCAATTTGTGGATTCGGGAACGGGAGATGCGCCTTTGGCCACCGCATCCTTTCAGGCGTTGCAGGGCATCATGGCACAGCGTCAAAATAATCCAGCACTCGCAGGCATTTCGTCCGACGAGGAGTTAAAGGCCATGGCATCCAAGCTCACCGAGCGGATCGCGGCGGTAGCTCAGCCGCAAAATGCGCTCCAGCGGTATCAAATGCTTCTCATGGCGGGAAAGAAGGACGAGGCCGAAAAACTGGTCGACGAGACTCTGGCTCAGACGGACCCCACCGATGCGTCCCAGCTCGCCACGGCCATGAGTTTTTCCTTGAACCGACGGGACTTCGACAAGGTTCTAAAGTACCACGACTTGCTCATGGCGGCGCGAGCGAAGAGCGGCACGCCGCGCACTCCTGGCCAGGATTACGGCCTCGCCATGCAGTTGATGAATACGGAGACCCATCGCGAGAAGGGAATCGATCTGATTGCCGACGAATTTTCCGCGCCGGGCGGGGCCCAGTCCGGCTATGGCTTTGGCAATCGCTCGCAGCAATATGCGTGGCCGCAGTTGAGATCCAGCCTCGGCCAGTTGATGCCCTTTCCCACCCGGGATCTCACGGCCCAGCAGGTCGGCATCTTGCGGAGCTTTGGCCTGCAAAATCCGCAGATGCGCAAGTTCCTGCCGGACTTGCTCAAGCGTTTTGCCGTGCTTGCCACTGAGAAAAAGTCGGCCTCGCTGGAGCAGGCAACACTCTGGTTGCTGTGGTTTTCGGGAAAACAGGACGAGGCCGAGGCGGGGATGAAGGCGCTGCTCGCGAAGCAACCGGATGACGATTTGATGCTGAATTACAGCATGATGCTGATTGAAAATAAGAAACAGGCCGAAGCGTTGAAGGTTCTGGATGCGATCAAGGCGAAGAGTGGCAGCACCTATGAGGTCGCCGCGCGTCTTCGTTTTGCCGTTGCCTTGCGGGCCAATCAACCGGAGATCGCAAAGGATGCCGCGCTCAAGCTGGTTGCGCTCCGCCTGGTCGACTACGAGCAACAGCAGTTGGTGGAGGAAATGAAGCGCCTTGGCCTGGTCGACGAGGCCGCCAAGCTCGCGCAAAAAGCCACCGTTTCTCGAAATCCCGGCGCCCGGACGCGGCAGATGATGGATATCATGCGGCAGCGCTTGGAGGAAGGAAACCGCGACGAAGCGCTCACACTGGCCTATGCCATGTTGGGCCGGGATCCGCTCTCCCGTACGGCCCGCGATGAGCGTTACCAGCAGCAGGAAGCTCTGCGCGTGCTCGACCGGACCGGAGAATTGAACGGCTATATTGCCAAGCTCAAGACCCAGTTGGAGGCAGCTCCAGAGTCTATCCGTTTGAATATCCAATTGGCCCAGGCCGTCCAGATCAAGGATCCGCGAGACGCCGAGCCCTATTACCGGAAGCTGACCGAGCTTCGCCCCAAGGATTCCGAGTGGCTGCTTCAATTAGGGAACCTGTTGATGCAGTCCGAGCAAAATGCGGAGGCCATGAAGCTTTACGACAAAATCCTCGCGGAAAATCCCGCGCTGCTCTTCTCCCAAGGATCGAGTTTCAAGGAGCCCTACGAACGGACGAAGAGTTGGTCGCGACTGGTGGAGGCCTTGAAGAAGGCTCCCGAACCCAGGCCCGATCCACTCGGGGGGTATCAGCAAAATTACGCGCAGATTTTCCTGGAGATCGGTTCCCAACTTAAGGCGCTGCGCCCTCCGATCGATCCAACAGATATTTGGCTCAAGGGGCTGCAATGGGATCCCGTCGGCTCTCCGCAGATGCGCCCCAAACTGGCGCAGGCGCTCGACCAGCAGGGACGCAAAGAAGAGGCGAGAAAGGTGATTGAAGAGGCTTTCTTCCCCCCGGGTCGCGACGAGAGCAATATCCGACTCTTCGTCTACAACCGGCAGGCGCGGCCCAACACCATTTGGAATCAGATGAGTTCCTATGGCTATGGCGAGATCCAGAATGCCGGTGTCCAGATGATGCACTCGGCGGAATCCCTCGGTTTCTTGAAGGAACTGATTCCGCGTTTCGATCGGTTGCCGTCTCGGCCTGGAGAAATTGATCCTAAGATCCTGGCCAGAGTGGTGGCGCGCGATCCGGCCGGGTTGCCGGCCGTGCGGGAATATCTGGCGAAAATCAAGGAGTCCAAGCCCGGCTCGCCGGGGTACAATGCAAATCCCCAAATGCTGCGGATCGTCGCCGACGAACTGGCTGACTGGCCCGAGGGTCGTCTCCTGGCCTACGAAGCACTCGATACCGCTGTACAGGTGAGCCGGAATAGCGGGATCGATTTCATGACCATGATGATGCTCCAGCTCCAGCGCGCTGAGTTGGCGGTGCAGGACAACAAAAAGGATGTCGCGCAGAAGGCTCTGGGGGAGTGGCTACAGGCCTTGAAAGATTCCAAGCGGCAAGGCTCAGGCATGGATATCAGCCTGGGTATCCGGATGGCCAAGCTTATGTCGGCGGCCGGAATGGACGAGAGTGTGGGGCAACTCATGGAAATCATGAAATCCGATCCCAACTATAGGAGTTCGCAGCGGATGCTGAAGCAGGCAGAAAATGAGATCGCGATCCTGCAGGGCAAGGGGGGCAATATCGTGCCTTCCCTGGCCTGGCTGCCACAGGATAAGGCTGGCCGCATTATCTGGGATCTACGCCCTGCGAGTGGAGATGAAGGCGAAGATCGTACGACATGGATGACGGAGCAATCGCTGGCCAAACTCTCCGGAGCTTACACGCTGGACGTGTATTATGGGACCAGCCGGGACACCATGAAGCGGATTTTTTCCAAGCCGGCGATCGCGGCTCGCGGTTCGTGGTCGGGTACCTTGCCAGCGGGTAATGGCTTTATCCGGGGGGTATTGCGCAAGGGGGAAGATATGCAACTTGGGCCGGCGGTGGCTGCCGCAGTAGGAATTCCGCTTCTTTCGGCGAGTGCACTGGCTGAGGTGCCGAAATCCAAAAACGGGACCGCCCCGGGTTGGACGGGAATTCCGCCTCTGGCCTATGCCTGGGAGAAAGGGGGGCCAACCGGCGAAGGCTTTCTCCGCATCGAAGGGGATCGCCAGGAGCAGGAGGAATTGGTGGCGGATCGTATACCCATCAATCCGAAGAAGAACTATGCTGTTGGTTGCTGGTTTCGCTATTTTCAGAATTACAGCAGTTCCCGTGTAGGTTGGCGGGTCTACGACGCCAAGGGGAACAAGGTCTCCGAATACTCCGCAGATGGTAATTTTCAGGGAGATCGCTGGAATCTCGGCATCGCTCGACTTGGCCGCAATAGTTCCAGCCTGCCCAGTAACGCGGCCTGGCTGGAGCCGTATATCCAATTTGGCGGGCGGTGCGACCTACAGGGAATGTTTGTCACGGAAGTCGCCGCGCCTTTGAGCGAAGACGACTAGGCCGCGGAATTGAGCAGATCATTCAGATCCAAGGCCTGGGTAAACATCGCCGGGCTCCCATCGGGTTGGCGGGGCCAGACTTCGGCGGGACGGTCCCAGTACAATTCCACGCCGTTCTCGTCTGGATCTCGAAGATAGAGTGCTTCGCTCACGCCGTGGTCGCTGGCGCCATCCAGGGAAACATTTGCTGCGATCAGGCGCCGTAGGGCGTCGGCCAAAGCCGCCCGAGTGGGATAAAGAATGGCCAGATGAAAGAGTCCCGTCGTGCCGGGAGGGGGAGGGGTACCGCCCTT
>OUNM010471684.1_pt1 | contig 14772 bp, 16 predicted proteins | sample 1769961 | NCBI WGS metagenome assembly OUNM01 (sample SAMEA3914820, study PRJEB12502) | metagenome | biome: forest; material: soil | place: USA | collected 2012-03-12 | depth 0.3 m | reverse complement strand
GCCGTGCGCAGGAACAGGCGCGGGCGCATCTCCCAGCGCATGACGTTGCACCACTGGTTGATCAGCAGCGGCAGGTCGCGATAGCTTTCCACCCAGCGGGCAAAGGCCGCGCCGATGATCGTTTCACTGGTGGGGCGGATGACAAAAGGCTCCTCCAGCTTGCCGGTGGGAATCATCTTGGTGGAGCCGTCGGGCTGCTTCTGCGCCTCCAGGCGATGATGCGTGACCACCGCGCACTCCGTGGCGAAGCCTTCGGCGTGTTCCGCCTCTTTTTCCAGGTAGCTGAGGGGAATCAGCAACGGGAAGTAGGCGTTCTGATGGCCGGTCTCCTTGAACTTCGCATCCAGCAGGCGCTGAATGTTTTCCCAGATGCCGTAGCCCCAGGGCTTGATCACCATGCAGCCGCGCACCTCCGAGTTTTCGGCGAGGTCGGCGGCACGCACGACTTGCTGATACCACTCAGGAAAGTTCTCGTCGCGGCGGGGAGTGATGGCGGTGGCTGCTTGGCTCATGGGAAACGTGATAAAGGGAGGCGAAAGTAAGGGCGATGGGCCGGTGGTCAAACGGACGTTCGGCCACAGGTGGTCTTCGGAGAACTGTTTATCTTCGGATGCGCTCGCAGCAGCCCGGCGTAGAGATGGGCCCTCCTCCCATGCCTCCTCCGTTTCCCAAGCCAGTGCTGTTCGGCGTCTTCGTCCTCTCGGGGATTTCCGCGTTGATCTACCAGATCGTCTGGCAGCGGTCGCTGCTGCTGATCTATGGCAGCAATGTCGAATCCGTCGCCATGGTGGTGGCCGCCTTTCTCATGGGCCTGGGCATCGGCAGCGTGGCGGGCGGTGCGGTTTCAAAGTGGCCTCGGGCGCCTCTGGTGGTGCTGTTCGGCCTCGCGGAGCTGCTGGTGGGTGCCTATGGGCTGGTTTCCCTGCGTTTGTTCGACTGGGCTGGCAATGTGGCTGGCGAGGTCGGCACTTTGAGCACCGGCCTGCTGGCCTTTGCACTGGTGTTTCTGCCCACCCTCTTGATGGGCGGCACCCTGCCTCTGCTGGTAGCCCACCAGGTGCGCCATACAGGCAATGTGGGCCAGGCTGTGAGCTGGCTCTACTTCGTCAACACCCTGGGGGCCGCTCTGGGCGCGTACCTGGCCGCCACCTGGGTGCTGGCAACCCTCGGCCTGCACGGAGCCGTGCAGCTCGCCGCCGCCATCAATGCCACGGCCGCGGCGACCATCCTGGTTACGGCAGTGCTTAAAAAGGAGGTTCGCGCGTGAAAACGAAGCTGCCTTTTCGCACCGCCCTGGCCTGGTCGGCCTTGTCCGGTTTTCTGGCACTGGCCTGGGAGATCGTCTGGACTCGCGTGTTTAACTTCGCCAGCGCCTCCCGCGCGCCGGCCTTCGGCTTCATGCTCGCCGGCTACCTCCTGGGCCTGGCCCTTGGATCGTTGTGGAGCCGCCGCTGGCAGGTGCTTGCCGATGAGGCTGCGGAACCCTGGCCGCGCATCGCCCGGGTGCTGCTGCTGGCCCACCTTTCGGCCTTTGCAGTCGCGCCGCTCACAGCCATGCTTGCCTGTCACGTGGCCTGGCAGTGGGGCTATTTTCTGGTGCTGATCAGCGGCGGCCTGCTGGGCATTGCCTTTCCCTTGCTCTGCCACGCCAGCATCCACGCCGATGACAATGCCGGTTCCCGTCTCTCCTGGATTTATTTGGCCAATATCGTCGGCTCCGGCGCGGGCAGCCTGCTCACCGGTTTCGTGTTCATGGAGTGGATGGGCCTGCGCCCGCTCAGCCTGGTGCTGCTGGCGCTCGCCTGGCTGTGGACGGAAAGCATGGCGCTCTTCCGGTTGCCAAAGGGGCTGCGGGCCGTCCTGGTCGTTGTTGCCCTGGCCTCGCTTGTGCCTTTTGCCAGCTTGTACGAGCGTCTTCAGTACAAGACCGAGTACAACGGCACCATGCGTTTCCCTCGCATCGTCGAGAGCCGGCATGGCGTTATCACCGTGGACAGCAACAAGCGCGTTTATGGCAACGGCGCTTATGACGGCCTGATCGAAACCGGCCTGGAACCCGGCTCCTGGCTGGTGCGGCCCTATGCCCTTTCAGCCGTGCGCGACCACCTCGAAAACGTGCTGGTCATCGGCGTTGCGACTGGTGCGTGGACGCAGATCCTCGCCGACCATCCGCAGGTCAAGCACATCACTGCCGTGGAACTCAGCCACGGCTACCTGGAGCTCATTGCCAGCTATCCCGAAGTCTCCGGCCTCTTGCACAATCCCAAGGTGGAAATTGTGATCGATGATGGCCGGCGCTGGTTGCGGCGTCATCCTGATGCGCGCTTCGATGCCATCGTGATGAATACCACCCATCACTGGCGCGAGTTCTCCTCCGCGCTGTTGTCGAAGGAGTTCCTCACCCTGGTGAAAAGCCGGCTCACGCCCGAAGGCATCGCCTTTTGGAACTGCACCGATTCCGGCCGCGCCATTCGCACCGGCATGGAGGTATTTCCCCACACGCTCATGATCATTAACAACTGCGTGGCCAGCAACGCGCCGCTGCAGCCTGATCGCGAGCGCTGGGCCCGTGTTCTTTCGCAGTATCAGACGGAGGGCAGGCCGCTGTTTGACCTCACCCAGGAGAGCGGCCGCAAGGCCATGGATGGCGTGCTCGATTTCTTCAAGCACGAGGGCACTCCCGTCGAAGGCGACAAGTGGAAATGGACCAATCGTGAGCACATGCAGCAGAAGTGGGGAAGCGAGGAAGTCATTACCGATGACAACCTCGGGCATGAGTACCGGTAGCGGGCACCGGTTGAAAATCGCCCGGCCATCGCTCCCAACAACCTGTCACCCTCTCCGCTGCGCCCACTTGCGCCCCTTGCCCAGCGCCTCAAGGGTCTCCGCCAGCCGCTTGTCCTTGGTTTCCTGGAGCTTCACAAACGTGTTCCAAACGATGTACTCACGCTGGTAGGTGGGCTTCAGCGACTCGAAGAAGGCCGCGGCGGCGGGGTGCTTTTTCAGCGCCGCAGTCAGGTGCTCCGGCATGGGAAAGGGCTCGCGCTTGTTCGGCGGTGGCGGCGGCTTGTCGGGACTGGCATCCAGCTTCACCGCCGCCCGCAGAAGCGCGCGCAAGGCATTGCGGTCCAGATCGTCCAGCGTGGTCAGCTCAATGTTGCGGATCGAATGGTTCTCCAGCCCGGCGTTGAACAGATGCGCAGGGTCCGCCAGCTCGCCGCCGCGGAAAAAGGTGATGCACGCCTTCTTCTGAAAAGCGCCCAGCGAACACACCCGCTTTTCACCCGAGTAGCACAGCATGTTGGTGTTCACCGTCTCCTTTAAATCCGGTTCCCAGCGGAAGATCAGCTCGCGCAGCTCTTCGCAAAGAGGGCGAGAGTAGTCAGGGCAGGTGGCCAGCCACTTGTCTGGGTTCTGGGTGCGGGAGCGGCGAACATCCATGATGCAAGAAAGGTGGATGACTCCGGCTTTTGCGCTACTGCTTTGCTCTCCACCCCACCACCCATCATGCGCCCCATCGTCCAAATCTCCCTTGATCTGACTAACATTGACGAAGCCCTCGAGACCGCCCACATGGCCCTGCGTGCCGGCGTTGACTGGCTGGAAGCCGGCACTCCGCTGATTCTCGCAGAAGGCCTGCACGGCGTGCGCGCCCTGCGCAAGGCTTTCCCGAACACCCCCATCGTGGCCGACCTCAAGACCATGGACGGTGGCTACCTGGAGGCCGAGATGATGGCCAAGGCCGGCGCCACCCATGTGGTGGTGATGGCCCGCGCGCACGAAGAAACCGTGAAATGCGTGGTCGCCGCTGGCAAGGACCACGGCGTGAAGGTGATGGGCGACAACATGGTGAGCCCCGACATGGTGGCCGGCGCCAAGTGGCTGGAAGACCTGGGCTGCGACTACATCGTGCACCACATCGGCTATGACGAACGCCGCGGCATCGCCGCCCAGGGCAAGCGCATGCCCAGCCCGATGGACCAGCTTCGCGAAGTCGTCCAGGCCGTGAAAATCCCCGTGCAGGCCGTAGGCGGCCTGTCCCTGGAACAGGCTGTGCGCTGCCCTGAGTACGGTGCCCCGTTGGTCGTCCTGGGTGCCCCGCTGACCATCGATGCCGATGCCTTCAAGACCGCCAGCGGCGACCTCGAAGCCTCTTTGCGCCTGATTTGTGAGAAGGTGCATGCTTACGGTGCCTAGAGCGTGTGAAGGCAAGAGGTGGCCCGCCTCGAACCACAGAGTGGTTCTCCGTGAATAGCCCGGGGTCGAACGACCCCGGGTTGTTCAGCAGAGCACATTCAACCCTGGAAGGGTTGGCCAATGCGCACCGCGCTGATTGAGCCTCCCACGCATTGGCCAACCACGCTGTGGTTGATCCCCTCTGGCTGATAAACCCGGGGTCATTCGACCCCGGGCTATTCATGGAGAACCGCTCCGCGGTTCGAGGCGAGGACATTAATAAGCGTGGCCAAGAGATGGCTTTCCTCCCTTCCAAACACCGCTCTTGATTTGTAACACGGGGCCGTGGCATGCTCGCCCCATCTCCCAAGACGATGACCACGGCCCTGAGCGTTCGATGCCAGCAATGTGGTGCGCCCCTGCAAGTCAGCGATGCACTGAGGTTTGTCACCTGCGGCTACTGCCACGCCGAACTGGAAGTGGTGCGCGATGCCACCACCATCCACACCCAGATCCTCGATAAGATCAAAGCCGCAACGAGTGCCTTGTCAGACCGGCTCAAGGTGCTGGAACTCCAGAACGACCTGGACAAGCTTGACCGCGAGTGGGAGGCCTGGCGGCAGAAGAATCTCGATCGCAACAAAGACGGTTCGCTGTTTGAACCAGGGCCGCCGCGCACCGGACCTGACATTCTGCGGCTCAGCGCGTTTGTCTGCATCCTCTCGACCGTGATTGCCGCTGCTCTCGGGGGACCGTTCTGGGCACTCGTCGCGGGGCCTTTGATGGGCGCGGCCGCGTGGCTGGTGGGCAATCAGCAGAATGTGGACGCCCTCACCTACCGCTCCTCCTTCGAGCGCTATCGCAAGCTGCGCGTATCTCTCCTGCGCCAGCTCGAATCCGCCCGCGCGGAGCCCCGCGTGGCGGCCTAAATTCGCATCGACTTTTGGCCGTCTTTGGCGACACTGTCCGTCCCCATGAACAGCCCGCTTTCTTACTGCCCGGACCTGTACCACTACCAGCGCCGCCTTTCCCGGGAGGTCATGGTCGGCAAGGTGGGTGTGGGCGGCCACAACCCCATCCGCGTGCAGAGCATGATCACCTGCGACACGATGGACACCGCCGCCTGCATCCAGCAGACGCTGGACCTGGTAGAAGTGGGCTGCGAGATCGTGCGCATCACCGCCCCCACGGTGAAGGATGCGGCGAACCTGCAGCACATTGTGGCCGGCCTGCGTGCCCAGGGGTGCGACGTGCCGATCGTGGCGGACATCCACTTCAAGCCCGAAGCGGCAATGGAGGCTGCGAAGTGGGTAGAAAAGGTCCGCGTGAACCCGGGTAATTACGCCGACTCCAAAAAATTCAAGATCATCGAGTACACGGATGAGCAGTACCTCGACGAGCTGAACCGCATCCGCGAGCGCTTCACCCCGCTGGTGGAGCTGTGCAAGCAGCGCGGCGTGGCCATGCGCATCGGCACAAACCACGGCTCGCTCAGCGACCGCATCATGAACCGCTACGGCGACACGCCGCTGGGCATGGTGGAGAGCGCCCTGGAGTTCGCCCGCATCGCCCGCGACCTGGGGTATCACGAATTCGTCTTCAGCATGAAGGCCTCCAACCCCAAGGTGATGATCGAGGCCTACCGCCTGCTCGTCGCCCGCCTGACTGCTGAAGGCCCCGACTGGAACTACCCCATCCACCTGGGCGTGACCGAGGCTGGCGATGGCGAGGACGGCCGCATCAAGAGCGCCATCGGCATCGGCTCCCTGCTCAATGACGGCATCGGCGACACCATCCGCGTGTCCTTGACCGAGGACAGCGTGCACGAGATCCCCGTGGCCATGGCGCTGACCCAATGGGCCGCGCACAAGGGCGAAAGCCCGCCCGTGCCGCTCGCTTCCACACCAGCCCCGAGCTGGAATCCCTTCACCTACGCCCGCCGCACCACCGAAACCCTTCAGCGTGCCGATGCCCGCATCGGCGGCGAGCAAGTGATCCAGGTGGGCATTCGCCAGGACAAGTACGACCAGATCGCCCACAAGCTCGATAAGCTGGGTGACTTCAAGCCCGACTTTGTGTACGAGCAGGCCGGCATCACCGAAGTCGATCCGCGCGATGACAACGCCATCGCCACCCTCAATGTCGCCCCGGCCACCCTGGTGACCGTCACCGATGGCTTGAACCTGCCCGTGGTCACCGCCTTCCGCCTGCTGGCGGCCAAACTGGCCCCGCGTCACCCCATTGTGCTGAAGGACACGCTCGCGGCCTCGCACGATCCGCATGCGCTGTTCCTGCGCACGTTGCTCAATGCCTCCGCCAACATCGGCAGCCTGCTCTGCGACGGCATCGGCGATGCCATCCTGGTCCAGGGCGAGGAAGCCCCCGGCCAGTCCCTGCGCCTGGCCTTCAACATCCTCCAGGCCGCCGGTTCGCGCATCTTCAAGACCGACTATGTGGCCTGCCCGAGCTGCGGCCGCACGCTGTTCGACCTGCAAAGCACCACCGCCCGCATCAAGGCCGCCACCGTGCACTTGAAGGGCGTAAAAATCGCCATCATGGGCTGCATCGTCAACGGCCCTGGCGAAATGGCTGATGCCGATTTCGGTTACGTCGGCGGCGCGCCCAACAAGATCAATCTCTACGTGGGCAAGCAGCCGGTGAAGTTCAACATCCCCGAGGCCGAAGCTGTCGAGCGGCTTGTGGACCTCATTCGCGAGCACGGCAAGTGGGTCGATGCACCCGTGCCGGCGGCGGCGTAGAACGAGTTTGAAACTCGTACACTGGTGCGGCGGGTTTCAAACCCGCCGTTCACGCCGCTATCTCGCTGGAAGACGGCGGGCAAGCGCCGCTCACCGCATCAATAATACTCCACCAGACCACCTTGCCAGATCGGCTTCAGTTCGCTGACCGGAGCATGCACCAGCGGTTCGTCGCCGTTGGTAAGGGTGATGAACCCATCGCTGGTGGTTTCACCGATGATGGTGAAGCCCTGTTCTTCGGCTTTGGCCGCGTGTTCGGGCGCGATCTCGAACAGCAGGCGGCCGGGCGTTTCACCAAACAGATGTTCTGCCGCCGGTGTATCGTCCAACGTAGGCACGGTCGCGAGGTCCACCTTCAGACCAGCCTTGCCGCTGAAGCCCATTTCGGCCAGCGCCACGGCCAGACCGCCCTCGCTCACATCGTGGGCGCTGAGCACCACGCCCTGCTTCACCAGTTCATGGTAGCGGCGGTAGCTGGCGAGGCTTTCGGCTTCATCAAATGTGGGACCGCTTGGGAAAGTCAGCTCGCCCTCCTCGGCTCCGCGGGTGATCAGGCGGGCAAACACACTGCCGGCAAGGCCGCTGGAAGCCTGGCCCACCAGCGCGATCTTGTTGCCGGGCTTACGGATGCTGGCACCGACCACATGCTCAGGCTTCTCCACGATGCCGAAACCGCTGACCAGCAGCGTGGTCGGGATGCTGATCGGGCCCTCATCGGTCTTGAAGTAGTTGTAGAACGAATCCTTGCCGGAAACGAAGGGTGCGCCATAGACCTCGGCGGTCTGTGCCATGCCCTTCACGGTTTCGACCAGGGCACCGAGCTCCTGGTGGTCGTCCGGGTTGCCCACGCAGAAGTTGTCCAGGATCGCGATGCGCTCAGGATTCGCGCCCATGGCGATGAGCTGGCGGTAGCACTCGTCCACACAGGCGCGGCCCATCAGGTGCGGGTGCGTCTTGCCCCATTCCGGCAGCAGCGCCACAGCCATGGCGGCGAGCTGGTCGCTGCCATCCACACGCACCACGGAGCCATCCTGCGGCGCATCGCCGGAGGCGCCGGCCAGCGGCTTCAGCACCGTGTTGCCCTGCACCTCGTGATCGTACTCGCGGATGATCGGCTCGCGCGAAACGATGGCGAAATCGGCCAGCAGCGCCTTGAGCATTTCATTGCCCACGCGCACGTCGTCGATGGGAATATACACGTCTTCGGCATCGCCGGTATCGGTGCTCCAGGTCGCGGTCATGTGACGGCGCGGCGCCTCGTGCAGCTTCGAGCAGTCCAGCTTGCAGACCATCTCGCCGTGATGGGAAACTTTCAGAATGCCGGTGCCGTCCGCCTTGCCGAGGCGGAACATTTCCGTCTCGTACATGTCGGCGATCTTTTGCAGCTCAGGCACGTCCGCCTCGTTTACCGCCAGCACCATGCGCTCCTGGGATTCGCTGATGAAGATCTGCCAGCTGAGCAGATCCTGGGCCTTCAGCGGCGCGTTCTCCAGCCAGATCTCGCCGCCCGTCTCGCTCAACATTTCGCCCGCCGCGCTGCTGAAGCCGCCGGCTCCGCAGTCGGTCACGAACTGAATCAAGCCCTTGGCGCGCGCCGCGAGGATGAAGTCGGCCACCTTCTTTTCTTCAATCGGGTTGCCAATCTGCACCGCCGTCTGGTCTTCCTCATGGCTGGCCGTGGTCAGGCTCACGCTGGAGAAGGTCGCGCCCTTCAGCCCATCCTTGCCCGTGCGGCCGCCGGCGGCGATGAGGATGTGGCCGGGCTTCACTTCCTTGGCGATGTCCTGGATCGGGATCACGCCCATGGTGCCGCAGAACACCAGCGGGTTGTAAATGTAGCTTTCGTCGAACTGGATCGCGCCGCTGGTGGTCGGGATGCCCATGCGGTTGCCATAGTCGCGCACCCCGCGTACCACGCCGCGCATGATGCCCAGGGGATGGATCACGTCCTTGGCCAGAATTTGCTCCTGCTCGGTATCAGGGGGGCCAAAGCAGAACACGTCGAGCGATGCAATCGGCTTCGCGCCCTTGCCCGCGCCCAGGATGTCGCGGATCACCCCGCCTAGTCCGGTGTTCGCACCCGCGTAGGGCTCGATGGCGCTCGGGTGGTTGTGCGTCTCCGCCTTCAGGCACACTGCCAGCTTGTCATCCAGCTTCACAAAGCCCGCGTTGTCCACGAACGCGCTGAGCACGAAGTCCGGCTTCTTCTCCATGATCCGGTGCGTGACGTTGCGGATGTAGGTCTTGAACAGCCCGTCCACGACCTCCGTCTTGCCATCCAGCGTGTGGGTGATCTTCGCGCCAAAGATGCGGTGCTTGCAATGCTCGCTCCAGGTCTGCGCGATGACCTCCAGCTCCACCTCCGTCGGCTCCCGGCTCTCCTCTTTAAAGATCGCCTGCACCGCCAGCATGTCCTCCTTGGAGAGCGACAGCTTCATTTTCTGGCTCAACGCCAGGAGCTCGTCCCCGCTGAGGCTGGTGATCGGAATGTGGCTGAAGGAAGCTTGGGTGGAAGTGGCGGCCATGGTCAGAAAGGGACGTGCATCAAGATGGCGGCGGATGCAAGTGGAGAGGGGGGGAAGGGCCCGAAGACGCAGGTCAATGATGAGGCAGAACCAGCCAGTATGGATGCAAACTATTAGCGGCTCTTGACCATGAAGTCTGCCTTTGACGACGAAGAGGAATATGAACTAACCGAATTGGGCAAACAGTTTGTCCACTACGTGTTTTCCGATGTCGTTCAGAAATTGGATTCGTGAACCCCTGAACTCAGGTCGGAGGCTTTTGAGGGTGGAACACTTTTCAGGGCTAAACAAGGTGATGGCGGGTTATAAGCCCAAGCTCAAGCAACCCAAGGCCTTCGCTCATGGCGAATTTGCAGAATAGTCACGACATGTGCGGCTTCATCAATGGCAAACAACACGCGCCAGCCCACCCCGGATTTCCAGGGGCGGAAGAGCATCTGCCTGATTTCCAGTTCTGGGTGCCACCTTTTGTTCTCCGGCGCGAGGCCGTGTTTTGCTGGCATTTCTGACAGGCTCGCCACCGCTGGCTGCAGTTTGTCGAGCCACTTGGAGGCGAGTTCCGCGCCACCGTGTTTTTCGTCGGAGCCGTACCACTCCATCTGCTCCTCAATCGTTGTCCGGCCTTCGCTGGACAGGACCACTTGGTATTTCATTTCGTGGCCGAACGTTTGCGGGTCTGCTGCCGGATCTGAGCAAAGGCATCGTCGATAGGGACGCCGCGCTCGCCGGCTGTGTAGGCCTCCACCGCAGCCTTTAGGCGCATGTCCAGCCTGTGCTCCTCCGCATCATGCATGAGCTTGTCAAAGGCGTTGACGGACAGCACAACGGCAGCGGCCTTGCCGTTGTGGGTGAGCACGCGGGGGCGGTTGTGCTTTTTCAGCTCTGCCGTGTGTTTGCGCGTTTGCCGAGCGAAATCGGTGAGGCTGACAATGTCCTTTTCCAAAATCATATTCATGCTGCACTTTAGCACAAAATTATGTGCTTCGGCAATGGTTTGCTCATCAGTTGCAAGTCCGCACCAGCCCAAAAAATCTCATCTCTTCGTTGGTTCAGCATGCTCAACCGCACGCAACCCCGCCAGCAGCAGGTTCAACACCGCCCGCGCTTCTTCTTCCTTCGGCAACGGACCTTGCGACAGCAACGCCGGGTGGTGAAAGGGCGACATGGCGTGCAGGCAGGCCTGGGCGGCCACTCGGGCATCAAGGCTCGCTGAGAACTCCCCGTCCTTCATGCCCTCGGCAATGATCCGCTCCACCTGCCCTAGCAGCGTGGCGACATGCGTGCTGGCGAGATCACGCACGGCCATGGCCAGGCGGTGGTAAACCCGGAAAAGCTCGGGGTCATCCAGCACCTTGCGCTGCTTTGCCACCCGCAGCGTGTCGAACCACGCGGTCAACCGTTCCGAGGCCGGGCGGCTCCGGTCCTGGGCGATGGCTTCCAGCGGGGTGGTGACCACCTCCAGCCATCGCGCGGCCACGGCATCCAGCAGCGCCTTTTTGCTGGGGAAGTGCCGGTAGATGTTGGTGTGGCTGATGCCCAGGGCCCGGGCCACGTCCACCACGTTGGTTTTGTCCGCTCCATGTCGGCGCAGCATCTCCTCGGCGGCGGCAAGAATGCGGTCAGTGGGGGCGGCAGCTTCGGTCATGATCAATGGGTGCGGATTGACCTTCGCCGATGCTCTATCGATTTGCACGAAAACTTCCCAAATGCGACAAAAAACAAAATATGTTCATTGTTATTTGTCATGAAATATGGCATTGGTGCCAGCGATGAACACAAACCCTATCGCCAAAACCGAAACGAGTGGCACCTCTCAACTGGGTGGCTCTTTCACCTTGCCAGGCACCTCGCTGACGGTTCAGCGCATGGGCTACGGTGCCATGCAACTGGCTGGCCCAGGCGTTTACGGGCCGCCGCGCGACCCGGAAGCCGCCGTTGCCGTGCTGCGAGAAGCGTTGGCCGCCGACGTGAACCATATTGACACCAGCGATTTCTACGGCCCTCACGTCACCAATCACCTCATCAAGCAAGCTCTCCATCCCTACCCGGAAAACCTGGTGATCGTGACCAAGGTCGGTGCCCGCCGTGAAGCAGACAAATCCTGGCACCCAGATATCTCGCGCCAAGGACTAATCAACGCCGTGCACGACAACCTTCGCCACCTCGGTCTTGAGCAGCTCGATGTCGTGAACTTCCGCACTCACGGCAAAATTCACGGCCCGGCTGAAGGTTCCCTTGAAGAACCCGTCACCGTGCTGGCCGAGCTCAAGCAGCAGGGCCTGATCCGTCACCTCGGCCTCAGCAACATCACCCCCACGCAGTTGAAGGAGGTGCAGTCCATCACCGACGTTGTCTGCGTGCAGAACATGTACAATGTCGCCCACCGTGAAGACGATGCCTTCATTGCGGACCTCGCCGCCCAAGGCATTGCCTATGTGCCCTTTTTCCCCCTCGGCGGTTTCACCCCTCTGCAATCCTCCATCCTCGATACCGTCGCCAAATCTCTGGAAGCCACGCCCATGCAAGTTGCTCTGGCGTGGCTGCTGCAACGCTCGCCTAACATCCTGCTCATTCCCGGCACTTCATCCGTGGCCCACCTGCGCGAAAACCTCGCCGCCGCCACTTTGCAATTGCCGGCGGGCATGGTTGCTGAGCTTGATGGGATTGCCGCCAGTGTGAGCTCGTAAAGGGCGTCTGGCCGTGCAAAATAATAGCGGCGCACATGCGTCGGATGTGAATGAGTCTTCCACCCAGGATCGAAAGTTGTTTGAACAACGGCAACGCGGTTGCTGCAGAGCTGGCGACGGACAATCCGGAAACCAGGTGTTTTGTGAGTATCAGGCCCTTTCCGAATCCAGATGTTCCCCGAGAGGAAGCAAGATACAGAAATTCGAAGTATTCCATTTGGGAATATTGGCACTTTCGATTTCGTCGCATGCTGCTGCGCAACGGATGGGAACAGGACGAGTGGGACTATGATCACTACTTGCTGGACAGCCAGCAGCATGAGACCTGTTCTGAGGCCGAGTTCTTTGCCGCATTGAACGAATTCGTGCAACAGCCTTCCGAATTGCGGCATTGGAGGGACTCGGACTGCCCGGAATGATTTCGCAGGGAAGGAGAATCTTGCGATGCTCTGCTATAGGCTATAGTCCAATCCTTTCCTTCCATGCACCGCCTCCTCACCTGCCTTGCTTCCCTCGTCCTCCTCAGTTCCCATGCCTGGGCAGCCGACCTCACCTTCCCCGGCGAAACCATCGACCAGTGGAACGGCTTCAAGCGGCACAAATTCGAGGCTGATGGTTGCGAGGCCTGGGTAGTCGAACCAAAGAAAGCGCTGCCGGGCAAGCCGTGGTCGTGGTGCATGGAGTTTCCCGATGCGTTTGCAGACCGCTGTGCCGCGCCGCAGCTTTTGGCGGCGGGGTTTTATCATGCGCACATTGTGGTGGGCAACACCTTTGGCTGCCCGGAAGCGGTGCGGCATTTCAAGGCGTTTCATGACCTGCTGGTGGAGCATGGGCTGGCCAAGAAAGCTGCGCTCATCGGTCTCAGCCGGGGCGGGCTGTATGCCTATCGCTTTGCCTCCGAGTATCCGAACAAAGTCGCGGTCATCTACGGCGATGCGCCGCTGTGCGACATCAGGACCGTCCTGGGCGGCAATGGCTATGGCAAGGGCAGCAAAGACGAGTGGAAAAATCTGACGCAAGCCTACGGTTTCAAGACCAAGGCTGAAGCGCTCGCTTATCAGGGCAATCCGGTGGACACTCTTGCACCGTTGGCCAAGGCCGGGGTAGCGATCATCCATGTGGTCGGCGATGCCGATGACATCGTGCCGGCCGCGAAAAACACCGACCTCATCGAGCAGCGCTACAAAAAGCTGGGTGGAACTTTCGAAGTCATCCACAAGCCCGGCATCGGCCATCACCCGCATGGCCTGGATGATCCCAAGCCGGTGGTGGACTTCATCGTGAAGCATGCGGCGAAGTCTTGAAACCCATCAGCGGCGCGGCAGCCTGACCATGCGACTTCATTTCGTGGACATCAGTCCGGCGGTCACGAGCGCCTTAATTGAGGCATTCAAGGATCATCCGGAGGTGCGGGTGATTTGCGGGGACATTCTGGTGCACGCACACCATTGTGTGGTCTCGCCGGCGAACAGCTTCGGTTTCATGGATGGAGGCATTGATGCTGCCTATACCGCCTTTTTTGGCCCAGGCCTTCAGGAGACCGTGCAAGCGGCGATCCATCAGCGCCCCGAACGAATGCCGCCTGTGGGTGCTGCTCTGGCCGTTCCGACATGGCACGACCAGATTCCCTACATGATTGTTGCGCCCACGATGGAGGTCCCTGGAGAAGTGCCTGCAAGCCACTCAGGCCGGGCATTGCGGGCGGTGTTGCGCGTGGCGGACGCCGAACCACGCGTGGCCGCAGATATTTACTGCCCGGGACTGGCCACTTTGATAGGACGAGTGCCACCCGAAGATGCGGCCGCCAGCATGCTGGCGGCTTACCAGCACTGGAAAATGAGATGACCAGCGGCTTGTTTCTTTGTCCGATGGATCACCCTGCCGACTGCTAACCCATCCTTTGATGCCGTGTACACCTCAACCTCCAACCCGTCCATCATCCTGCGCCAGTGGTGGGACGAAGACCTGGGACCCTTCTCGGAGATGAATGCGAACCCCCAAGTGATGGAGCATTTCCCGAAGGCGCTTTCGCTTGAGGAGTCCAAGCAGTTGCTGCTCAGGCTCCGCGCCGGCATCGAGCGCCGGGGATGGGGACTTTGGGCGGCAGAAGTCGATGGTGCCTTTGCCGGTTTCACAGGCTTGGCGAAGCCTGGCTTTGCTGCCCACTTCACCCCTTGCGTTGAAATCGGGTGGCGTTTCCGCCCGGAGTTTTGGGGACGTGGGATCGCTTACGCCGCCGCGCAGGTGGCCGAGGCTTTTGCGTTTCAACACCTCCAGCTCCCAGAGCTCGTGTCCTTTACCACCGCCGCCAATGCGAGGTCGCGGCACTTGATGGAGCGGCTGGGCTTTACTCGAAACGAGAGGGATGATTTTCTGCATCCTTCGCTTGCGGAAAACAGCCCGCTCCGGCCGCATGTGCTTTACCGGAAGCGGGCTCCGCACCTTGCCACGATCAATCTTTTGCAGCAGGCCTGAAGCGCTCCGCAACACGCTCAACACCGCCGCGCTTGCTATCCACGGGTTTGAAGCCGGTGCCATCTGGGGCGGCCTTGGCGGGGTAGGGATAGAGCGGGAGGTCGAGCTCGGTTTTGCCGTCGATCACGCGCTGGGCCTGGATCATGCCGG
>OUNM010788408.1_pt1 | contig 14774 bp, 13 predicted proteins | sample 1769961 | NCBI WGS metagenome assembly OUNM01 (sample SAMEA3914820, study PRJEB12502) | metagenome | biome: forest; material: soil | place: USA | collected 2012-03-12 | depth 0.3 m | reverse complement strand
GAGTTCGCCGGCTGCGCCGTGGTCATCAGCCACGATCGCTGGTTCCTGGACCGCCTGGCGACCCACATCCTGGCCTTCGAAGGCGACAGCCACGTCGAATGGTTCGAAGGCAACTTCGAAATGTACGAGGAAGACAAGAAGCGTCGTCTGGGCGCCGACAGCCTGATCCCCAAGCGGATCAAGTTCCAGAAGTTCGCGCGCTAAACGGCGACTTCCCGGCTGAGACGGCTTTGAAGGGCGACGGCGGAAGCCGTCGCCCTTTCTATTTCAGGACATTGCGTCGTTTCGCCGATTTGATGGGTTGTGAAGCTCAACCTCACATAGTGTATTGCGACCTCGAATTGGGTTCGAGTCGAGGTGGGTTTCGTGACCGCTTTCCAGACGATCGCCACCGGCGATCTCAAGGACGTCGTCCTCAGCAATGACGGCAAGATCGCCTACGTCTCGAACGGGGAGGGCGTGGTCAACGCCTTCAACGTCGCGACCGGCGACTTCGTGGCGCGCTGGAAGGTCGGGACGACCTTGGGCGGCATGGATATGTCCCAGGACGGCCGTTACCTGGTGGCGACCGAGAAGTCGTATACGACGACCGGCGCGGGCTACGACGCCAAGGTCATCTCGACCGTCCACATCCTCGACCTGAACACCGGCGTCGTGAAGGACTACACCTTCACCACGGCGAGCAGCGGCGACGGGACGTTCTACGACGCGGTCTTCATGGCCAACGGCAAGGTTCTGCTCTCCCAGAGCTACATGGGGTCGGGCTGGGAGCCGCTCACCGTTCTGGATCCGGCCAGCGGGGCGTTCACCCACGACACGAGCACCTATTTCCAAGACGGCGTGCTTTCGGCCTCTGCGGACGGATCGAAGGTCATCTTCGCGCCGCAGGGGATCTCGAACGCGCCGATCTATGTCTACCAGTCGGGTGTCGGGGTCGTCGCCAGTCGCGAGAACTATATAAACGCCACGGCCGCCACCGGCGGCCTTGAGGCCATCTCGCCGAAGGGCGACGTGATCGTCCAGGGCTCCGCCATCTATGACGGCAACCTGAACTACAAAGGCGTTCTGGGGGACTTCCAGAAGGAACAGATCCTCGTCAACGCCGAGGCCTTCAGTCCCGACGGGAAGAGCCTGTACGTCCTGGATTCGTATACGGCCCAAATCCTACAGCTTTCGACGTCCGACTGGTCCATCCAGAAGGCGTTCCCGTCCGGCCTCGTCGCGGACCAGTACTACTCGGCCTTGTTCAACGGCGCGGCGTACGGGGACCGGCTCACGGTCTCGGCCGACGGCCATTATCTGCTCGTCCTGAGCGACAAGGTCCTGAACGTCATCGATCTGACGACCGTATCGGGACCGGACGGGAACGACCAGGCCAACACTTTGACCGGAACGGCCGCCGCCGACACGATCCGGGGCTATGGCGGCGCCGATGTGATCGACGGCGGGGCCGGGAACGACACGCTTTATGGCGGCGCGGGCGATGACCGTCTGATCGGCGGCGCGGGCGACGACGTGCTGAACGGCGGCGCGGGGATCGACCTGGCCGACTATTCCACCGCGTCGGGCGCGATCAAGATCGACCTGACATCGATCTACGCCCAGGACACGGGCGGGGCCGGACGCGACACGCTGATCGGCATCGAGGGCGTGATCGGCAGCGCCTTCGCCGACACGCTGACCGGCGACGCCAACGCCAACCGCCTGGAGGGCGGCGGCGGGAACGACGTGCTGAAGGGCGCGGCCGGTTCCGACACGCTGCTGGGCGGCGCGGGCGACGACATCCTGAACGGCGGCAGCGGGGACGACGTCATCGACGGCGGCGCCGGTGTCGACATCGCATCCTACGAGGACGCCACGGCCGGGGTCCGCATCGACCTGACCAAGGTCGGCGTCCAGCAGAACACGCACGGCGACGGTTTCGACACCCTGACCAGCATTGAGGGGCTCAAGGGCTCGGCCTTCAACGACGTCTTCCAAGGCTCGGCGGCCGACGAAACCTTCCAGGGCGGCAAGGGCGACGACGTCATCGACGGCGGCGACGGGGTCGACACGGCCATCTACGGGGCGGCGGCGTCCAACTATTCCTGGACCCGCAATGCGGACGGCACGTGGACGGTGCGCGACCTGCGCGCGACGGGCGGCGACGGCGTCGACACGCTGCTCAACATCGAAAAGCTGCAGTTCACCGACAAGACCGTGACCCTTTCGTCCTCGGACACGAGCGTTTCGATCAAGGATGTCCTGCACGCGAACGCGGTCGACACGATCGCCACCGGCCAGATTAACGACGCCATCCTCTCGCCTGACGGAAAGACCGCCTACGTCTCCAACAGCGAGGGCTATCTCACCGCGCTGAACACGGCGACGGGGGATATCGTCGGGCGATGGAAGGTCGGCACGCAGCTGGCCGGCATGGATGTGTCGTCGGACGGCCGCTATGTCGTCGTCGCCGAACAGACCCTCGAGAACCCGGTCTACGGCACGTACGGTTCCACGGCCACGGTCAAGATCCACGTGCTGGACACGTACACCGGCCAGGTGAAGGACTACGCTCAGAGCGGCAGCTATTCGACGGGCTTCTACGACGTCGCGTTCACCACCGACAACAAGGTGGTCATCGGCCAGACGGGCTTCTGGGGCACAACCACGCCGATGACGCTCGATCTGGCGACGGGCGCTTTTTCGAGCCTGACCTCGCCATACTCTTTGTACGGCGCGATCTCCTCGACCGATGACCACAGCAAGGTGCTGTTCGCCGGCTCGGGCTCCGACGCGCCGCTCTATCTGTACGCCAATGGCGCCCAGACGGCCTTCCACGGCATGTACGCCGACGGCGTCTCCGGCTATGGCAACCCTGTCGCCACCATCGCGGGCAACGGCAATTTCATCGCGCAGTTTTCCGGCGATCTCTACGTCTACGACGGGTCGCTGAAGTTCATCCAGGATGTGTCCAAGAACCATCCCGAACTCGGCGTCGGCGTCTTCGGCATGGATTTCAGCGCCGACGGCCACCACCTCTATGTGGTCGACGCCGCCACGGACCGCATCTTCCAGTTCTCCACCGACAGCTGGACCATCGAGCAGGCCTATTCCCTGGGCGTCGATGTCGGCCTGAGCGCGTCAGGCTACTACTCGGCTGGCTTCGGCGATCGGGTGATGGTCAGCGCCGACGGGACACGGATGCTGATCAGCGGCGACACCAGCGTCGTCTCGGTCAACCTGACCACGCTCAAGGCCGACGGCGGCACCGACAACGCCGACGTGCTGGTCGGGACCAGCGGCGCCGACCGTCTGGAGGGCTTCGGCGGCGACGACACGCTCAGCGGCGGTGACGGCGACGACATCCTGATCGGCGATGGCGGCAGCGACCTGCTGAAGGGCGGCGCCGGGAACGACAAGCTGGACGGCGGCGCGGGCAGCGACTGGGCGGACTATCGCGATGCGACCTCGGGCGTCACCGTGAACCTGACCATCACCAGCGCGCAAGACACCAAGGGCGCTGGCGTCGACACCCTGATCTCCATCGAGAACCTGTGGGGTTCGGCCTATGCCGACACGCTGACGGGCGACAGCGGCGCCAACTACATCAGCGGCGGCGCCGGGAACGACGTCATCTCCGGCGGCGCCGGCGCGGACACCCTGATGGGCGACGCTGGCGACGACGTTCTGATCGGCGGTGACGGCGATGACACCATCTTCGGGAACGACGGTTTCGACATCGCTTCGTACGAAACCGCTTCCAGCGCGGTCACGGTCGACCTGACCAAGGCCGACACGCTGCAGAACACGCGCGGCGCGGGCGTCGATCTGCTGGACGGCATCGAAGGCCTGAAGGGATCGTCCTACGCCGACATCCTGACCGGGGACGCCCACGCCAACACGCTCGACGGCGGGGCGGGCGACGACACGCTGTCCGGCGGCGGCGGCGACGACACCCTGATCGGTGGCGCCGGCAACGATACGATCGATGGCGGGGACGGGAACGACACCGCCCGCTATTACGGAGCCAAGTCGAACTACTCGGTGGTCCAGAACGCGGATGGCTCGACCACGGTGACCGATCTGCGCCCGGGCTCGCCGGACGGGACCGACCATCTGGTCAATGTCGAGAACCTGGTCTTCGGGCCCGCGCCATCGGCCGCGGAAATCGCCTCGCAGATGAACGCCATTCTGCGCCAGTCCAACACGACCACCGCGCTGTTGGGCCTGTCGCAGGATCTTCTGAACAAGTGGAGCGCTGGCCAGCTGACCTCCGACCAGGTCACCGCCGAGATCATCAAGGTGGCCGGTGCGACCACCTCGGTCGCGACCCTGGCCTACGAGTTCTTCACCGGAAAGATCCCGGGGCAGGCGGGTGTCGACTATCTGGTCTCGCCGACCGGACCGAACCCGAACAACCTCAACAGCGCCTACTACCAGAGCTTCAATCTGGAGAACCGCTACATCAACTTCGCGGTCAATCTTGGCAAGCTGGGCGAGGGCAAGGACGCCTTCACGGCCAAGTATGGGTCGATGAGCCTCTTCGACGCGACGCGTGAAGCCTACAAGACGATCTTCGGCGCGGCCCCGACGGACGACAAGATCCACGCCCTGATCGACACGCGGGCCGACTATTTCGCCAGCTACGGCGGCGACGGCGTGAACGGGATCGGGACCAAGGCCGCGATGGTCGGCTGGCTGCTGGCCGAGGCCGAGAAGGCGGACCTGGGCGTCATGGTCAAGTCCAACGACGCCTGGCTGACGGACCTCTCGGACGGCTCGGCGCCGTTCGCGATCGACATCCTGGATACGGCCAAGGGCTACTACAAGGCCGACTTCGTCTACGGCGGGACCTGAAGGCCAAGGGGAGCTGGGGGGCTCAAGTGAACGATCCGAACGGCCAGAAGGCGTATGCTTGGGTGCTGTCCGATACGCCTGGGGACGACGTCTTCCAGGGCATCGGCGATGCCGACTATGTGGGATATCAAAACGCCAAGCACGGCGTGACCGTGGACCTGTCCCTGACCGGTCCTCAGGACACCGGGAGCGGGCGCGACACGTTCATCGGCATCGAGAACCTCTCCGGGTCGGACTATGCCGACGTTCTGCGCGGCGACGACGGCAAGAACCAGATCGAGGGCGGCAGGGGGAACGACGTCATCGACGGGCGCGGCGGCGATGACCTGCTGGTCGGCGGAGATGGCGACGACGAAATCCACGGGGGCGCCGGCAACGACCGGATCTTGGGAGGGCCGGGCCACAACCGGCTGTTCGGCGATGCGGGCGACGACACTTTCTTGTCCAACGGCGATGGGGACGTCATCGACGGCGGCGAAGGCTTCGATAGCTTTCAGCTGTTCAGCGATGGTCCCCTGACCACGCCTCTGACGATCGACCTGCGCCGGACGGACGCCCAGGAAATTCAGCCTGGCGTCCACGTCACGCTGATCTCGATCGAGCGCCTCGAGGGCTCCAAGTACGCCGACAAGTTCATCGGCAACGATGCCGACAATGTCTTCGCTGGCGGGGGCGGCGATGACGACCTGGATGGCGGAGCTGGTATCGATCGGGTCATTTTTTACGGCAATCGGCGCGATTTCACGATCGCCATCAAGAACGGCGTATGGACGGTCACCAACACCGGCGCGTACCCGGGCGTGGCGACGCTGCACAATATCGAGTTTATCGACTTCACCGACGGCGGCATGATGGTGGGCGACGGCGTCAGCCTGGCGGTGGCCAATGTTCTGCGCCTGAACGGCGCCGCCGCCACCACGCTGGACGTCGATATCTCGGGCCGGATGGCCCTGGGACAACTGACGCCAGCGGGCGCGGTGTCCGAGATCGTGGCCAAGGCGATCAACACGACTTCGGTCGCGACGATGGCTTATCAGTTTTTCACGGGGAAGATTCCAGGGCAGGCGGGGATCGACTACCTGGTCTCGCCCACCGGGCCGAACGCCAACAATCTCAACAGCGCCTACTACCAGAGCTTCAATCTCGAGAACCGCTACATCAACTTCGCGGTCAATCTGGGTAAGTTGGGCGAAGGCAAGGACGCGTTCGCCGCCACCTACGGCGCGCTCAGCCTCTTCGACGCGACGCGCGAGGCCTACAAGACGATCTTCGGCGGGGCCCCGACGGACGACAAGATCCACGCCCTGATCGACAGCCGCACCGACTACTTCGCCAGCTATGGCGGCGATGGTGCGAACGGAATCGGGACCAAGGCCGCGATGGTCGGCTGGTTGCTGGCTGAGGCCGAGAAAGCCGACATCGGCGTCATGGCCAAGTCCAACGACGTGTGGCTGAGCCACTTGGCCCAGGATGCGACCCCACAGTTCGCCGTCAACCTGCTGGACCCGACCGGGCCCTATTTCAGCTGGGCGTTCTTGTACGACGGTAAGTGACGGGGAGGGCGGCTGACGCCGCCCTCTCGCGTGCTACTTCGGCATGGGCGACGGCGACGGCGACGGCGACGGCGAGGTCGTGGTCGACGACGGATCCGGCGCGTTGGTCGGCGGCGTCGAGGGCATGCTGTTGGCCGGCGGGTTCACCGAATTTTCCGGCGACATGGTCGAGGGCGTCGTCGCGGTCGGCGCAGGCATGGCCGACTGGTCGGTCGACGGCGTCGTGGTGGTGGCCATCGGGGCGGTGGCCGAGGTGTCGGCCGAGGTCCCGGTCGCGGCCGAGCCCGACCACCAGTCCTTGCTGGCCCGGGTCTTGGGCGAGGCCTTCATGTAGGCGTTGAGCTGCGAATAGGGGATCGGCTGCTTGGGGCCGGCCATCGTCGTCGCCGACGATTTGGCCTGGGCGGCCAGGGCCGAGCCGCCGACCAGCATCGAGAGCGCCGCGGCCGCGGCGAGCGTCTTGGTCAACATCAGAGAGTCTCCGACTGGTTAACGCCGTTGTGGCGCCGCTAGCAAAACCCGCAGCGGCGCAGGTTGTTCACAGCTTGGCCTTGCGAACGCTGCGTTCGGGGCAGGCGGGGGAACCGCCATGCGTGGGCCGGGTTGTTGGCGGCGTGTTCTCAAAGCCCTTCCCAGGAGCTCTTCCCATGACCGATCAGACCCTCGCCGGCCGCAAGGTCGCCGTGCTCGCCACCGACGGCTTCGAACAGTCGGAACTGGAAAAGCCCGTCGCGGCGCTGAAGGCGGCCGGCGCGCAGGTCGAGGTGGTCTCGCCCAAGAGCGGCAGCATCCAGGGCTGGTCGCACCAGGAGAAGGGCGACACCGTGCCGGTCGATCGCGAACTGTCCGCCGCCAACGCTGCGGACTACGACAGCATCGTCCTGCCGGGCGGCGTGATGAACCCCGACGCCCTGCGGCTGGAGCCCAAGGCCATCGACTTCATCAAGCACTTCGTGACGACGAAGAAGCCGATCGCCGCGATCTGCCATGGTCCCTGGACCCTGATCAACGCCGGAGCGGTCGACGGCAAGGAAATGACCTCATGGCCGTCGCTGGAGGCCGACCTGAAGAACGCCGGCGCCAACTGGGTAGACCGCGAGGTGGTGGTCGACGACGGCCTCGTCACGTCGCGCAAGCCCGACGGCCTGCCGGCCTTTTGCGCCAAGATGATCGAGGAATTCGCCGAAGGGCGGCACTAGTCTTCGGCGCTCGTCACACCACCGTGAAGGCTCGCGCTCTAGCCGCGAGCCTTTGTGCTGCTTAGCTCTGGCCAAGCGCTCCGAGAGGAGTAGCTTGCCCCGCAAGACGACTGTCCCGCTGGCTCGCGGCCGGCTTCACTGGAGGACATGCATGCCCCAAACCGTCGCCGACAAGCCCCATATCCTGCTGTCGCACGAGATGCTCCTGCCGCTGAAGCCGATCCTCGAGAACCTCTACGAAGTGCACCGGCTGTGGGACTATCCGGACCGGCTGGCGTTCTTCGAGGGGCCGGGGCGAAAGGTGAAGGCCATCGTCCACGCCGGCGAGTTCGCGCTGAGCCGCGACATGCTGTCGGAGATGCCGCAACTGGGCCTGATCGCCTGCGTCAGCGTCGGCTATGACGGCGTCGACGTGCCGTGGTGCAAGGCGCACGGCATCGCCGTCACCCACTCCACGGGCCTGAACGCCGCCGACGTCGCCGACCACGCGGTCGGTCTCGTGCTGGCCGCCTGGCGCGGCATCGTCGAGGGCGACCAGCGTCTGCGTTCGGGTCACTGGACCCACGCCGAGCGCATGGCGCCGCGTCATGGCCTGCGCGGCCGAAAGGTCGGCATCGTCGGCCTGGGCCATATCGGCGAGGCCGTGGCCAGCCGCCTGTCGGCCTTCGAGATGAAGATCGCCTGGTGGGGCCCGCGTCCCAAGGAAACCGACTATCACCGCGCCGACAGCCTGATGGCCCTGGCGCGCGAGACCGATGTGCTGGTCGTCTGCGCCCGGCCTGACGCCAGCAACCGTCACCTGATCAACAAGGCCGTCATCGAGGCGGTGGGGCCGCAGGGCCTGATCGTCAACGTATCGCGCGGCTCGCTGATCGACGAGGACGCCTTGATCGCGGCCCTGAAGGCCGGAACACTGGGCATGGCGGGCCTCGACGTCTACGAGCAGGAACCGACGCCGCCCGCCCGCTGGGTGGGCGTGCCGCACACGGTGCTGACCCCGCACTCTGCCGGCGCGACGCTGGACAGCCTGCCGGCCATGGTCAACCTGACCCTGGAAAACCTGCGCCGCTACTTCCACGGCGAGCCCTTGGCCTCGCCGGTGGCGGCCTGATCTCCATTCTCGTCATCCCGCGCTTTATGCGCGGGACCCATGGTTCAGCTTTCACGTGAGAGCTTAGGTCCGCACTTCATCTGCGGCGGACAAATGGGTCCCGCGAACAAGTCGCGGGATGACGGGGGTTAGTTCGGAAACGGAACCGTAAACGCCTCCATCTCCAGCCGCAGCCCGTTCGCCAGCAGGCTGACGGTCCGGTAGAAGCCGGCCAGCATCATCAGCTCGATCCGGGTTTCTTCGGGGAATGCCTCGGCAAGGCGCACCCACAGGGCGTCGTCGATGTCGGCGCACGCGTGGACGGCGTCGGAGAACTCGATCAGCAACGCCTCGCGCGGCTCCCAACAGGCCGTCACGCCCGGCGCGACGGTGGCCGCCAGTTGCTCGGCGTCGAGGCCCGCCGCCGGCGCGAAGAGCGCCGCGTGCACACCCCACTCATAGGCGCAGCGGTTCAGGGCGCAGGTGCGATGGATGACGATCTCGCGCTCGCGCAGGGTGAGGTGGCCGCGATCCAGCAGGCCGCCGCCGGTGAAGCGGCTGAACAGCCGCTCGTCCCGGGCCAGGGTGCGGAACAGTGACAGTGGCTGGTCGCCGGGCGTCTTCAGCTGTTTCAGCGTCTGGGCGACAGCGGGCGGGTAGGGCGTCTGGGCGGGCGCGATCCTGGGCGACATGCGAAATCCTCCATGCTACAAAATTTGTATCATGACGGATCGCGATAACGCTACAGAAATTGAAGCGACCATTCCCGGACTGCCCGTGCGCGGCTCGCAGAGCGGCCGGCCGATCATGGCGGCGCTGGACCTGCTGGGCCGGCGCGGCGCGCTGCGCATCGTCTGGGAGCTGCGCGAGGGCCGGATCCTGACCTTCCGCGCCCTTCAGGCGGCGGCCGAGCTGCCGCCGGGCACGCTGAACACGCGCCTGGCGGAACTACGCGCCGCCGACGTGGTGTCGGCCGAGGAGGGCTACCGGCTCAGTGCGCGCGGGGCGCAGCTGATCGCGGCCTTGTGGCCGCTGCTGGAATGGTCGGAAGCCTGGGCGCGGGACCTGGGCGGCTAGCGTCCTTTCAGCGTCACGCCCTCCAGCAGGATCGGCGTGTGGTGGTGGCCGGTGATGGCGCTCATGAAGCCGCCCTCGGCCGTGACCGTCTTGCCCAGCAGCGGGCGATAGCGGACGAAGTCTTCAGGCGCGAGGATCAGCTGGATCTCGCGCACGTCCTTGGCGCCTGCGCCGGTGTCGGGATCGGTCGGATCCTCGGCGACGCAGATCGGGTGCGGCAGGCGCAATAGCCAATAGCGCTCGGGCCGGTCGCCGGCCTTGACGGATTCGAAGTTCGGCGGCCCGGCGAAGGTGTGGGCGACCAGCACGCCCTCAAGGCTCTGATGACCCGCATGCGGCAGGCAGGCGGAAGCGGCGAGCAGGGCGGCGACGAGCAGCATGGCAAGGCTCCAAACCGTGATAGGCTACAGCATCACAACGTTCGGAGACGCAAACGTGGCCAAGGTGTTGGGTCTGGGTGGGATCTTCTTCAAGGCCGAGGATCCGGCCGCTGTGCGCGAGTGGTACGCGCGGGTGCTTGGCTTCGACGTGAAATCGTGGGGCGGGGCGATCTTCAACCATCCCAAGACGGGCAAGACCAACTGGTCGCCCTTCGCGGCCGACACCAAGTATTTCGAACCCAGCGCCGCGCCGTTCATGATCAATTTCATTGTCGATGATATCGACGGCGTACTGGCCAAGGCCGCCGCCGAGGGCGTCGAGGCCTTGGGCCAGCAGGACGAAGGCGGCTTGGGCCGCTTCGCCTGGCTTCTGGATCCCGCAGGGGTCAAGATTGAGCTCTGGGAGCCCGCCAAGAGCGAACCTGAGGCATAAAATCCCCTTGCCAAATCGGACATAAAGATATCTTTATGTCCTCATGAAGTTGAACGCCGAACAGGTCGTCGAGGTGCTGCGCGCCGCTGGCGAGTCGACGCGTCTGCGGCTGCTGGCCCTGCTGGCGGCCGAGGAGCTGTCGGTGCTGGAGCTGTGCCGCATCCTCGACCAGAGCCAGCCGCGCGTGTCGCGGCACCTGAAGCTGTTGGCTGAAGCGGGACTCGTCGAACGCTTTCCGGATGGCGCCTGGGTGTTCTATCGCCTGGCCGCCAAGTCGGCGGGCCGGTTCCTGGTCGAGCAGGCGCTGGACCTGATCGACGACACCGACGAGATCGTCCGCCAGGACGCCGACAAGCTCTCGGCGGTGCGCGCCGAGCGCTCCACCGACGCCCAGGCCTATTTCGCCCGCAACGCCGCGCGCTGGAACGAGATCCGCTCGCTGTATGTCGACGAGGCCGAGGTCGAGGCCGCGATCCTGCGCGCCGCCGGCGAGGGGCCGTTCGACGAGATGGTCGACCTGGGCGCGGGCGCTGGCCGCATGCTGACCCTGCTGGGCAAGCGCGCCAGCAACGCCCTGGGCCTGGACCTGTCGCAGCAGATGCTGAATATCGCCCGCGACGAGGTGACCAAGGCGGGTCTGACCAGCTGCGAGCTGCGCCACGGCGACATCTTCCGCACCGGCCTGCCGGGCGGCTGCGCCGACCTCGTCACCGTGCACCAGGTGCTGCACTACCTGTCGGACCCCGCTAATGCCGTGGCCGAGGCCGCGCGGCTGGTGACGCCCGGCGGCCTGCTGCTGATCGCCGACTTCGCCCCGCACGACCATGAGTTCCTGCGCGAGGTGCACCAGCACCGCCGCCTGGGCTTCGACGACATCGAGATCGTCACCTGGCTGCAGGCCGCCGGCCTCCAGCTGGAAAGCGACATCGCCCTGCCGCCCGCGACGGGCGAGGGGCTCACCGTCAAAATCTGGACGGCGCGCCGTCCAGGCCGGCAGATCGCCGAGAGGACCGCCGCATGACCCTGCCGCCCACCCGCCGCGTGATCGGTCCCGTCGCCCGCGCCGGCGAGCGCACCGGACGCCCGCGCGTCTCGTTCGAGTTCTTCCCGCCCAAGACGCCGCAGATGGAAGAGAGCCTGTGGCAGGCGATCACCCGTCTGGCGCCGCTGGATCCGGCCTTCGTCTCGGTCACCTACGGGGCCGGTGGCTCGACGCGCGAGCGCACGCACCGCACGGTCAAGCGCATCCTGGACGAGACGAGCCTCAAGCCCGCCGCCCACCTGACCTGCGTCGGCGCCAGCCGCGAAGAAGTGGACGAGGTGATCCGCGAATACTGGGAGACGGGCGTCCGCCACATCGTCTCGCTGCGCGGCGACCCGCCTCCGGGCGAGGGCGGCATCGGTGGGGTCTATACCCCACGCGCCGATGGCTACGCCAACGCCACCGAGCTGACCAAGGCCTTGCGCGGCATCGCGCCGTTCGAGGTGATGGTCGGCGTCTATCCGGAAAAGCACCCGGAAAGCCCGTCGATCGAGCACGACATCGACGTCCTGAAGCAGAAGGTCGACGCCGGCGCGACGCTGGGCATCAGCCAGTTCTTCTTCGATATGGACGCCTTCCTGCGCTACGTGGACAAGGTGCGCGCCGCCGGGATCACCATCCCGATCGTGCCGGGCGTCATGCCGGTCACCAACTTCAACGGCCTGAAGAAGATGTCGGCTGCCTGCCAGACGGCGATCCCGGGCTGGCTGGCCAACCTGTTCGAAGGCCTGGACGACGACGCCGAGACCCGCCGCTTGATCGCCTGCTCGGTCGCCACCGAGATGTGCGCCAAGCTGCAGGAGCAGGGCTTCGAGGACTTCCACTTCTACACCCTGAACCGGGCCGATCTGGTCTATGCCATCTGCCGCGTGCTGGGCGTGCGCGAGACGACGCCGGCTCCGGCGGAGGCCGCCGCATGAAACGCGCTCTGATCGGTCTGGCGCTGGCCTTCACGGCCCTCGTCCCCGCGGCTCACGCCGAGCATGAGAACTGGACCAAGCCGATCCGCCCCTACCGCGTGGTCGGCAACATCTACTATGTCGGCTCCGAAGGGCTGTCGGCCTGGCTGATCACCTCGTCGGAAGGCCACATCCTGTTGGACAGCGGGCCCTCGCCGGAGGGCGCCAAGCTGATCGAGCGCAACATCGCCTCGCTGGGCTTCCAGCTGGCCGACGTGAAGGTGCTGATCAACACCCACGCCCACTACGACCACGCCGGCGGCCTGGCCCAGCTGAAGGCCGACATTCCGACCGCCAAGGTCTGGGCCTCGCGCGCCGACGAGCCTGCGCTGCAGCAGGGCCACCATATCGGCGACAACGAAAATGGCCCGACGCCCTTCGCCGCCGTGAAGGTCGACCGCAGCTTCGGCGACAACACCAAGCTGAAGGTTGGCGAGGCGACCCTGATCGCCCACCTGACGCCGGGTCACACGCCGGGCTGCACCAGCTGGACCACCCAGGTGGTCGAGCGCGACCGGCCGCTGAACGTCACCTTCACCTGCTCGCTGTCGGTGGCCGGCAATGTGCTGGTCGGCAACAAGACCTATCGCGACATCGTCACCGACTATCGCTCGTCCTTCGCCAAGCTGCGGACGATCCCGACGGACGTCATGCTGCCCGCCCACGAGGAGCAGGGGAACCTGCTGGCCAAGCGTACGAAGATGCTGCGCGGCGACCCCAACGCCTTCGTCGACCCGGCCGAGCTGAACCGCTTCGTCGACAAGTCCGAGGCCGACTTCAGCCAGGAACTGGCGCGCCAGCAGGCCGCGAGCGGCAAGCGGTGAGCGCGCGCGGCTGGATCCTGGGCGGTGTTGCGATCGTGGCGGGCCTTGCAGGCCTGACCGCCTTCGTCGCACGCAAGGAGATCAGCTGGGTCGTGCCGACCGCGCCGTTCCAGATCGCCGACGACCTCTATTATGTCGGCTCGGCCGGGGTTTCGTCGTTCCTGATCAAGACGCCGGATGGCGACATCCTGATCGATGGCGGCATGCCGAACGGCGAGAAGCGCATCGAGAAGAGCCTGGCGACGCTGGGCGTCAAGCCGACCGACGTGAAGATCCTGCTGAACACCCACGCCCACTTCGACCACGCCGGCGACCTGGCGGCGCTGAAGCGCGACACCGGCGCGAGCCTGGCGGCCAGCGCGGGCGATCGCAAGGCGCTGGAGAGCGGGACCTATATCGGCTCCGAGGACTCGAGCTTTTCGAAGTTCACGCCGGTCAGGGTCGACCGCGTGCTGGCCGACGGCGACACGGTCACGCTGGGCGGCGTCACGCTGACCTCCCACGTCACGCCCGGCCACACGGCGGGCTGCACCAGCTGGACCTTCCCGGTGAAGGTCGATGGTCAGATCAAGCAGGTGTTCCTGAGCTGCAGCACCTCGGTCGGGGTCAACCGCCTGGTTTCCAAATCGAAGGGACCGCAGTATCCCGGCATCGTCGCCGACTACGAGAAGACCTTCGCCCGCCTGAAGGGCTTCAAGGCCGACATCTACCTGGCCCCGCACAACGAGCAGTTCGGCCTGGACGCCAAGCGCGCCCGGCTGGGCAAGGGCCCCAATCCGTTCGTCGACCCGAGCGAGCTTCAGACCCGCGTCGTGGCGTCGGAAGCCGAGTTCCACCGGGCCCTGACCCAGCAGCAGGAGGCTGCGCGATGACCGACCTCACGATCCGCGACATTTCTACAAGATCTGGCCGCGTCGCGGCGCTGAAAGCCGCCGCCAAGCAGAAGATCCTGATCCTGGACGGCTCCTGGGGCGTGATGTTCCAGAAGAAGGGCCTGTCGGAGGTCGACTACCGCGCCGAGCGCTTCGCCGACTACAGCGGCCAGATGAAGGGCAACAACGACATCCTGTGCCTGACGCGGCCGGATCTCGTGGCGGAACTTCATGACGCTTATTTCAGCGCCGGCGCCGACATCTCCGAGACCAATACCTTCTCGGGCACCACGATCGCCCAGGCCGACTATCACCTGAGCGAACAGGACGTCTGGGACATCAACCTAGAAGGGGCGAAGATCGGCCGCGCGGTGGCTGATCGCTGGAACGCCGAGAATCCGGCGTCGCCGAAGTTCATCGCCGGCTCGATCGGGCCGCTGAACGTCATGCTGTCGATGTCGTCGGACGTGAACGATCCGGGCGCGCGCAAGGTGACCTTCGACCAG
>OUNM010601857.1_pt1 | contig 14782 bp, 15 predicted proteins | sample 1769961 | NCBI WGS metagenome assembly OUNM01 (sample SAMEA3914820, study PRJEB12502) | metagenome | biome: forest; material: soil | place: USA | collected 2012-03-12 | depth 0.3 m | reverse complement strand
CCTGCTGGTGGGCGCAGGCCCTGAAAAGGAAAGACTTCAGGCCCTAGCGGATGGACTGGGCGTCACCGTTCACCTGCCGGGCGCAATCTACGACGAAAGCATTCTCGCGCGCCTGATATATTCATCCGACGCCTGCGTCTCGCCCGGCAAGGTCGGACTTACGGCGATGCACAGCCTCTCCTACGGCACGCCAGTGGTCACGCACGGCAATCTGGACCACCAAATGCCGGAGGTCGAAGCCATCACCGATGGAACGACCGGAGCGTTCTTCGAGGAAGGCGACCCCACATCGCTCGCATCGGCCATCGAGCGCGTCATCACTTCATTCCCGCCTCGCGATGAGGTCCGGGCACTGTGCAGGGCGGTCATTCGCGACCGATACACGCCGGAAAGGCAAAGGGAAATTATCGAGGACGCTTTAAATCACATTGCGTCAGAACGCCCTCGCCGCTAGACTGACAACGGCGGTATTCCGCTTGGCAGGGGGCGGCCAAAGACATCCATGACAAATGCAAAACGCGTTGCATACCTGTGCAACACTTTTGGGCAGCCGGATCATGACCGATGCATCGCACTTTCGAAGAGCTGCGACGTCCTTCTGATCCTAGACTGGTCCAGGAGTGATACCGACTATATTTGGGAAGAAACCGATAAGTCCTCATTCATTTATTCGAAAATTGCGGTTAGACCAAAAGATTCGCTCAACTTTTGCGGCGCGCTGTTCAAGTTGATTTCAGGATTGCTGAAGTTCCGCCCGACACATACCGTGGTCTACGGATATCATAATCCCGCCTTTTTCCTCGCAGCGATCACCATGCGTCTGATGCAAAGTCGGATGCTCACTATGAACGATTCCAGATTTTCCGACTACTTGAGAAATCTGGGCATGGACATCATAAAGTCGGTGATGCTTATGCCATACAGCTACTGTCTTTCGGCTTCACGGGCTGCGGCGGAGTATGCCCATTTCCTTGGCCTGCGACGCTCGCGGATCTATTACTGCGCAATAGACACTGCGCGAGTTCAACGACTTTCCGCCTCCGCCTATGAAAGTCAAGCGTTCGACGATCGTTACCTTTTGGCCATCTGCCGATTTGAAGCCAAGAAAAATCTGTCGTTTCTGTTGAACGAATACGCTCGATACGTGCAGTCGTCGCAACAACCGCGCAAGTTAAGGATTGTGGGGTACGGCAGCGAGGAGTTGCGAATCCGCGCCCATGTAGGGGCTTGCGATCACCTGCGAAACAACGTCCTTATCGAAGGATATAGGAAGGCGAGCGACATACCTTGCCTTTTGGGCGGAGCCTTCTTTCTGATCCTGCCCAGCCTGACAGATCAGTTCGGAATCGTAGTCACGGAGGCGCTGGCCTGTGGCATTCCCGCCATGGTTTCTCTTCGATGCGGCAGCGCCGAGCTGATCCATAACATGCACAACGGCTATGTATTCGACCCCGAGTCAGACGGTGCCCTGACCCGGACGATGCAAGTCGCAGACGGCGCTGAAGGGACCTGGCTGGAACTAAGCCGCGCAGCCAGGGAAGGCGCAAAAATCGCAGACGTCGAAAATTTCGTAACCTCGTTCTGGGATCTTAGCGGGGGGGCACTGAGAACCCCCGTGACCCGTATTCAGGGATCTTGACACTCATGGCTTCACACATCCTGCCTGAGCCCATGCGCGTCTTAGATGAGGTGATTGTCAGGTGTCGGCGCGAAGTTGAAGGCGGCCTGAAGCGCAGCGTGCGTCGTACGCTTATCCCCTTCGTAAAGGCCCGCACGGGCTTTTCCGAAATGGGAGAGGGTTTTCAGTGGGGCTTTCCACTGGACTACCCGCGAGGACAAACGCGGGTGGGACGCTATGTTTATATTGGCGCCCATGGCTTATCGTCCGGACCCGTGGTGGTAGGAGACCTCACGATGGTTTCAAGCCACGTGAAAATTTTTGGGAACGATCACCTCGTGGAGGTGGTCGGTCGCCCCACGCGGCTGGAATTCGCGCCAGATCATGCCCTGACAGTCATCGAGGCTGACGCTTGGATCGGCCAAGGCGCCATGATCCGCGAGGGCGTCACCATCGGCCGCGGAGCCGTCGTCGCGGCCGGCTCCATTGTAACCCGTTCCGTCGCTGCATACGACATTGTGGCCGGTGCACCTGCCAAGCCGATAAAACGCCGCTTCACGCCACAGGAGATAGAGGCCCACGACATCGCCCTATATGGACGATCAATGGACGCAACGGCCTGAGCTCTTCGCCAACGATGACCTTCTCACCGGAAACTCGTCAGTACTGATGAACGGCCCTCTCAAAGCAGAAGACGCCCGCTCGCTCGAAGGCGGCCCGACCTTTCCCCTCACCCATAGGCTTTTCAGAGTTATCTGGAACCTGACATGGCTGCTTTTGGCGTCCTGGACCCCACCTTTCCTAAGGGGCTGGCGTCGCTGGCTGCTGCGGCGTTTTGGAGCCACTGTCGATGACACCGCCGGAATCTACGGTTCAGCACGCATCTGGTATCCCCCAAATCTTCGGATGGGTGCCCATGCGTATATCGGCCCCCAAGTGATCGTTTACTGCATGGCGCCAATCACCTTGGGTGACTACGCGATCGTTTCCCAGCGCGCCCATCTGTGCGCTGGAACTCACAATATCGACGACCCCCATTTCCAATTGGAGGCCCGCTCCATCACCATCGGACGTCGCGCCTGGGTCGCTGCGGAGGCTTTCGTCGGTCCCGGCGTGACCATTGGCGACGGCGCTGTGCTGGGCGGGCGGGCCGTGGCTTTTCGCGACCTGAAGCCTTGGAACGTCTATTCCGGCAACCCAGCGGTGTCGCTACGCGAGCGCAAAGTGCGCTTCCCGGAGCAGGAAGACTAGGCGATGCTGTGCCGTCTCGACGCAACCACAAGCCTTTCCGGGCATGACGTGTGCATCGTCGGTGCCGGGCCAGCGGGCATCGCCGCGGCCCTGGCGTGCGAGGACGGCGGCCTCTCGGTCCTGCTGATCGAGTCCGGACTGGAAGCCGAGCGACCGGCGGTCGAGGGGCTTTCCACCGCCATGGTCGATCCGGCCCGGCACGCCCCGATGGAGATTGCGTCCCGAAGGGGACTGGGCGGAACCTCGCGCTGGTGGGGCGGGCGTTGCGTCCCCTATGACGACATCGACTTCGCCCCGCGCGCCCACCTGCCCCTAGCCGCCTGGCCGATTTCCCATGACCCTTTGTCGTCGCGATATGAACGGGCAGCGGCCTTCTTCGACATTGGTTCGGCGGACTTCGAGCGGACGGCCCCGGACGGATCGGTGCGGCACGGAGCTGGCTTCGACACCTTGGAGCGATGGACGCCCCGAATCGACTGCAGCGAGGTGCATGGCCAACGTCTCCGGACCTCGGACCACATCACCGTCCTGCTGGACGCGACGGTGACGGCGCTCGAGTTCGCGTCCGGGGAAGACCGGGTGGACGCGATCACCGTGGCCAACGCCGACCGGCAGTTGCGAATTCCGGTGACGACCCTGGTTCTGGCCGCCGGCGGACTGGAGACCACACGCATCCTGCTGGCCGCGCAACGTGAGAAGCCGGAGCGGTTCGGCGGTCCGTCAGGGGTGCTGGGGCGCTACTACGCTGGCCATATCTCGGGAAAGATTGCAGATCTGGTCCTGACCGATCCCGCAAGCGCCGCGGATCACGACTTCTTCCGGGATGGCGACGTCTGGGTCCGTCGGCGGTTCGTGCTGGACGCCGAGACCCAGCAGGCGAAGGGCCTGCTCAACACAGCTTTCTGGATCGACAACCCGCCCTTCCACAAGCCGACCCACCGAAACGGCATCCTGTCGCTGGTCTGGTTCGCTTTGGCCATACCGCCGCTGGGCCGGCGGTTGGTGTCCGAAGGGGTGCGGACCAGCCACCTCGGGCCGCGCCCCCATGCCTGGGGCCGGCACCTTCTCAACATCCTCGCCCACCCGCTCGCCACCGCCGTGGACGCGATCGGCATCGTGAGGAGCCGGCTGGTCGACAAGCCGCGCAAACCCGGCTTCCTGCTGCGCTCGCGCGACGGACGGTATCCACTGCACTACCACGCCGAACAGGCGCCGAATCCGGATTCGCGGGTCACCCTAGGAAATGCGGCCGATCCGTTAGGCGCGCCCCGCCTCGTAATCGACCTGAAGTATTCCGACACTGACGTGCGTTCGGTCATCGACAGCCACGCCGCGCTGGATACGGCGCTGCGAGCCTCGGGTCAGGGACGGCTGGACTACTACGCAGAAGACCAGGCGCTTTATGCCATGGTGCTGGAACAGGCCACGGACGGCTTCCACCAGACCGGCGTCACCCGGATGGGTGCCGACCCCGCGACCAGCGTCGTCGACGCCGATGCGCGGGTGCATGGGATTGACAATCTCTACATCGCCTCCGCCGGCGTCTTCCCGTCCTCCGGGCAGGCCAACCCCACCTTCCTGATTGTAGCCCTCGCCCTGCGATTGGCCGACATCCTGACCGCGAAGGCGGACACCCAGGCCACGCACAGGGACCCCGCATGAGAAATGTCAGGTGCGCCCCCCTCGATCGCGAGGTTTCCGCCATAGGCTTCGGCTGCGCTTCTCTGGGATCGCGGGTGACCGCAGCCGAGGGACGGACGGCCATGGCCACAGCCCATGACACGGGCGTCACCTGGTATGACGTGGCTCCCGCCTATGGCGATGGCCGGGCAGAGGGCCTGCTCGGGGAATTCTTGCGCGGCAAGCGGGACACCGTTGTGATCTGCACCAAGGTCGGTTTGGCGCCGCCGAAAGTCTCGAGCCCAAAAAAGGTCGTCCGGGCCCTTGCTCGACCGGTAATCAAGGCCTTCCCACAGCTGCGCGCGCGCGTCGCCGGCCTGCGCGGCGAGAATGTGCGCATGCCGATCACGGCCGCGACGATCGAAGCATCCGTAGCCAACAGCCTTCGCCAACTGAAAACCGACTATATTGACATCCTTGCGCTCCATGATCCAGCGCCCGAGGACGTCACCAATGCCGAAGTTCTCGCCGCCCTGACACGTTTGGTGGAAAAAGGCGATGTCCGCGTCCTGTCCGTCGCGGGAGATCTGGCGGCGATCCACGCCGCCGCGCCAAGTCGCATCTTTACCCTCGCCCAGACGCGAGACACGATCTTCGCTCCGGCGCTCTCGACCCTGCCCCCCCTGCCGGGACGGTTCCTGATCAGCCACGGCGCTTTCGGATCCGGAACCCTGGAGCGCGCCTCTTCCCTGCTCGCCGCCCAACCCGCCGCACGAGATCATCTGATGACCCTGGTTCCCGGAGCTGGCTCGGTCGGCGACCTGCTCATGTCTTACGCGCTCGCCGCCAATGCCGCCGGGGTGGTGCTCGCCTCGATGTTCAGGCCAGATCACATCCGGGCGAACTGCGCGCATGCCTCCACGGCGCCCAACCCGGCCCTGGTCGCGGAAATGCGACGCCTCATCGGCGCAGGATAGAGCCATGACCTCAGTCGCCGTCGTCATCCTGACACAGGACGAGGCCCTGCATATCGGCCGGGCGATCGAGAGCATCGCAGGCTTTGCTTCGGAAGTTTTCCTCGTCGATTCAGGATCGACAGACGGCACCGTCGAGATCGCCGAAGCCCGCGGCGCTGTCGTCGTTCAAAATCCTTGGACCAGCCACGCCCGGCAGTTCCAGTGGGGGCTCGACAATCTGCCGATCACCGCGGACTGGGTGTTGCGCCTCGATGCCGACGAGATCATCGAGCCCGACCTTTCGACGACCCTGATCCAGCGCCTGACCGCATTGCCTGCGACCGTCACAGGCGTGAATCTCAAACGAAAGCATGTGTTTCTGGGGCGATGGATCCGGCATGGCGGCCGCTATCCGGTGACCCTGTTGCGTCTGTGGCGACGCGGTGCGGCCCGGATCGAGGATCGCTGGATGGACGAACATGCCGTGCTGGAACATGGCGAGGCGATGACGTTCGAGGGGGGCTTCGCGGACGTCAATCTGCACGACATCACCTTCTTCACGGCCAAGCACAACAAGTACGCCACGCTGGAGGCCGTCGAGGTTCTGAACCAGCGTCTGGGCCTGTTCGACCGCGAGGAGGGCCGACACGCCTCCGCCCAAGCGGCCGTGAAGCGCGGATTGAAGGAGCGGATCTATAACCGTCTGCCGTTCGGCGTCGGGCCCGTCGGCTACTTCCTGTACCGGTACATCATCCAGCTGGGCTTCCTCGACGGGAAGGAAGGGGCAATCTACCACGGCCTTCAGGGGCTCTGGTACCGCTTCCTGGTCGAGGCGAGAACCTTGGAACTGGGGCGCGCCGTCGAAGGCCTGGCGCCGGAACAGGCGCTCGCCGAACTCGCCCGTCTGACGGGTCTGAAGCTGACCTCGAAACCTGACTGAGCCCTCGCCTTCAGGGCTCCAGTTCGATGTCCCAGTAGAGGTAGTCGAGCCAGCTCTGGTGCAGGTAGTGCGGCGGGAAGCGACGGCCGGCGTCCTGAAGCTGCCAGCTGTTGGGACGGTGCGGCTCGCGCCGGATCGGCATCTGGGCCTGACGCGGCGTGCGGCCGCCCTTGCGCAGATTACAGGGGGAGCAGGCGGCGACGATGTTCTCCCACGTCGTGCGGCCGCCCTGGGAGCGGGGGATGACGTGGTCGAAGGTCAGCTCGGCCGTCTCGCCGCAATACTGGCAGGTGAAGCCGTCGCGCAGGAAGACGTTGAAGCGGGTGAAGGCCGGGCTCCGGTCCTGGTCGACGTAGCTCTTCAGCGCGATGACGCTGGGCAGCTGCATCTCCATGGAGGGGCTGCGCACCACCTTGTCATAGAGGGACACGACGTCCACGCGGTCCTGATAGACGGCTTTCACCGCCTCTTCCCAGGGCCACAGCGACAGCGGGTAGTAGGACAGGGGGCGGAAATCGGCGTTCAGCACCAGAGCCGGAAATCCGGACGGCGGTCGGGTCAGGACCTGCATCAGGCCCTCCCGCTGTGCTGAGGGGGGTATGAGGCGACAGGACTGAAGACGTGATCTCCTTCCTTATCTGTGATCACACCCTAGGCCCGATTCGACGACGCCGCCATGACGTTCCGGCGGCGGAACGATCACGATTTCCATCGGGAGCGTGCGGGCGGGCGGTCCGGCGCGAGGTCGGCGAACATTGACTCCGGACCGAATATCCACCCACTGTGTGGGGTCATTCACGGAGAGACGCCATGTCGACCATCGCCCTCGCCGCCGCCCTGCTCATGCAGGTCCAGGTCTTCGCCCCCTCGACCCAGCAGCCCCAGCCCCGTCCCGCGCCCGCGGCGACCCAGGCCACGGCGCCCGGCGAGACTCCGGCCGAGCCCGAGGTGACCCAGGTCTGCCGCATGGTCCCCGTCACCGGCACCCGCTTCCCGCGCCGCGTCTGCCGCAGCGACCGCCAGAACCGGGCGGACTCCGAGGAAAGCCAGGACATGCTGCGCAACTACCAGGGTCTGGGCAATCTGGACGCCTCGTCCAATGCGCCGAAGGGCCAGGGCGCGCCGGGGCCGCTCTAGGCGCCTAACCCGGCTTGCGGTCCGGAAAGGCCGGCAGGCTCCAGCCCCAGCGCAGGGCGCCGGCGCGCAGGCCGAAGCCGCACAGGGCCGCCACGATCGCCGCGGGCCAAGGCGACATCCCGGCCATGCCCAGCGGCTCGGACCGCAGCACCACATAGACGGCCGCGGCCAGAAGGGCGGCTGAGACGGTGATCTCACGCCGCAGCAGGATCGAGGGCTGGCCGGCCAGGAGGTCGCGCACCACCCCGCCGAAACAGGCCGTCAGGGCGCCCATGACGATGCAGATCAGGGGGGCGGCGCCGACCGCCTCGGCCTTGGCGGCGCCCAGCACCCCATAGGCGCCCAGGCCGATGGCATCGAGCCAGAGCAGGGCGCGGAACCGCCAGTCGCGCCGTCCGATCATCCAGATCGCCACCGAGGCGGCGATGCAGACGCCGACGTAGCGCCAGTCCTGGACCCAGAAGACCGGCAGGCCGAGCAGCAAATCCCGCATGGTGCCGCCGCCGACCCCGGTGATGGCGGCGAAGAAGGCGAAGGTGACGAGGTCGTGCTTCTCGCGCGCGGCGGCCAGGGCCCCGGTGGCGGCGAAGACGGCGACGCCGGCGAAATCCAGCACGGACAGCAGACGTTGCGGGTCGGCGAGGACCTTCGCCGTCTCGGCGTCGACCAGCGGCGTCATCGTCCCTCCCCTTTCAGGCCCGTCTTTCAGGCCTCTTCCAGCACGACCTCGCCGCGCTTGACCACCCCGTACCAGCCCCACAGCAGATGGGCCGCGACGCTCCGGTGCGGCGCCCAGCGTTCGGCGCGGATATAGGCCTGTTTCTCCGTGGGGCGAAGGGCGCTTCGGTCGGCCCATCGCAGGGCCTCCTGCAGGGCGATGTCGCCGGCGGGGAAGACGTCGGTGCGGCCCTCGCAGAACATCAGGAAGGTCTCGGCGGTCCAGCGACCGACGCCCTTGATCGCGACGAGCGCCGCCGTCGCCTCGGCGTCGGACAGCCGGCCCAGGTGCTCGAAATCGATGCGTCCCTCGGTCTGGGCCCGGGCGATCTCATGGGCGTAGCGCGCCTTCTGGCCCGACAGGCCGAAGGTCCGCAGGGTCTCGATGTCATGCGCCAGGACGTTTTCGGGGGTGACCACGCCCTCGAGCCCGTCGACGGTGCGTTTCCAGATGGCGGCGGCCGAGGCGAGGGAGACCTGCTGCTCCACGATCATGCGGAACAGCCCCTCGAAGCCGCCCGTGCGAGTGCGCCAGTCGAAGACGGGGACGTCGGCGTGGGCGCGGGCCAGCGCCGGGTCCAGTTCCGTCAGGGCGAGACGGGCGGCGGCGATGGCTTCGGGGGTGGTCATGGGACGGATCATCCAGGGCCGGAGCCCGGTCGACAGGAGGGACCGACCGCTCTAGCGTCCGGCGCGATGAACAGTCTGGACGAACTTCTGCATCCGATCACCCCCGATCGGTTCATGGCCGATGACTACGGCCGAAAGCCGCTACATATTCCGGCGCAAGCCGGGGCGCCGAAGGCCGCCCTGACCGACTGGGCCGAGTTCAACGGCCTGTTGTCCCAGACGCTGAACTGGACGCCCGAGACCCTCAAGCTGGTCATGAACGGGGCGGGCATCCCGCCGGAGTTCTACTGCGAGGAGAGCGACAGCCAGGCCGGGCGGATGCTGCGGCCCTCCCCCGCCAAGGTCGAGGTCTTCCTGTCCAGCGGCGCCAGTCTGGTGGCCAACGACATCCACACCCTGACGCCGAGGCTGAGGGCGGTGTCCGAGGTTCTGGGCCGGGCCTTCTCGGGCAAGGTCGGGGCCAACGCCTATCTGTCGTTCGGCGGGGTGCGGGCCTTCACCACCCACTTCGACCTGCATGAGGTCTTCGCGGTCCAGGTCGAGGGTGAGAAGCGGTGGCGGCTCTATGAGAACCGGGCCGAGAACCCCGTCGGCTTCCCCGCGCCGGACGAGGACCTGATCGGCTGGTTCGAGCGTACGCGCGGGCGGCCGATGATGGACGTTCTGATGAAGCCCGGCGACGTCCTGTACCTGCCGCGCGGCTGGTATCACGACGCCCTGGCCGAGCCGGGCGCTTCGCTGCATGTGACCTTCTCGGTGACCCCGCTGCACGGCGGCGCCCTGTTCGCCCTGCTGGAGAGGCTGGCGCTCGCCGACCCGGCGTTCCGCGCCTGGCTGGAGCCGGCGGAGGCGAACGGCAGGCAGGCGCTGAGGGACCAGCTCGCAGACCTCGGAGGCAGGCTCGCCGCGCTCGCGCAAGACCCGCGCCTGATGGACGAGGTCGCCATGGCCCAGCAGAAGCTCGTCGCCCGGCCGCCGGCCTACGACCTGCCGCACCGCAAGCCCCTGACCGGCTACCGCCGCACCATGATCGCCCCGCCGCCGTTTACAGGGCCAGTGGCGATGGCCATGCAGTGGGCGTTCGGCCAGCCCGACTTCGCGATCGAGGACCTGTACGCCCAGTTCCCCTTCGTCTCCGCCGAAGCCATTCGCGAGGCGGTCGAGACGGCGCTCAAGGGCGGCGCCCTGGCCCGGATCTGACGGGCCGTCATGGCCTTCGTCACCCGCTTCGCCCCCTCGCCGACCGGCTATCTGCACAGAGGCCACGCCTTCTCGGCCCTGACGGCCTGGACGGCGGCGAGGGCAGCCGGAGGACGGTTCCTGCTGCGTATCGAGGACACCGACTTCACCCGCTGCCGGCCCGAGTATGAGGCGGCCGTCCATGAGGATCTGACCTGGCTGGGTCTGGACTGGGAGGCGCCGGTTCGACGGCAATCGGAGCATAGGGCGGAGTATGATGCGGCGCTGGAACGGCTGCGCGGCATGGGCGTCCTCTACCGCTGCTTCCGCACGCGCAAGGAGCTGATGGCCCTGGCCGGAGGGGCGCCGCACGCCGACGACCCGGCGGACGCCCACGCCTTCGCCCACGGCCCGCACTCACCGGACGAAGAGGCGGAACGGCTGGCGCAGGGACAGGCCTTCGCCTGGCGGCTGTCACTCGACGCGGCGCGCGAACGGCTGGGCGACCTCCACGCCCTGACCTGGGTCGAAGAGGGCGTGGAGCCGGGCCTTCATCACGCCGAACCCGAACGACTGGGCGACATGGTGGTGGGGCGCAAGGATATCGGCGCGGGCTATATCATCGCCGCCGTTCTGGACGACGCCCTGCAGGGGGTGACCCATGTGATCCGGGGCGAGGATCTGATCGAGGCGACCTCGGTGCAGCGGGTGCTTCAGGCCCTGCTCGGCCTTCCCACGCCGGTCTATCGCCACCACCCCCTGTTGCTGGGTCCGGACGGCAAGCGCTACGCCAAGCGGGACAAGTCGGTGACCCTGGCCGAAATCCGGGCGTCGGGGGTCACCGCTCAGGAACTCAAGGCTGAGCTCGGCTTCTAGGGCCCGACTGTGATGTCGAGCTCGCGCGAGGCCCACATCCGGCCGCCGCCGAGGTCGAGCAGGACGCGCCGGCCGGCAAAGGCCTCCATCCCGATCAGGGCGTCGGGGAAGCCCGGCAGGGCGACGTCGCCGAAGACGGCGGTCTCGGCCTTCTCATAGGTCTGGTCGGCGAAGGTCAGCTGGCGGACCTGAACCAGGGTCGAGGCCATGGATCCGCCCAGCACCAGGCTGGAGCCCCGGCGCCGTTCGCGCCCGTCCAGCACGCCCGCCGAGGCCGCCGCCGAACGGCTGAGCGCCAGCAGGGAGGAGGAGCCGGTGTCGATGACCGCCTCGACCTTCGTGCCCTCGACCATCACCGCCGTCCGCAGCGCCTTGCCGGCGCGATGGACATCGACGGCCCAGACCTCGGTCGGGGGCTTGGCCTCGCGCGGCAGGAAACGAACACGGCGATGGTCGGAATCAAGGTCGAGAATGATCTCGCCCAGCACGTCCTGACCCAGGATCAGGGGCGTGCCCAGACCGTCGTCGGACGCCAGCAGGCCGAGGTCGAGGATGGCGGTGCGGAGTTTGTCGATGCGGGCGGCGCCGACGGCGACCTCCAGCGTCACCCCCTTGCCGATCTGGGCCTGACCGCCGACGCCATAGGCAAGGATGGGCATGTCGAAGGTCTTCACCGCGCCCAGCGTCTTCAGCCAGTCGCGGTCGATCACCGAATACTGGGCGCCGCTGTCGATCAGGGCGCGGACGGGACGACCGTTCAGCCGCACATCGACCGTCGGCACATTGGCCCGGGGCTCGGCGAAGGGCAGCCATTCGGGCGCCGCCGGGAGAGTGATGTCGGGCCGGCGCCACAGGACATTGTCGCGGAACCACCAGGCGGCGCCGACCGTGGCCCCCACGGCGCCCAGCCGGATCAGAAGATCCCTTCGGTTCATTCAGCCGACCTCATGACCCAGACATGGCGGGTTCGCGCGGCGTGCGCCAGCCCGCACAACGCATCGGGCCCGCATCTATCACGCCAGAGTTCCTGACCACTCTTTGAACGGCATTCTATGCAGCGCACTGCGCTACAAGTAACGATAGGTCGCCCGGGCGGCCCCCGCGTATGTCCAAGCTTCGGCTAAAGGCGGCGGCGCATGGCTCAACCGTGTTCTCAACGCCCGGCGCACCCCAAACACGCAAAAGAGAAACTTCGACAGCAACACTTGCCGAAGTTGTGCCGATGCGCCAAGCTGTCCACGCGTCGCGGAACGACGTCGAGGCGTGAGAACCTCGGTTGAGACAGACCCGCCGGCTCGGCCGATCGCGTGCGCGCCCAGCCATGCCGGTTCTTGGCGCTTGCCTTGACCGGGTCCCGGAGCACAGGCCGGGCCGCCTCGCATTCGGAGGCGAAACCTTGGCGTCTGACGGACAATACGCAAATTCCACCTCTGCCTTTCCGGCGGGCAGCGATCCGCAGTCGCTCTTCGAGAGGTATGGTCCGTGGCTCGTCCGCACCCTGCGGCGGCGCTATGGGCCTGAGATCGCCGAGGACCTAGCCCAAGATACCTACCTACGGCTCCTGCGCCAGACCGAGCCCGCCGAAATTCTCAAGCCAAAGGCTTTCCTTCTCCAGGTCGCACGCAATCTTTTCCTCAACAATCACCGCCGCGACCGTCGTCGGAGCGAGCTCGATGCTTTCAACCTCAGAACACAGGCTCATGCGGAAGCCGCCGCCCAAGGCGAAATCATTGCCCTGAAGGAGATTATTCTGGGAATGCCCCAGAGACTTCGGGATGTCTTTGTACTCAGCCGTTTCGGCGGCATGACCAACCAAGCCATTGCCGACCATCTCGGCATACGTCCCAAGACAGTCGAAAGCCGCCTGACCGAAGCGCTGGCCTACTGCGCGGCTCAACTCAGAATTTAGGCGCCGCTACGCCACAGACGAATTGTTGAGCGATTAGCCGGGGGGAGACCGCATTCTGCGCACCTCAGCGCCGCAACTGAATTCGGCTTGGGAGTGACTATGAGGCCTGCGGCCCAATATCTGCGCATGTCCACGGACCAGCAGAAGTACTCGCTCGAAAACCAGGCCACGCTGATAGCGGCATATGCAATGCAGAACGGCTACCAGATTGTTCGCACCTATGAGGACGCGGGACGCAGTGGTGTCACCGCCGCCAAGCGCACCGGCCTCAGAGCTCTTCTGCACGACGTAACGTCGAACCCACCGTTTACGGCGGTTCTGGTCGTCGATGTGAGTCGTTGGGGCCGCTATCAGGATCCTGATGAGGCGGCGCACTATGAATACATCTGCCGCGAGTCCGGCGTCCGGGTTGAATATTGCGCTGAGCCGTTTGATGACGATGGCACCCCGACCGCGGCTCTAATGAAGAGCATGAAGCGCGTCATGGCGGCGGAATATAGTCGGCAACTGTCCGACCGTACGCGTGCAGGTCTTCGCCGCGCCGTAATGTCCGGAGGCCGAGGCGGTGGTCACCCTCCGTACGGGTTCTCACGCCAAGTCTTTGACGCTGACGGAACGCCGGGACGAATTCTTCAGGAGGGCGAACTGAAGGGTAAGAGAGATCAGCAGGTACGTATCGTCGTCGGACCACCGGAACAGGTTCGAGTCTTGCGGCGCATTTTCGAGCTGTTCGTTAACGATTTCCTAGGTCTGTCAGAGATTGCGGTCTTGTTGAATGCCGAGAAGGTTCCACACAGCCGAGAAGGGCCGTGGAACGACCAACGCGTCAGGACGGTGCTGGCAAATGAGATGGCTATCGGCGTCTTCGCCTTTGGGCGGACCGATTGGCGGTTCGGAAAACGCAGCACCTCAAACCCGCGTCCGGACTGGCTCCGTCACAAGGCGACCGACGCAGTCATCTCACGCAAACTCTTTCTGGCGGCACAGACCAGGTTGGCGACAAATCAGAGCCAAAGGATCACTGACCAGGCTATGATTGAGAAGCTTCGACGCCTCCTCAAGGCCGAGGGCTACCTCAGTCGCCGGCTGATCGACACAACGCCCGGAGTGCCTTGTGTGCCGACCTATATCCGTCGCTTTGGCTCGATGTCAGCCGCCTACGCTCTCGCGGGGTACGTGCGAACGCATCGGCGAGCAGAACACGTTGAGCCGCAGGGGCTGCAAACAGCGGAAATCTTGGTGCGATTGACCAGCTTGCTCGAGACACATGGCTATCTCAGCAAGCCTCTCATCGACGCTTCACCGGAAGTCCCACATAGCGACACCATTCGCCGGCGCCTTGGCCCGCTCGAGGAGGTTTACCGACTTGTAGGGTACACGGCGTCCCGGGAAGAAATGCTAGTCGCAGCCTGGCGCCGGAGAAGGCTCCAACTAACCCTGAGTACGACTGATGCGTCTTGCCCAGTATGACGGCCAATCGTCGAGCGTAAAGCCCGTAGACGCACAGCGACACTGAGATGGAAAAGCTCCAAGCCGACACGTGCCCCGACACTCGTGGGTTCGCACGTCAATAGAGAAAGTCCGGGGGCCGGAAGCCCATCGTCGTTTCTCCCTCCGGTCGCGACTTTCAAACACTCCACGATCCGGATGAACAGCGATGTATGCCCTTCTAACGAAATACATACAGCCAATGATGCGAGGCTCTGTGCACGTTCGAACGCCATTTTGAACCATAGAGCACGCCCTCAGCCGCACGGATCTGCCTTCAGCGAACGTCCAAGCCGCTTTCAGACGAAATGCGGGTGACGGCGGCGTCTCGGCTGGGTACGACAAATACATGCCCGCCCCCCCCGCCCGCTACATCTCGACCCGTGGGGACACGACCCCGACCGATTTCGCCGACGCCCTGCTGCGCGGCATGGCCCCCGACGGCGGCCTCTACATGCCCT
>OUNM010179553.1_pt1 | contig 14782 bp, 6 predicted proteins | sample 1769961 | NCBI WGS metagenome assembly OUNM01 (sample SAMEA3914820, study PRJEB12502) | metagenome | biome: forest; material: soil | place: USA | collected 2012-03-12 | depth 0.3 m | reverse complement strand
GCATCAACCCCACTCAACAAATCCCTATCCACACTCCTCACACTCCTCCTCTCAGCATCCAGATACCTCCCCCCACCCCCTCCCTCCTTTCCACTTCTCTCAAACCCAGGCACCTCCTCATCCTCATCATCTTCCTCCTCCTGCTGTTGTGCCTGCCCAGGCACAGCATTCCTCTCCAACTCCCTCTGCGCCTCCTCCATCCTCCTCCGCACCTCCGCCGCAACCCTCATCCCATCAGTGACAATATTATCCAGCACCCCCCTCAAACCCCTCCCGGCACCACCCACCGGCGCCGGGACGGCACCCTGCGCGGCGCGCCCAGTAGCGCTGCCGATGCCGAGGCTGGAAAACGTCGTCAGCGACGAGGCGCTGGTCGGGGAGGTGGTTGACGCGAGCCCGTCGACAATGTGGAAGGAGGAAGGAAACGCAGATTCAAAGAACTGCTCGAGGAGTTCGTCGGCGAGGACGACCATGCGGAAGGTGGGGAGGGTGATGTGCAGTGGATTGGAGGGGTCGAGGGCGATGTTTGCGGCGCGTTCCGAGTGGGCTTTTGACACCCTCCGGAGGGCGTCCTGGGAGGAGTTTAGTTGGAGGGTTGGGGGGGGTGGGTTGGTGTTGGGTTTGAGGGCGGGGGTTTTGGGGCTGCCGGTTGGGGAGTCCATTGCTAAGAGGTCGTCTTCGTCGGAGTCGGAGTCGTCTGAGTCGCCGAGGGCGAAGGCGTCTGGGTTGGCGAGCTCTTCGGCTGTGGGGTCTTCCAGGTGGGTTGCTTGGAGCTTGGCTTGGACGTCGCGCACCGCGCTGGCGCTGGCTTGGTTCTTGGGGTGGTCGGGGTCGGCGTACTCGAAGCAGCGCCGGATGAAGGCGCTGACGCTGCCGAGGAAGCGCTCGCTGACCGACTGGCCCGGGACGTCGCCTTGGCTGCCGTTCGGGCCGTCGCCGCCGAGTGTCAGGCTGGAGCCTGAGGGGCTCAGGGAGCCCTCCAGACCGCGGCGGGAGAGGAACAGCAGTGCTTCCGACATGCGCAAGATGCCTTCACGGTCGACCTTGCCATCGCCGTCGTCGTCGTACAGCTCGAAAAAGTACGTGATGGTCCCCATAATATCCCGCTTCCCCTTGATGCCCGCCAGCCCAGACACGACCTTCTGTAGGGTAAGCGCCGAAGACGAGTCGGTGTCCCACTTCTGGAACAGTCTCTGCAAAAACTCGTGGTCTGCCGGTTCGGGGCCGGCCCCCCACGGGGAGAGCACGGCGTCGGACTTCCGGAAGCTGCCGTAGAAACCCTTGTCCTTCTCGGCAAAGGCCTCCCGGCGCGGCGTGGTGGGCGCGTCCGAGATGGCCCACTTGCACATGGCGGCGAGGAACTCGCGGTAGGCGTCGTAGTCCATCAAGCTCGTGCTTGGGCCCAGCCCGACCCGCCCCTTCTCGATGCCGTGGTCCCCTTCGCTGGCCGCTTCGGCGATCCGCGACCGGCTGGTCTTTGCGCGTCTCGCCTGCTCCTGCTTGATGATGTGGTCGCGCTGCTGCCTCTCATACAAGACGGTGTAGAACCTGTCGTACAAGGCGCCCAGCTCAACAGGACCGAGGAGTTTGCTATCCGGGCCGAGGTTTCTGATGGCTGTGCGCTTGGCAAAGTTCTCAATGTTGCTCAGCACCGCGTCCTTGTTCTTCAGGCGCAGCTCGGTGATGCTGCTGTGGGTGATGCCCGAGAACTCCTTGAAGGCGACGACCATGAGCTCCTGGAACTTGGTGACCGCTCGGAGCTTGGGGTTCTCCGACTTGGGGTGCGCCGACTCGTCCAGGCGGGCAAAGTAGCCCTTGAGAACCGAGATGAAGGCGCCATCGTCGGTCGCGTCGAGCAGCTCCTCCCCGTTTATCCTCAGGATGGCCAGGCCGACCTGGAATAATACCTTGGGGCCTTCGACGAAGAAGACATCCAAGACTCTGAACGCAAACACCAGGGGCATCGAGTTGATGTAGAGAGACAAGAACCAGGGCAGGGAGACGACAGACAGCTGGACATCGCTCTTAACGAGATGCTCCCACAGAATCGGCATCGTCTTCTCCACGAAGGACTCAAACACCTTTTGGTCCAGGAGGGTGCCGTACATGGTGGTCGAGTAGTATCCCGGGACCAGGCGGTCGCACAGGGCCGAGAGGAGGAAGAAGGCCTGGGCTTCGGACATGTAGATGAGCAGTGCGGCCACCACGATGTTCATAGCCTGGCAGTAGCCGACGTCGGCGTCGACCCAGCTATACGCCGTCAGGACGCGGCGGAGGCGGCCGATGCCCTCTTCGCTCTGGAACCCCGGGTATTCCGGCAGGCTGCGGTTGAGGTCCTTCTCGATCTCGTCGATAGCCAGCGACTCCTTGCCGGAATACTTGGCCAGGGTGTCTGCGTAGAGCGTCGGGTTCTCCAGCCTCAGGTAGAGCGAGCCGGACGACAGCTCCCACATCTCGCCTCTTAGTCTGTTCGGCAGACCCACCCGGATGAGCTTGTGGAAGGTCGGCTGGCGTATGAGGGTGGTGTTCCGGCCGTTATCTCGGAGGTACTCGGCCCACAGCCTCATCTTGGCTCGGTCGCGCAGCTTCTTCGGGTCGCCGGGGTATTTGAAGAGCATGCCGAGGCCGGCGTCGGGCGGCGGGGCGTTCTTCTTGTCGTCGGGCCGGAGGAGGTACTCGGAGTAGCACTCTGAGGTGACGCTTTTCAGCTTGCCCACGTTCCCGACGTTGGACCGCAGGCCCTTTTTGAGGCCGTCGCAGAAGCGCTCGCAGGCTTGGCGGCTGCCGGCGAGCTGCAAGGTCACGCGCTGTTCCTTCAAGTCTTTCTTGTCCTTGTCCTTGGCGGCGTCCTGGCTGATACCGTTCCACGTCGAGATCGAGAGGGCAAACTGGTGCAAAAGCCGTCAGCCACCGTCTGGTCTGGGGTTGGTCATAGTGGTGGGGCATTTACCTGGAAGTTCTGACTGTGCAGCCGCTCGACCCTTCGGACGGCGCAGAGGGGAAATGTGAAGCCATTGCCGCCGGGCCCGCCGCCGTGGGTCTGGCCGGTGAAGATGGAAGAGGTGGTGGTGCTGGCGGACTGCAGGAAGCTGGACGGGGTGGTGGAGAAGCAGAGGTAGGCCTCGGAGAGGTGAAGCTTGCCGGCGTACTGGTAGCCGCGGTCGCGGTCTCGGTCGCCCTGGGTCGCGTTGGCGGGCGGGATGGTGAGTTCGGCGGTGATCTCGTAGAGCGGGTGCTGGGAGGAGGGCAGGCGGAACTGGCTCTGGAACAGCGAGGCCTTGGAGGGGTTTCGGTCGGATTCGGAGAGGTTGAGGCCCTGGGTCGGGTCGAGCAGCTGCTGTGCCTTTTGCACGAAGCTGGTGAAGTTTAGCATGGTGGACCGATGCCGTCTCCGGTATGTCTCCGGTGCTGGCCCCGGGATCAAGGTGAGAACCGGGAGCTATGTAGCTCTTCAACTCGGAGCTTCGTCCTCGTGCTCGTCCTTATGCTCGTACTCGGTCGGCGTTCCGTGCGAGCAGCGGCGAGCTCAGAGAGCATCGCTCGGCAGCAGCGGCGGATCGGCAATTGGCGACGGGGCGAAGATCAACCAAGCCCAGTAACTTTATATAGTGAAGGGCGTGCAGCGAGGCCGGTGAGGCCGGGTGGTGATGCCGTGCGGGTTGGAGTTTCAGTGTGCTGCGGCTGACAGCTGATGGGGTCTGCTCAGCTGCTGTGAGGGAGCACCAGTCCAGTCAGTGCAAGTGCTCGCATGGAGCGGCAGCACGGCAGACGGCAGACGGCAGCGGGCACAGCGGCAGTCAGGCAGTGACAGGCCCACTGGGCACCCACTGGGCACTGGCACGGCTGGCCAGCCTGGTGCAGTGGAGCCCCGCACCAGACAGCCCCTGCAGGCAGGCTGCTGCCCCGCTCTCTCTTGGCGCTGCTGCGAGTCTGCGACTGCTCTCGAGCTGCAACTTTCTGTGGCGTTTCACTACTGCGTGTCTCATTCTCAGATGGAACTGGTTCCAGCTTGGATTCCTTTCGAGTCTTGGGAATGAAGTCTCCTGCACAGAATATTCCGGGCTTACCGGGGAACCGGGCTCAAAACATGTTGCATTTCTGCGCTCCGAGTCACGCGTATAGATTCCAGGAAATACGGAGAGTTGTTTGCATTTCTTCTCAGCTTTACTTCCATGCACAGAAGCATGCAATGCACGACAGCACAGAATACTCCGGCCTTGAACGCACTCTGTCGGCTTCCAGCTGCAGTCCGGAAGAGGCACGGAATACAGAACAACAGGCCTCCTCGTCGCCATGACGCCGAGAGCGAGTTGCACCCAGATCTTAATTCTCAGGAACCGCAACTCGAGCCCAACTCGAGCTCAACCGAATCCTACTTGTACACAGCCAAAATGGGCATCTGCCTGGCGTTCCATCTCCCGCTTCCCTTCTCTGGGTCACGACGTCGCTCATCTCCGGCTCTGACAGACCCAGGGGCTGGCAACGGCCCGTGCCGTTTCGGGCATATTGCTGCCAGGACATTGTCGACAGCCCGAGAGTACGGCGAGGCAATGTACCTACCTACCTGAATATGGTGAGGTGGTGCTGGGAATGTAGTGGCTCAACGCCATCATGGTGATTATCTGGTGCCTGACCCGCGCATCCGGCCCAGATATTTTTGTATTTCCATAAAATTGCACTTGGTGATGGGTTATTCGACCATGACTTCCAATGACCTCGCGCTGACCCAGGCCGTCGGTTCCGGGATTTGGCGACATTTCAGGGTCCGCTTGTCCTGCAGCCAACGTCATCCGGCCCTCCGTCGGCCCCCAAGCAGTTAGAGCTGCCGTGCAGCGCTGGGATGTGCTGGGATGCGCTGGGATGGGCCTCTGATCGCCCTCCTCAAACCCCGCCCGCCCTGCCCTTGGAGCCCTGTTCGCCCTGTTCCCCTAACGCTACCCCACGTTGTTAAACCCCGCCATCCCCAAAACCGGACCGCAACCACTGGCAACCCAATGCCCCCAGCGCAATCATCCATCACTTATTCCGTGCCAACCCGACCGGCCGACCTGCCGCCAACCTGGCCCTGGCCATTCGCCCACTCGTTCATTCGCCCGCCCGTCCATTCGTTCATTCCATCTCCCGCAGGCCGATCCACCCCGGTTGACGCTATTGTCCTCGATATCGACCAACTCTCGGCCTGGATTCTCGATTCTGATCTCATCTCTCGTCTCTCGTCCTCGTTCTGCGCCAATCGACCCCTCTTTTGCTCCCCTCACCACCTCCAACCCTCTTTATTATCCCACTTCAGCGTGCGATTCCTCGACGACCTGCGACCTGCGTTGTGACCCCTTTCCACTGCATCTCCTTTGTTGCCCCGCAATCACCTGCCGGCAATCACAGCCACGTGTGGTGTAATACCGCACCCTGCCGCACTTAGGATCCTCGTCGACCGGGACCCCGCCACGACGTATAACCCAGCGGCCTCCCGTACTCCTTTTGTACGGTATTACACCCACCTCACTTACACGACAGCAGCAGCTAGGGCAGCCACAGCACCCAGCTACGCCAGCCCTCCCACGCTCTGTCAACCAGCACAATGGCGGCCACCGTCGCCCACTCACAACCCATCCCTCCGGGGTTGCACCCCTTGCAAGCAGCAGCCCTGAGGGCCGCCGCCGCCGCAAGCAGTGCGCCCCCGCCACAGCAACCACCACACAAGGGCCCCGAGGACCAGCCCTTTGACGTGAGAGCCCAGAGGCTATCCCTGACCGACTTCGTCAGGGTGCGGACATTAGGAACAGGTACCTCTACGCCGCCCGTCTTGACTCGCCGTCCAGCAGCTGACCTTCTCAGGCACCTTCGCCCGAGTCTGCCTCGTCCGGCCATCCCACGGCACAGAGGAGGATCGCAGCAAGGTGTATGCGCTCAAGATCCTCCGCAAGACCGAGGGTAGGCTTGCCCCCCGTCCCTGGCAGCAAACCCAATGCTGACCCGTCACAGTAATCAAGCTCAAGCAGCTCGACCACGTGCGCCACGAGCGCCAGATCCTCGCCGACGTAACCGGCCACCCCTTCATCACCAGCTTCGTCGCCTCCTTCTCGGACCACGAGTTCCTCTACATCCTGCTCGACTACGTCCCCGGCGGCGAGCTCTTCACCTACCTGCGCAAGCTGCGCCGCTTCAGCGAGGACATGGCGCGCTTCTACGCCGCCGAGATCGTGCTCGTGCTCGAGCACCTGCACGAGCAGCAAGGGGGCATCGCCTACCGCGACATGAAGCCCGAGAACCTGCTGCTCGACGCCGACGGCCACATCAAGCTCGTCGACTTTGGCTTTGCCAAGCGCCTCGGGAATAACGACTCGGGCCACCCCGTCGAGACGTACACCCTGTGCGGCACCCCAGAGTACCTCGCGCCGGAGGTGATCCATAACAAGGGCCACACCACGGCCGTGGACTGGTGGGCGCTGGGCATCCTCATCTACGAGTTCCTGACGGGGTATCCGCCGTTTTGGCACCAGAACCCCATCGAGATCTACAAACAGTACGCCCCCTCCTCCTTTCCACCCACCGTCCTTTCCCTCTAACCCCTTCTAACTCTCATCCCCTACCATACAGAATCGTCGAAAAACCAATCCTCTTCCCCTCCGACCCCCCCATCTCCGACCCAGCAAAAGACATCATCCGCCAATTCTGCACCGTCGACCGCTCCCGCCGGCTCGGTAACATCCAAGGCGGCGCGGCGAAAGTGAAAGCCCACCCCTTTTTTGCAGGCGTCGACTGGGACGCCATCTACGCTAAAAAACACCGTGGGCCGATCATCCCGCCTGTAAGGTACCCTGGTGACGCGCAGTGTTTTGATATTTATCCGGAGGAGGATGCGGGCAGGGAGGAGTATACTTGGGAGTTGGAGGAGAGGTATGAGGGGTGTTTTCGGGATTTTTGAGTCTTTGATGGGGACTGAAGGAGGGGGGGGGTTATGAGATATGGTCTTTGATTGATGATGATTGCATGGGTTTTGGGCTGGGAGGTTGGGACTCGCGTTGCGTTGGTTTGAGTGCGAATACCCGGGAGATTTGAAGCTGGGGTTTTTCTCTAATGTTTGCTTTGGTGGGTGGCTGTCATATGGCTGACGCGCCCTTGGGATGGCCCTAGAGGCTGTTTACGTTTTGTTTAGGGGTTGTTATTCCCGCCGGCGACAGATAATGAGCGGGCGGCTGTGTTGTTTGGGTTAGGTGGGATGGATGGGTGTTTGGGTGTTTGGGTTGGGCATGGCGATGTGTGGTTGGGTAGGCCGGACGGGAAAGGAGAATGGGAGTCAGATAGGAGGTTGTGGGAGAGAGGACGCGCCGAGGGACAACAGAATACCTACCCTAGCTATACTCTACGGTACCTATCCAGCGAAAAATACAGAACATATTACGTTGTTCTCTGTTTCTGGTGCTCGTGATATGACTACGAAGAGTCAGTCATAGCCTGGTCCAGCCACAACTCAAGCTCGTCTCGCATCTCCCACATCTCTCACACCCATCCCCTTCTCGCCATATCCACCACCACTCAATTCTATTCAACATCCCAAAAACCGCACCACCCCCCTCTCCAACTACCAAACCACATCCCCAACCCTCCCCCCCCCATCAAAATCCACAGCAACCCACCTCCGCTCCCGACTCCTCCTCTCCCACCCCCCGTCCTCAGACAGACTATACACCCCGACCTCATCCAGCAACACCTCCACCGCCCACACATACCCCACCGACGCCGTCCCGCCGCTTGCCTGCAGCGCGACACGGTCTGTCTTGGTTCTGGGGATGAGGGTGCAGAGCAGGTGCAGGTCTAGCATCTGGGCGAAGACTTGGCCGAAGGAAGGTCTGTTGCGCATGGATGAGAGGGTGGGGTTGGGGCTGGGGTGTTGTAGGTTACCAGCTGTCGGGGGCGGGGGTGGTGGTGGGTTGAAGATTGAGCAGAGGGTCTCATCGAACCGCTTTGGTGGTCGGCGGCTGTCTGTGGCTGGCGATGCCACGCCGTCGGCATGATGTGCGGAGGAAGGAGAGGCGGTGGAGTTGAGGAGCATGATGAGGGGTCCGGCGTGGGAGCGGGTGAGGGAGTGGAGGCGGGAGGAGAGGAGCTGTGTGGTGTTGTGTGCGGATTCCTTGTCGCGGCCTGTGAAGAGGGTGTTGAGGAGTGTTGAGGTGTGCGTGATGAGGATCATGTCGGGGAGATGGGAGGTTTGGGTGTCTCTCGTGTTCGGCGCTGGATTGTGAGGTGCGGCTGGTGGTGGTGGCGGAGAAGGTGGCTCTGGGGAGGACAGCTCCTCTTCGTCTTCGCTGTCCAGGATCTCGGTCCTCTGCTGCTTCTTGTCCTTTGCCTGCTCCTTTGGCAGCTCAGCGTCACCAGCCATCCGCTCTGCCTCCTGCGGCGGCCGAACCTCTACCCCAGAACCACCACCCTCCAGCTCCCCAAGCACCTCCCACAGCCCCTCGACATCAAACACCCTCGCAATCGCAATCCTCTCAAGACACCCCCTCACTTCACTCCTGACCTCTCCCAACCCCCTCACCACAGCCAACTCCCCAGCCAACACCTCCCTCAGCCTCCGCACCAACCCATCCACCGACAAAGTCGTCACAACCATAACCCTCGCAGCCGACCTCGTCACCAACAACCGTGCCAGCGTCTGCAGACCAATCTACACAGATATATTTCAAGATCAACACCCCATTCCCGACTGACTCTCAACCCCAGACTCAAGGAGGGGAGCAAAAACAAAGAAAAAAAGGAAACTCACCAACAACCCCATCTCCTCCTCCTCCGCACTCACACCGACCACACTCCCACGCTCAAACCCTCCAAGCAAGAGATAGTCGTCTAGCTCGCTGCACCCTGTCATCAGGTTGCCGTTGGCGGAAAGCAACTCTCGCCGCGCCAGCTCTTGGTCGAGCACGAGAGATGCGGGGAGGGGTTTGGTGGTTGCTGCATTTCTGGGTCGGTTTGTGTCCATGGTTGATGGGCTACAGTGAGGGTTCGTTTGTTGTTTTGTTTGGTTGTTTGTTTGTGATGGTCGAGAAATCGGGTTGGTTCTTGGTGAGGAGTAATTTCGGGTATCATCTGGTTGGGTTGGAGGTGGGGGTGTGTTATCCGTTTGTGGGTTGATCGCAGCTTTGAGGAGAGTGATGTTTTGGTGTTTTCGTCATCGTTTGGTGTTGTGGATTTTGATACCGGGATCTTCAGAGTTGAAGCTATTCCGTGAGTTTTGGGAGGTTGATACCTGAGGCATGCACGCGATGGAAGTCGGTCAAGACATCGACTGCAGAAGCTCCGCCAAAGGTTGAGTTGAGGTTGGTGTTTCTCTCAAGATGCGACCTCAGTTCTGCACCTTACGTTAACAAGGTTTACTTCCAGTGCCTCCATGCAGTAAGCAATCCTCGCCAGGCCGAACATCACACATGCAACACGAAGCCATCTCAGAGAGCACACAAACTCACAACCGTGTCCCCATCACCCCATTTGGCTCGTATCATACCTCCTGCTGTGATAATGTCAGGGCACCAAGTTGACATCAGCCCAAACCTCACCCCACGCCACATTCCCCAGGTCAACCCCCACGCTCCAACCATTCAACAACAGAGACAATCAGGCCAGGCACAGTCAATACAACAACACTACTCAATTCATCCTGCCAGCCTACCAACCCCCCGCTGAAACCAGTGAGAGCAACAACAACAACACAACACCAACAACAAAAACATCTACTACTCAAAGGACAGGACAGCCAGGCCTCCACAAACCAAGCAGAGAAGAACCCCAGCCCACACCACCTTTCCTCCCCCCTCCATTCTCCCCAGCCAGGCAAACCCAAACCCCGTCCGTCGTCTCATCAAGTCCACAGCCTCTCAAAAACACAAGCAGGAACAAAAAAGAAAAGTAAGGAGGGACTCCATGAGTGTACATACAAACGTAGTAGTGGGCGCCAACAAGCTGCCAGCTCCGGGACAAAAACAAAGTACTCAGGCCCCCACTGCCACCACCACGACCTCCTCCTCTTCCTCTCCAACCCTCTGCATCCGACCTCCCCTCCACCCCACAGACAATAACGTAATTAATAAAGTGAGAAGGTGTAAAATATCCCACTGCCATGCTTCACTCCCAGTCACCTCAGCCCGTCATGTCAGCCGTCTGTCCAAGCCCGCATTCCCATGGCCAGTGAGCAAGCCAGGAGAAATGAGGAGACACAGAGCGGGAGACAAAGCCAGACCGGAGCAAGGGAGACCGAGAGAGCAAACAAGGCAGTGGAAGAAACAGAGAGGGAACAAAGAAAGAAATCGAGAACATAAAAGGCACAAGAAAACTGTGTGGTAACTCCAGAGCTTCCCGACACCAACAACCCAACCCAACCGAGTTTCATAGGGAGAAACAGCTCAGTCCACAGCGTGGGACAGACTTATCAGAGCATCCCCTCTCCGTCTCAGTCGCCGCTCCCGGGGTGACGTCCGAATCAAGAGAGTGTGTGCTCAATAGGCGGATGAATGCCTCTTGAGGCGCGACAGTGATTTGTCGTCAACCCGACCGACAGGCCAGAAGAGAACAAATACAGGTGGTTGGCCCCCCAGCCAGCCCATCAAACACCCTCGCCCGGAGCAACCATAGAGGGACCGGGTTAAACAGCTGTCCCCGGAAGCGGAACAGCATCAGCCTCACTCCCCGACGGGTACGGCGGCCGCCGGTGGTCTTTCTTCTTCGTCAAACTCTTCATGCGCATCATGAGACCGCCCCCGGACTTGGGCTGCCCCTCCTCGCCGCCCGTACCGTCCGTCGTGGACCTGCGCTCGAGGAGGCCGCCGCCCCTGGGGCTCGCGGGCGACGCATTGCTGCGGTTCGCAACCGTGAAGTCGTCCTCGCCGTTGCCGGTGCCGTAATCGTCGAAGAAGGGTTTGCGTTCCACGGCCGAGGCCGAGGCCGGGCCGGGGCCCGAGGGGGAACGGCGGTGGGGCATGGCGGGGACATCGCTCGAGGTTTGGAAGCCGCGATCGCCGCGGGAACCGGGGATGAAGCGCTGGACGACCGACTTTTTACGCCTAGGAAACCCTCCATCGCCCTTGCCCTTGGGCATCTCGGCAGCCCGCTCCTCTTCCTCCCGTTTCTGGTTCTGGATCGCGCTCCGCGCTGCCGGGGTTCCCTCGAGGAAAGTCGATGTGCCGAGACCGAGCGACTCGTCGCCGTGGAGGTAGTGAGCGCGGGCGATGTCGACCACGGGCCCGCTCTTGTCCTTGACACCATGAGACCACTCCTTGAACGCCTCGTCGTCTTGCTGTCCCAAAAACTGCGCGTGGTTAGGCCGGGCGTTCAGCGGCCCGGAGCCGCCAATCGTGTTGTTGAGCGAACCCTCGGGGAAAGCGTCCATCGGCCTGCGCCGGCTGCCTTGCCGGTTTCGGCGGGGGTTGAGCGCATCGAAGGGTCCATCGTGATGGAACACTGTAATCTTCTGTTAGACGGCTACTGGTGGAGGACGGGTGGGGATACCTACTTCCGGTGCCCCATATGCTGGTCGCATCCAGCCGGTCAATGATATCAAGATCCTTGCGACTGCTGGGAGGCTTCTTATTACCGCTCTCGCGGGGCTGACGCTCGCCGTTGCGCTGCTTCTTCGCCTCCTCACTCTTGGTCTTGCTGACCTCTGCTAGCGACGATTCCGAGTTTCTGCGTTGCGGCCGGACCTCATGTTCTGGCGCTCTCCGAGTGGAAGGCGGCCCATCCCGCGGCCGGGGCGGACCATTCGGCACCCTCCCTCCCCGATTGGGCGGCGGCATACGGGGCTGGCCAGGGCGGCCAGAGCCTGGTGGTCCCGGCGGCCCCGGCGGCCCCGGCGGTCTTGGTGGTTTCGCACCATTGGGCCTCGGCGGCGCGGCCAACGTGGGCTTGGGCTTGGAATCCTCAAGCGTCAAGGAACCCTGGGCACATCTATGGTCAGCTTGTTCTCGCTGTACAGCAGGCAAGCCCGCCCGCAGAGCACCGGCGCGAGTCCGAGTGCCAGAAGCGGAAGGACGTACAAATATATCCTCGGCTGTGAGCGACGGCCTCTTGTCGGCCGACATGTTGTCCGAGACGGATAGCAGATCTGCGTTGCTCGAGAAGTTGGCCTGATTTTGGTTTGCGATGGCGGGGTCGAGAAACGGGTTGCGGGAAACCGGCCGCGGCGGCGGGTCGTCGAAGGGAGAGGCCGGGCTTTGCGATGCGGTGGGCGATACGGCACTGTTACGGTTGCGAAAAGGATTGTTTGAGGGGAGCTTGAGAAGCAACTCAGCAGGTCGCCGGTCTAAATGGTCGACAAGCCCGCAAGTCAGCAAAATCAATCAGGCACTGGACAACAAGGTCGGGCCACAGACGGCACCATGCATGCGAATGACGACGGTGATAAGGGAACATGAAACAGCAATCTCCTGTACATGACACAACAGGCTCCATGGCAGAGCGAACCATGGCCACGCCGAGGCGCCAAACCTGCGCCCACGGGCACAAAAACTGGGAAACAGGAAACGGGACGCGACCAGCCCGCGAGGATCTTCTCCCCTCTCTGCTGCGTCTGCCGCCACTGAGAGACGGCGAAGCGAAGCAGGGCTTGCACCGGGAGGATCTTCAAGGGGAAGGGGTATGCGGAGTCGACGGAACGAAACGATGGGGTGTGCTCACCTTGCTTCCCGGACTGTGAGTCGGCCATGATGGGCACACGGCGAGAGGCCAGTCTCTCTTGGATGAGAAGTGGGTGGTTTGGGTCTTGCGCAAACCGCCGCTTGCGTGTCAAGTAGGTTCGATGCTGCCCTGTGCTACCGTGTCAAAATGTCTTGCACCGAATTCCTTTGACCGGGGCCGGCGTCATACCAGTGGGGATTAAGGAGGGTTCTTCAGACAGCGGGTCGTTCCCGGTCGTGGGTCCCGTCCCAAACGCGTCCTGGTTCACTCTCTTTGCGGCGGTTGCGCCCTCGATGGAGGTGGTTCAGCGGCGCCGCAACTGCGGATATATTGGCAGCACTTTGGGTGCAACTTGGCGGGGTTGAGATGGGACGGGCAGTGGCCGCGCGTCTTGGACTTTTGGATCAGGTCTCGGGGGTCGGTAGCCCGGTAAGCCTGGTGAGCTCGCTGGTGGTGGGAGATTGATTGAGATGTCGAGGTTGCCTGCCCTATGTACCGTCCTCTCACTGGATGCACTCGCGGCTGCGAGCTTCACGTAGGTAGTCAGGGTGGGGTGGCTGCAAGATGAGTGGGATGCGGGCTGGAAGCGATCTCGTGGTCCCAAGCGGGGTGAAAGAAAGAGTGGGCGGATTCCCAATACGTTGGGAATTTAGTCCGTATTTCAGGAGGTGAGAGCGCTCGGGAGCGAGGGATGGAGAAATGAGTGCTCGGCGTGGTTTGGAGGGCGGGCGGGATCGGCACCCACAGCAGGTCGCGAGCGGTTCAGACCGAGGCGAGGCGAGAGCACAGCCAAACGGACCCGGGAGGGAAAGGGAAGGAACCCTTCGATTTCCTGTGCAACAGTCCGGCTGGCAATTTTCGTCGCAGCGGCCGGCCAGCCCTGTCAGAGACACCACGAATGCGACGGGGCCGACGTTCTCGAGCACGACGGCGCCGGCTCTTGGGTGCTGCCCTCCTCAACGAGCGGGTGTCTGTGGATCGACCGGTGGAGTTCGGTTCGGGGGCGCGACGCCGAGCAGCGCAGCGGTGTGCAATCTCGAAATGCGCGGGGTCTGCCTGGCTTGGAAAAGGGATGCTGCCGGCGAACAGGCGCTGCAAACGGTGCAAGCGATGCAACTAGTGTAACTGATGGCTGAGGCTGGAAGAGGGATGGAAGCTACCGAACGTTGAGGTAAATTGATATGTGAAGAGAAACAGATACAGCCCGTGTTCCAGACAGAGATCCCAGGCTCCAAAAGTCCAAAACGTCCATGACCCGAGATGGCACATCCGGGCCCCAGCAACATCGCCAATGCGCTTTCTGTGTCTGCCCAAGCGTTGTGGACCAATCGCCTTGCCTGTTCAGGGCCAGTCCACACTAGCCTCAGGCCGTGCTTTCCTCAAGTCCGTTGCCCCTGGCCTGGCCCAAATCCCTCCAAAAACCCCAGCCTGCTGCAGGGGCCCGATATCCGACGAACTGCGTCCGACCTCCAGGAAAGATGTTCTACTACTGGTTTTGGATTCTGGATTCTGATATGAGTGCAGAATATATACAATGTCTGATTTGTCTACTGGGTAAGGTGCCTTCTAGGAGCTGCGTGAAATCTCGGTTGTTTTGGCTGCTCGAATCTTCGTAAAGATGGAATAAATGTTGAGGATGTGCAGTTATCAACGCGCACCAGTCGAGGCCTGGCTGACTCCTATCTCCAAATCTGGCCTCGAATGCAACCTCGTAGCTTCAAGTCGCAGCGCGCCTCTGGGTCTTCGGCACTAGCCCTAGGCGAACGCAAGGCCGCTGCCGGTGTTTTTTCCGGCACATCTCCCGAGTTTCAAGTGGGAAGAAGTGCTCTGCCTTTCGGGGACTCCTTGATCGAGTCCTCTCACCGCGGATCCAAGAACAAACCGAACATATTCTACTCAGTAATTATCATGTTGCTATCCTGTGCCTTCCCGCGGCCGACACCACCGGCCATCGGACCCCGCAAGAAGAAGCAAGAAGCAACCTAATAAGCAACCAAGAAGGAGCCCCCCTGACTGCCAGCCAGGGTGCCCGCATGAGGCACTTCGTAAAAGGGGGGCAGTTGGTCTCGCTGCCCCGCTTTCCGCTTCTAGCAGCGCTGCGGGGAAACCCTGACTC
>OUNM010187603.1_pt1 | contig 14788 bp, 11 predicted proteins | sample 1769961 | NCBI WGS metagenome assembly OUNM01 (sample SAMEA3914820, study PRJEB12502) | metagenome | biome: forest; material: soil | place: USA | collected 2012-03-12 | depth 0.3 m | reverse complement strand
CGTCACCTGGGGCGGGCAGTTCGAAAATCAACAACGGGCCATGAAGCGCTTCGCCGTCGTCGTGCCGATCACCATCGCCGCGATTTTCCTCATGCTCTTCAGCTCTTTCAATTCGGTGAAGCAGGCCGTCATGATTCTGCTCAACATTCCCTTTGCCATGATCGGTGGCATTTGCGCCCTGGTTATCGGCCACTTCAATTTGAGCGTCAGCGCCAGTGTCGGCTTCATCGCGCTCTTCGGCGTCGCCGTGCTCAACGGCGTCGTGATGGTGAGTTATTTCAATGAGCTTCGGCGATCGGGAATGCCCCTTAGTGTTGCGGTTCTTGAAGGCTCCGTTCTCCGACTGCGTCCCGTCCTCATCACCGCCAGCGTGGCCGCACTTGGCCTCATCCCGATGCTCTTCGCGAGCGGTCCAGGCAGCGAAATTCAGAAGCCGCTCGCCGCCGTAGTCATCGGCGGACTCATCAGCTCCACCTTCCTGACACTCTTCATCCTCCCGACGCTCTATGACGTCTTTGAGCGAAGAACGCGCCCCAGCTCCCGTCCCTTGCCCGATCCGCCGGCAACCACTGAACTCACAGCATAAATACAAGCGGGTGGGAATCCATCTCGGACTCCCACCCGCGAAGAAACTAACTACTGACAACTTACTTAGTCAGGCGGATGTAATCCACCGAGAGCCAGAACTGATCCGAGCTGGCATTCTTGCCCGTGATGGTGAACCGGAAGAGCTTGTCATTGGTCGTTCCCGGGCTCCAGGTGCCGATGACCACTTCGGCGTAGTCGCCGCTCGTGTTCTCATATTCGTCAATTGGCGAACCGATGTTGGACCAGGTGTTCTGGTCGGCGCGCGACGCCGCGAGCTGGAAGGTTCCCCGAGACGTGTTCTTCTTCATACCCACGGCCACCGTGTAGGTTCCGGAGGAAACCCCGGGCACGAGGTAGGTCACCAGATCGCCGACGGCATTGGCCCGCAGGATGTCCGCCGAGCCGGCGCTATAGTTCGAGTCGGCAACGGTGTCGACCGTGTCCGAGGACGCGTTGATCGTCAGCGATTCGGCCTCGAAGATCGGCTCGCTGAATTTCGAAAGGTGCGTGCGCCAGTCGAACTGATTCGTGGTGTTCAGCCATTCGTTGCAGGCCCAGAAGGCGTTCAACGGCTGACCAGAGCTGCTGATGTCCACCACACAGGCGCTGAAATCGCCCAGGCGGCCATTCGAAGTGGCTCCGGTGACGGCGGCCACTGGAGTGCGAACGGTCCCGGCGGCGTCAGTTGGGGCGCGGCCTGTCAACATCATCGACGTATTCGAGGTTCCGACGGCCAGATAGTTCAGGCCAAGGCTGCCATTCGGCGAAATGGCGATCGTCGGATCGTCGGGCGTCGCGCCTCCCGACGGAGTGATCGTTCCCTTATCGAGCAGCGAAAACGTGCCGCTCGTGTTGCACAGATACCAGCGCACCAAGCCTCCCTGCTGGCCAATGATGGCCAACTGATTGTCGCGCCAGCAGTTATTGATCACCGACGCCGACACCGTATCGGCTTGCACTGTTTGCTGGGTGTAGGTCGGGCTTCCGCCGAGATAGTTGGTCACCGCCATGAGCCGAAGCTGACCAGTAGTCCCACCCTGGCCATTGATGCCATCCGAATTCCCTTCGATGAAGTACAAGGGCGCGCCGGCCGGAGCATTGGTCATCGGCACGGGACGGCCGATGTGAATCCCCGAGGGCGCGGTGTAGAACGTATAGTTCAGGTTTGGATTACTCGCGTAGGGGATCATCGCAAACTGATTGCTGAATCCGTTCACGTGAACCGTCCAAGCGTCCGCATTGTAGCCGATGCCATTGCCGCCAAATCCGTCCCAAAAGCCGGGCACATTAATCACGATCTTGTGCCAGGTTCCCGTGGGATCCGAGGTATCGGAGACGGCAAAGCCTGCCGTGCCCGTGCCGCTGGAGTTCAGCGAACCGATGACTTCGATCGCGAACCGCTGCGCGATTTCGTTGTAAATCACATGCGGATCTCCGCCGGTGGTGATTCCGAAGAAGGTGTTGTTGCCCGTGTTGGAGATCAGCGTCCCGCTTTTGTCATAGATGCTGATGTTGCTATTGACGCACTCTACGATGTGATTTGGCCCGACCGCCGCATTGGGATCAGGCGGCGCCGTTGAATTGTTTGTTGCCTTGCCATCGAAGCTAGTCGAAATGACGATTTGTGCGGAGGCGTATCCGGCCGCCACACTGGTGACAGCGAGGGCGATCAGACAGCTGCGCAGCTGCGCGAGTCCGAGGGGTATTCTCATGTTGTTGGTTGTTTTGGCTTGCTGGTTTTGGTAGGAACGCGCCCCGCCCGGTCGGACGCAGGTGTGCGTCCGGAAGAGAGATCCGCAATTCCTTGTTGGTTTTGGGGCGGGCTACGGAAAACGAAAATTCACCTCGGTGACCACGTCGCCTTCCGCATTTACATGCTTGACGATGATCTCCACTTTCTTCCCAACGGTGATATCCTGGAACTTCGCCGGCTTATCGGAGCCAGTAATCCGAGTCTTGTCCGTCAAATGGACAGTCTGATCGCCCTCCTCTGTCTTCACCGTGAGCGACATCTGCTTCGCATCCACGGCGGCGACCGTCCCTGCGACGCGATGCATGAGTGCCTGCGCCTCGCCAGGGGCCTGCCCGGCGAAATGCGGCGGTTCATCCGGCTTCGTCGGCTCAACGCCAAAGGCCAGGGAAATGCCAAGCAGCGGCGCTCCCAATCGGAGCAGGGACTGAGTGGTTGAAACTAGTCGGTTCATTCCAAGGGGTTGGCGCTTTCGCCGATTCGCGTTTAACGATTCCACCGACTAAAAGGCAATAGGATTCCAAGGATATGACACACGATTTAGTCGGACGACCAATATATAAATATGCGAGACATCGCATTTAAACTAATGCCAGAAATTATAACTATTCTGCCTCTCGGCGGCAGCATCCGGAATATCATGTATGTCGCCGTAGTTAGAATATTTGCGATCGCGCCCAAAGCGACAATCGTCACACTTGTGCCTTTCGGCGCGCTCCGCTGCGACGCTTCGCGCCCGCCCGGAAGTGCGCGACCGGCGCCAGTCGTGGGCGCACTTATGCTGGCCCCACCCTCACCCAGCCCCGAATCGTCCTTTACCCAACTGGCAAATCCCGCAAAAGCCGGCGCAATTCATCCAGGTTCACCGGCTTCACGAGGTGCGCGGAGAAGCCGGCTTCCTTGGTGCGCCGGAGGTCGTCCTCCATGCCATAGCCGCTGAGCGCGATCCCGGTGACTGGCCTGAGCTTCTGCAACTCTCGCATGAGGTCGAGGCCGCTGCCGTCGGGTAAACCCAGATCACTAATCACCGCGTCGAAGCGATTCGCGGCGTAGGTGGCGAGCGCCTCTTGCACACTGGCTGCCGACGTGACCTGATACCCATGGCGGCTCAAAAGGCGCGTCAAAACGGTGCGCGTCGCCTCGTGATCCTCCACCACGAGGAGACGCAGGGTCGTCGGCGAAAGGTGCTGGGCGCCGCCGGCCGGATTTGCCGCTTCGACGGGCGCCGTCGTAGCGAGAGCCACGGTAAAGGTGGCGCCGCGCCCGACTCCCGCGCTGGCAGCTCGTATCATGCCCCCATGCGCGTCGACGATCGCATTTGCAATCGCCAGCCCCAGCCCCAGCCCGCCGAACCGGTGCTGCCCAGCCGCGTCGCCTTGCTCAAAGGCGGCAAAGACATGCGGCAGCGCTTCGGCGCTGATGCCGATCCCGGTATCCGTCACCGTGAGGATGATCCAGCCTTCATCGTCGTTGTGCGTGGCGATCGTCACCGTTCCGCCGCTCGGCGTGAATTTCAGCGCGTTTTTGATGAGATTCCAAAAGACCTGCTGGAGCCGCGTGGGATCGCCGAGGCAATGACGGCGAGCGGCGCCGAGATCGAAAACGATGCGCACCTGCTTCCCAAGCTCGTCGCTGCGGACGATTTCGCCCGTGTGCCGAAGAAGTTCGTGAAGATCGGTGACGACCGGAGAAAACTGCAGCTTCCCGTGGCGGATGCGTGTCAGATCGAGCAAATCGTCGATCAATCTCGCCTCCAGCTCGATATTGCGGCGCATCATCCCCAGCTGTCCCCGCACGTCCTCCGAAAGGCTGGAGTCGCTCTCCAGCGCGATCGCGGTCATAAGCACGGGCGTCAAAGGCGTGCGCAACTCGTGGCTGAGCGCCGCCAGAAACTGATCTTTGCGCAGATTGGCGTCGCGCAATTCCGCCGCTTGTTTCACGAGCGCTTCGTCGACGCGCTTGCGCGCCGTGATATCGATCACCGCGCCGCTGAAGCGGGTCGCATTCCCACCGGCATCGAGATCCACGCCCCCGCGAGCATTCACCCATCGCCATGCATGTTCCCCCAGCCGCAGCCGAAACTCCGATTCATAGGGTTTCCCCGTTTTCAGCGATTCTTCGATCACTTGCCGCAGCATCCCCCGGTCATCGGGGTGGACGGCGGCTAGACAGGCGGAAATCGATCCGCCGTCGGCTTCCTCTGCTGATAACGAAAACATCGCCGCCAAGGGCGCGTCCGCATAAATCCGGTCCTCCTGGACCTGCCAAACCCAGGTGCCGACGGACGCCGCCGCCATGGTCGCCGAGAGGCGCGTCTGGGTGTCGCGGAGCTTTTCCTCGACCAGCTTGCGAGCCGTGATGTCGCGCGTAGAGCCGGCGACCGTTTCCACGTTTCCCTCCGCGTCGAGCACCGGAACAAAGATATACTCGTAAGCGCGTGTTCCCGCGGCGCTCGTGTAGGGAGTCTCGTCGCGCAGCGGATGCTTCGATTCGATGACCTCCCGGATCTGGTCCTGCAAGCGGCCGGCCAGCGCTGGTGGATAGTCCAGCTCGAAAAAATTCTTCCCTACGGCCTCGGCCGCAGATTTGCCCCAAAGCTCGAGCAGAGCCCGATTGATATAAATGAAGCGCCCTGCGAGATCGAAAACATAGTTAAAATCCGCAGTATTCGAGAGCGCCATCCCCTGGATCCGAAGTTCCTGCGCCAATTGCTCATTCTGCCGGCAATAGCGGGCCACCTCGTCGAGCGCCGCTTGCGGCCATGCCGGCCCCTCGACCCGAGATTCCGCGGGGATCTGGGAACCGGACTTAAATTCTTCCTGGGATGGGACGGGCACGCACCAGTCAAACAGATGCCGTGCAAATCGCAAGGCGAACGCGTCTGGCGTCCGCCACGCGAGGTCGAACTTCGCCAGCGCGCCCCGCTTTTGCAGGATGCGTCAGGAAATTTAACCCATTTGCGAATGTTGATTCAATTTCCCTTCCCCGTCTCCGCCTTCTGGTATACCCGCACGTAATCCACCTGCATCGTCGACGGGAAAACCGTCGTCTCGTCCGGCATCCGCGGCCAATCTCCGCCCACAGCCAGGTTTAGCAGGATGTACATCGGCTCATCCGGCACACCGGCATCCTTCACCCGATGCCGCTCCACGCCGTCCACATACCAAACGATCTCCCCCGGCGCCCACTCCACTGCATAGGTATGGAAATCCGCCGTAAAATCGGTTGCCTCGAATGCCTTGCCAAAGCTTTTGGGCTTCCAAGTCCCCGCCTGCTTTTCGTGAAGCGTCAGGTAAACTTTGTTTTTCTCCCGCCCGATCAGCTCCATGATATCGATTTCCGGCGGCCATTTTTTGCTCGCGGGCAGCAGCCAGAAGGCCGGCCACATCCCCTGGCTGCCGGGAACCTTCATACGCGCTTCGAACCAGCCATACTTCTGGCTGAATTTCCCAAAACTCGAGGCCATCCCCGAGGTATATGGCTTGCCGCCCAGGCTGCGCTTTTCCGCCTTGAAGACCAGGAAGCCATCCCGCACCGCCCAGCCGTCGGGAGCATAGTACTCCTGCTCGTTGTTCTCGTGCGTCCGCTTGTTATCCGGGTAACTGTCGATCCACTTCGTTTGGTCGAGCGTCGCGCCGGAGAACTCGTCGGAAAAGGCGAGCTTATAGCCTTTTCCCACAGCGGTGACCAAAGCCGGCGCCGAGGCCGGTTCGGCCGCGAACAGCGGCTCCCCACCCAGCGCGCCCAAGGCGGCAAGCAGCACTCCGACGCGTTTCATCGGCCTACTGCGGGAAGAGGGTCGCCGGATTATCGATCGGCGGCGGATTTTGCTGGGGCGGCAATTTTTCGGGAGCGCCTTTTTCGCCGTCTGCTACTCCGCCGGACTTGCCCGCCTTTGACGCCGCCATGTCGGCATCGGCGCCTTCCTCGCCCTTGCCTGGCGCCGACTTGTCCGCCGGCGCCGCGTCATCTTCATCGACGATGTCTTGACGATGCCAGCCCTTCTGCACGGCCAAGGCATTCGCTAGTTTGAAGGGCCAATCGGGATCTTGAAAATACTCGGTCAGGCCCTGGCGCTTCATCTCCTGCACTTTGGCAATAAATTGCACGTTCTCGGGCGAACCTTTGATGCCGATGCCCGGGTAGCGCCGGATCGCTTCACGCTGCGCCGGCTTCGTGTCTTCGCCGCTTGCTTCTGGCGCCGGGGCGCCTGCCACCGGTTTTGGCAAACCGACGGCTCCTTGTTTTTCCTCATCCTCTTCGGCAGCCGCCACCTTCTGCGGACTCAAAACCTCGGCGCAATCCTGCGGCACGCCGATCTGGCGATCGTTCGCCAGGAAGCGCGCCTCGCCGTTCGCCATGGCCACGAACGGAAAAACATCTCCCACGCGGATGAGGTAGTCCTTCCCCTCGATGTTCACGCGATGATCCTTGAGAATGCGAACCCGTTTGCCACGCGCGGGGTCCGGTGGCGGGATCATGAAGACCTCCACGAGAGAAGGCGGCGGCGCGGGCGTGGCTGCCGACTTCGCCGGCGCGGCGTTTTCCACGATCGCCGGCGTCTTCGCCGCGGCCGGGCCGCTCAAGCCCAGAAAGGCCTGCTCCGCGAGCGCGATGCCGACGCCAAGCAGGCACACGATGGCCAGGGCCAGAAAATCGCCGTTGCGCTGACGGAACAGCCGCGCGCGCGCCATGCCGTAGAGCGCCACCGCCGTCGCGAGACAGCAGCCGAGGAACATGGCCATGCCCGGTCCGCCCAGATGCAGTGCCCAGCCAAAGAGCGGCACGCAGAGCACCATGATTACGACCGCCAACGTCAGATTACGCCGGCCATGCGTCGACTGCTCCCGCATGCGCACCCGCACGGGGGCATCGACATAGCGCGGTTGAAATTCTTCCTCCGCAGTCTGGCGTGCGGGATTCGACGACTCCAAAGGATTGATCCCCCGGATCTTGGGCGGGGAAAGCTGCGGGCGTTCTGGCGAGGGCTCACTGGTTTTCACGGTCCCACAATCATGCCATTCCCCGGCAGATGTGCAGCCGTTTTTTGTCGTTTGGAAATTCTTTGAAAAAATTCGCGCCAACAGAGCGAGCCTGGCGTCCAGCCGTTGCGGCGCCGAAATCGAATCCAGCGCAATTTCTGCCGGCTAAATCGTAGTAAATCCCGAGCGCCGCGCCGCCCGCGTGCGATTTGCTTTTAGCTCCACTGTCATGCGAAAATCCACCGTGAATCTACGCGCATGGTTCGGCACTTTGATTGTCGGGGCCATCCTGTGCAGCCAGGCGTCGGCCGACGATTGGCAGCTCTACCGCTACGAGGGTCGGGACTATATCTCGTTGGATAATCTGGCGACGTTTTACGGCTTTCCTCCGCCTCCACCGAATATCACGCCGCCGGCCGGCGCTCCTGCAGTGAATGCGATCCCGCTTCCGGTGGCCAAAGCTCCGGCTCCCGCGACGGAAGAAGCCGTCTCCGAAGCTGCGCAGCCCGCGCCCGCGCCGGGATCCGGCATCACGCTGGATAACAGTCGCTGCCAGCTCACCTTCACGCCAAATAGCCGGCTTTCGCAGATCAATGGAGTCACGCAATGGCTGGCCTTTGCGCCCATCGTCCAGAACGGCAAGCTGCTGCTCTCCCGCGTCGATCTTTCCAAGACGATCGAGCCGCGCCTTCGGCCGGAAAAGGCTCAGGGACTGAGCCCCGTCACCACAGTCGTGCTCGATCCGGGCCACGGCGGGCATGACCATGGCGCCGTCTCGCGCTATGGCTTTGAGAAGGACTTTGCGCTCGATGTCGCCCTCCATATGAAGCCCATCCTGGAAAAGGCGGGCTTCAAGGTGGTGATGACTCGCGCGGCCGATATTTTCATTCCCCTCCACGAACGCGCCGCGCTTGCGAATCAAACCACGGACTCGATTTTCGTCTCCATTCATTTCAATTCTGCGACTTCCAACGCCGCTGCTCGCGGATTTGAGATTTATTCCTGCGCGCCTCGCGGAGCGCCGGCCACGAATGACCCCGCATTTTCAATGCGCGACTTCCGTGACGAGCCCGGAAATGCCGTCGATGTCCCGAGCGCGGTGCTTTCCGGCGCCATGTTCAATTCGCTTCTCGGCCATGTGCCCTTGCCGGATCGCGGGATCAAACACGCGCGCTTCGCCGTGCTCCGGCTCTGCACCCGGCCCGCCGTACTCGTCGAGTGCGGCTTCCTTTCGAACGAAGATGATAGCGGCCTCGCGGCGCTCCCCTCCTGGCGGACCCAGGTGGCGGACGCTCTGGTGACCGGAATCCAAAATTATAAGGAATTGGCCGAACAACATGTTGCGCCCAAAATGATGGCCGACTATCGTAAGGACACAGCGCCCCAGCCGTAATGCCGCGGGGGCCGCCGAGCCCCTGAAGTGCGTGGTTGAAGGTTTCGCGAAAAAATCGCAAAGAAATCGAAAAACTCAGCGAAACGGGCAAGCAAGCTGCTTTTAGAATGCCATACCGAACGGCGCCCCAAGCGCCCGACGGTGAAAACCTTAAAAAATGTGGTCGCGCCGGGTCGGGCTCGGGGTGGGTCAGACCCGGCGCGTGGTTTTCTTTAAGGGGACTGCCTTCTCCATTTTCGCGGGAAGGCCTTCATATAAAACGCAAAACGCCAAACATGCGGGCGCGTTTTCGAATTCAAGACTTCGGCATACGCTCCATACGACCAACGCAGCGTTAACAGATGCAATCGACTCCCTGCTGCGAACCCTATCTGTCATTGCGCGCCTCCTTCCCGAGAATCGCCAGCTGAGTCCCGCGACTGCGGGAAGCGGCGCTTTCCTAGCGCCGACCCACTACTCGCGCGCAACGCCACTCTCACTCTTCGTCTCCGCGCCTCCGCGGAGTCCTTTCTGTGTCGAAACGTCCACACGACGTCCTTTCCTCTTCTTCGTGCCTTCGTGCCTTCGTGTGAGACCTCCAATCCTCTGCGCGCCTCCGCGGAGTCCCTTCTGTGTCGAAAAGCCCACGCGACTTCCTTTCCTCATCTTCGTGCCTTCGTGTCTTCGTGTGAGACCTCCAATCCTCTGCGTCTCTGCGTCTCCGCGGGAAACCTCCTCAAGGCTCGACGAGCCCCGCTTCGCTAAGCTCTCGGCACCTGCATGAGAAAGGCCGGGATCCGCGCCAGGACCGCATCGCCTTCCTGCGTCACGCCAAAAAAAGCGCCCTCCGCGCGGCTGTCCGAATTAATGGCGTGATAATGTTGAAAGGAAAATCGCTCGCCCGGAGCGAGCGTCGGAAATTTGCCGATGACTCCATCGCACTCGGTGATCACCCGCTCGCCGACCTCATTGGTCACCACCCATTTTCGCCCTTTGATCGTGACCGTCTCGCTCGAGCCATTGTGGATCGTGATGACATGGGCAAAGGGGTGCGGGCGGTCGTCGGGCGCCTCCAGATGCGGGCTGTAGATCACTTGGTCTACGGTCGCCCGCAATCCGTCGAGTTCGGCGAAAGCGTGAAAAGGCATGCAGGAAATTTCTGGGGGGATGAACCCGGCGGGCCGTTCGGCGCCGTCGGCGGACCAAGCACCTTCCTTCGAAAATCGAAAATGCAAAATCGAAAAATTCAGGAATGCCGCAAACGCTTGTCTTTCTGCGGCTGATGCCGGCATTTACCAGGAACCTCCATGCCCAGTCTTCCTGTCGTACTCACCATCGCCGGCTCCGATAACAGCGCCGGCGCCGGCGCGCAGGCCGATCTCAAAACCATGAGCGCGCTCGGCGTCTACGGCGTGACGGCGATCACCTGCGTGGTGGCGGAGGTCCCCGGCAAGGTCTCTGCCATTCAGCCCGTGGAGCCACGCATCGTGGCCGAGCAGGTGCGCCTGCTTTTCGAGGCCTTTCCCATCGCGGCGATGAAAACTGGCATGCTCCACTCCCGCGCCATCATCGATGCGGTCTGCGACACACTGGCCGAGACTTTTATCGGCGTCTCGAGCCGGCCCTTTCTCGTGGTCGACCCGGTCATGATCGCGACGGCGGGAACGCCTTTGCTCCAGCCGGACGGGATGTCGGCGCTACGGGAACGGCTTTTTCCTCTGGCCAGCCTGGTCACGCCAAATCTCGACGAAACCAGCGCCCTGCTCGGCCGGCCCGTGCAAACCGCCGCCGAAATGGAGCAAGCCGGCGCCGAACTGGTGCAGACTTACGGCTCGCCCTTCCTCGTCAAAGGTGGCCATCTGCGCGGTGAAGCGCGGGCGGTCGATCTCCTCTTTACCCTGGATGGGGCGGTGCATCGATTTGCCGCGCCTTTTGTTCCGGATGTCGCAACCCATGGCACCGGCTGCACTTTCTCCTCGGCCATCGCGAGCTATGTGGCCCGCGGCCTGGCGCTTCCGGAAGCCGTGGAGCGGGCGAAACTCTACGTCACCCGGGTGCTGCGCAAGCATCTGCGATGGGAGGGCGGAGGTCTGCGCACCGATGCGCTCCACCATTTCGCCTAAGCCATATAGGCAATCTCCAGAAATTGGATTTTGCCAAGTCGCCCAAAGGTCATTACGGAACATTGCGTGACGCCCGGTCATCATTGTAATTTTTTCGACGTGCCCTTGTTCAACCCATGAAAATCTTGGTCTTAGGCAGTGGAGGCCGGGAACACGCCCTCGTCTGGAAGCTGAAACAGTCGCGCAAAGCGACGGCGATCTTTTGCGCACCCGGCAATGCCGGCATTGCTGAGACCGCCAATTGCCTCCCGATCAAAGGCGACGAGCACGATGACCTCATCCAATTTGCTCAGTCGCAGGGCATCGGGCTCACGATCGTCGGGCCGGACGACGCGCTCGCCGCGGGCATCGTCGACAAATTCCAGGCGGCGGGTCTGCGAATCTTCGGGCCAACCCGAAGCGCCGCTCGGTTAGAATCGTCGAAGGCCTTTGCCAAGGATTTCATGGCTCGCCACGGGATCCCCACGGCGCAGTCCGGCACATTTTCGGATGCCAGCGAGGCGCAGAAGTTTGCGCAATCGATGGCGAAACCCCTGGTCATCAAGGCCGATGGCCTGGCGCTGGGCAAGGGCGTGATCATCGCGCAGAACCCATGGGAAGCGGCGCTGGCCATTCACCAGATCATGGACGAGCGGAAATTCGGCGACGCCGGAAAGCAGGTCGTCATCGAGGAGTTTCTGGAAGGCGTCGAGTGCTCCGTCCACGCCCTCGTCGATGGCAGCGACTACATTTTCTTCCCGGGAGCGCAGGACCATAAGCGGGCGCTCGACAACGATCAGGGGCTGAATACCGGCGGCATGGGCACGGTCTCGCCCAGCAAGGCGCTGAATGCCGAGATGGCCGATCGCGTCCGTCGCGAGATCCTCGATCCCTTCATGGCCGGCCTGAAGGCGGATGGCATCGACTATCGGGGCATCCTCTTTCCCGGCCTGATGATCACGAAGGAAGGTCCGAAGGTCCTGGAATTCAATTGCCGCTTTGGCGATCCCGAGACGCAGGTGCTTTTGCCCCGCATGGAAAGCGACTTGGTGGAACTGCTGGAAGCCACGATCGATGGCCGGCTCAAGGAAGTGCAGGCCCGGTGGAATCCGCAGGCGGCCGTCTGTGTCATCATGGCCTCGGGCGGCTACCCGGAGTCGTACGACGTCGGAAAACCGATCTCTGGTCTGAGCGAAGTCAACGGAGAAGCGCTGGTTTTCCACGCGGGGACGCGCCGGCTCAAAGGAGAATTCGTGACCTCCGGTGGACGGGTGCTGGGCGTGGTCGGCCAGGCCTACGATGTCGCGTCGGCCCGCGCGCAAGCCTATGCGGCGGTGAAGAAAATTTCCTTCGAGGGCGCGCATTTTCGCACCGACATCGCGGCGCGCCCGCTCAAGGCCTAGTGCTTCTCGATACAAATTCTGGCGACATGTTCTTCTCGCGCCCCAAAGGGGCATTCTATCGTAGCCCAGGGCATCGCCCTGGGTATTTACGCAATACGATGACGAGCCCTGAAAGGGCGGCCTATCTTCGACGCCTTAAGCCGACAATTACGTTTCCCGATTTATGCTGAGGCACACTTAGTCCCGATTTCCCTCGCCCCTCATGAAGCTTCTCTCGAGCTGCACCCTCTTCGCCACTCTGACCCTTTCCGCCGCGCTGGCCGCGCAGACGGCCGACCCCAAGGCCACGCCGCCACCGGCTGCCCCGACGAAGGCCCGGTCCGCTGAAGCGCCATCCCAGCGGGCGCTGGTGGATGAGTTATCCGAAGCGGATCTCGATCAAGTGCAGGCGCTCATCAAGACGCAAAGCACCCTCGGCGGAAAACTGACCGAGCTCGAGATCAAGCGGGCCACCGTCCAGGGACTGCTTCACCGGCTGGGCTCGGCCGTGAGCCTGCAGGGCGCCGCGGAATCGGCCGCGCCGGAGCCAAGCCCCTTTCATGCAGAGGTGCTCGAAAATCGCGTCGGCTATCTGCGCCTGGGCAGCATTTCAACCACGACCGCGAGTTCGCTCGATAGCGCGCTGAAGGAATTCGCCGAGAAAGGCGCGTCTTCGGCCATCCTCGACCTGCGCGCCTCGACCGGCGCCGCCGACTACAACGTGGCCGCCGACATCTGCCGCCGCTTCTCGCCGAAAGGAAAACCCCTCTTCACCGTGCGCCGCTCCGGGGCCAAAGACCAAGCCTACACATCGACCGCAGAGCCGCAATTCCACGGCATCCTCGTAGCCCTCATCGCCAGCTCGACGTCGGGCACAGCCGAAATTGTCGCCGGCGCGCTGCGAAACGCCGCCGACGCCATGCTCATCGGCGCGAAAACCAAGGGCGAAGCTGCGGAATTGAAGGTCGCTCCCCTTTCCAACGGCCGGTCGCTGCGCATCGCGACTTCGGAGGTCGCCGTGGGCAACAATCTCGCGCTGGATGCCGGCGGCTTGAGACCAGACCTCGCCGTATCGATGACGCCGGAGGCCATGGCCCAGGCTCTGAAGCTGGAAGCGGAAAAAGGCGTGCAAGCTGCAGTACTCGAAGTCGAGCGCCCCAAGCTCAACGAAGCCGCCCTCGTCGCCGGCACAAACCCCGAACTCGAAGCGCCAGCCCCGCGGGCACGCGGCGACAAGGCCAGGCCGCCGCAAGAAGACACCGCACTTCAGCGGGCCCTGGATTTCATCACCACGCTGGCGATCTACGAGCAAGGACGCGGGAAGTAGAAGTTGCGGACCGGAGGTCTCCTCTGGGTCACTCTGGGCACTTAGCCGGCGTGAAAAAGTTTCTGCACCTCGATGACCGGATGATTTCGGTCTGCCAAGTTGGGCTCGACATTGTACACCTGAAAAAGCGGTCGAAGCCTACGCAAATTGGCGGGAATCCAGTCCGCAGCTTCGCGCGCGCTCGCCGAAGGCGGGCAACTGTAGCCGACCGCTTTGAGGCCGGTGGAGCCGCGAAGCGGCGCGGCGGAGACTAGCGCTCGGGGCACATGCAAATTGGCCAAACTCCAAAGCGAAGCGGCTTCGTATTGCAGGGATATCCTCGGCGTGATCGGCAGCTCCGTGGGAGCGATCCGATTGGACCAACGCGTTGGCCCCACTCTCGTTACGAATCTCCAGATTCGTAATGCGCTGAGGAGCGAAGCTTTGCTTCGCATGGCGGGGGTGTCTGCGGGTGGGAGCGGCAGGTCCCCTGGACGGGGCGTAAGTCTGCCGACCGGCGCCTTCAATCAATATAGCAACTCCACATTCTATACAAGAATAACAACACCTCGATTCGTCGACGTTACGATCAAAACATTCCAATTAGTCTCATCCTTAGCTGTCCGTCCAAGCCGAAATTCCGCGCGTCCGACCCGAATCCTAGGCACACCCCAAAATATGACTTGCCCCAACGTCGATCCATGGTTTTCCTTACGCCGCATTTTTGGCGAAACCACCCATTCATGACACTCACGGCGCGACTGGCAATGATCGGCGGCATCTGGGCTCTCGGAGCCGTGCCTGCATACTATTTTGGACGGGCTCAACGCCCGGAATCGGTCCCCGTGGAAAAGACACCATCTGCCGTGGTGCAAACGCCTGCTGCCGAAAGCCCTGTGCTCGAATCCCAGCCGGCGCGCACGCCCGAAGTCTCCGCTGCCGCCAAGGCGCAATTTGCCACCCTTTCTCCGACTCAGCAGGCCCTGCAAGCCGAGCGCCAGGCGCTCTTCCGTGACTTGCAGGAAGTGCAAAAGGTCAACCGCCGCAACCCCGCCCAGCTGGCCGCCGCGACCCTGGACTGGAGGCAGCGCAACGCGCATCGCATGGCGGATATCGATGAATTGACCGCGCTCGACGCGAAGGCGCGGCAAGCGGAGCTTGCGGTGCGAAATCCCGGCTCCGGTGCGGAAGCCGCGCATCCGGCTTTCGGAGGAATCCCCGCCTCCAAGGCCAAAGCTTCCATGGACGCTCGTTTGGAAAGTTTTCAGGAATTGCAGAAAATCCAGCAATTGCCGGCGGAGACGCG
>OUNM010983431.1_pt1 | contig 14796 bp, 11 predicted proteins | sample 1769961 | NCBI WGS metagenome assembly OUNM01 (sample SAMEA3914820, study PRJEB12502) | metagenome | biome: forest; material: soil | place: USA | collected 2012-03-12 | depth 0.3 m | reverse complement strand
GTACTGTTCGCCGTTCAGCAGGGTGATGACCTGGGCCAGGCCGCGGATGTTGACGGTCTTGCCTTCACCGGCGTCGCGCTGGATCTGCACGCCCGAGATGCGCTGCAGCGAGTCGGCGATGGTGACGTCGGGCAGCTTGCCGATGTCTTCCGCCGAGATGGCGTCGACCAGGGCCGTCTGCTTGCGCTTGATGTCGACCGACCGCAGCTGCGAGCCGCGCACGCCGGTTACGACGATTTCCTCGACTTGAGTGTCGCCGCCGGCCTGCTGGGCGTAGGCCCCGTGGGCCATGGCCAGCTGCGATGCGCCGGCGACGAGCGCCAGCGTCAGGCCGCGCCTGAGCACGGCTTTCCTTGCTTCCTGTGACAATTCCTCGCTCCCCAATTGGTTCGTTCTTGTTGGCCGCTCGCCCGCGCCTCGCGCCGCCGCTCGTTCCGGCGGCTTTCGAGGAACGTGAGGCCTGAAGAGACCGGACAGACGGGTGTCCCGCGCTTGTCCCAATCCCCCCGGCGACCTCGGCGCCCTGATGTCCGATTCCAGCCCCGCGCCTTCACCGAACGCCGTCACATTTCCCAAATGTCCCGATCAAGTCAACCAAAATGTCAACGTTGTCATTGTTGCAGCGCAAGGGTTTTCGGGTGCCTGAATTACAACCCCTGGAGCGCTCGCCCATTACAGCTCATCCGGTAACTGCGCCCTAAGGATGTACATATCCGTTGTTATAGAACGGTTTTTAGCGCTCATTGCGCGCCCATAACCAGTCTTTTCAAGCTCGATACAATGTCTCTCGCAACCGCGCTCGCGCCCAGAAAAAGCCTGAATTTACCCAACGTCAGGCGCCGGATTTGTCCCGATAATGTCCCATGCAATGACTTTATTTGACCGATTTTTGTCCCAACGCATGACAAGCCAGACAGCATGACCTATGACTTTTGACGTTCGCCGCCTTGCGGGCGCCGCCTTTGCCTGATGGGGTGCGGCCAAGCTGGGCGGTGAGGCGTACGCGGGGACTGGATGACGACGATCAACGACGTGGCCGACCGGGCGGGCGTTTCGCCCAAGACCGTCTCCCGCGTTCTCAACGATCACGAGAGCGTCAGCGCCAAGACGCGCGACCGTGTCCGCGCGGCCATGAAGGACCTGGAGTACCAACCTAGCGCCGTGGCCCGCAGCCTGCGCTCGCAAGGCTCAGGCTCCGTCGGCGTGCTGATGGGCGATCCGTCGGGCGGCTATCACAGCCGGGTCCACCACGCCCTGTTGCTGGCCTGCGTCGAGACCGGCCGCCACCTGTCGGTCGACCTTTCGGAAGGCCCCGTCCCCGGCTGGCAGGACCGCATCCGCGCCTTCGTCCAGGACAGCGGCATCCGCGAGATGATCCTGCTGCCGCCGGAATGCGATTTCGGCCCGATGAAGGAGCTGATGCGCGAGCTGGACGTGCGCTGCGTGCTGATCTCGCCGACCACGCCCGACCCGCAGTTTCCGGCCTTCGCCATGGACGACCGCGCCGCCGCCCGTGAAGTGGTCGAGCACCTGTTTTCGCTGGGCCACACCCGCATCGGCCATATCGCCGGCCACCCGGACCACGTGGCCAGCACCCTGCGCCGCAATGGCTTCCTGGAGGCCTATGCCGCGCGCGGCCTGCCCCGCCCGGCGCCCGAACTGCTGGTGCAGGGCGAGTTCACCTTCAAGACCGGTCTCGACGCGGCCCGGCAACTGCTGGAGCTGGACGAGCCGCCGACCGCGATCTTCGCGGCCAACGACGACATGGCCGCCGCCACCTGCATGGAGGCCCAGCGCCGCGGCCTGCGGATTCCGGACGACCTGTCGGTGGTCGGCTATGACGACGCGCCCATCGCCGCCGCGATCTGGCCGACCCTGACCACCATCCGCCAGCCCTTCGAACAGATGGCCCTGCGCGCCCTGCAGACCCTGGGCGCCTGGAGCGCCAACGAGGGCGCCGGCAAGACCACCAACACCCCCTTCCTCGCGCAGCACAGCCTGGTGGTGCGCGAGTCCACCGGCCCCGCGCGGAGCGGCCCGCCGCCCCGCAGAAAGCCCTGACGCAAGACCTGAACCTCCCCCGACGCGGTCCGAAGCCGCGCGGGGCCTAAGAAGAAGATCACGGAGGAAACATGAACCGGACCACCTGGCGGAGCTTGCAGCTCGGCCTCCTCATCGGCGCCTCGGCGCTGAGCATGGGCACGGCCTTCGCCCAGACGGCCAAGCCGGCTCCGGCCGCGAAGCCCGCGGCAGCCAAGCCCGCGCATCCCTGGCTGGACGCCAAGCTGTCGGCCGACAAGCGCGCCGACCTGGCCCTCAAGGCCATGACCAACGACGAGAAGTTTACGGTCATCTTCGGCTACTTCGGCTCGGACATGAAGCCGAAGTACACGCGCCACAAGGACTCGCTGGAGGCCTCGGCGGGCTATGTCGCCGGCGTGCCGCGCCTGGGCATTCCGGGCCAATGGCAGACCGACGCCGGCGTCGGCGTGGCCACGCAAGGCAGCCACCAGGACCTGCGTCCGCGCACCACCCTGCCCTCGGGCATCGCCACCGCCGCCACCTGGAACCCCGAGCTGGCCTACAAGGGCGGCGCGATGATCGGCGCCGAAGCCCGCGCCTCGGGCTTCAACGTCCAGCTGGCCGGCGGCATCAACCTGATGCGCGAGCCGCGTAACGGCCGGAACTTCGAATATGGCGGCGAAGACCCCTGGCTGGCCGGCAACATGGTCGCAGCCCAGATCCGCGGCATCCAGTCCAACCACATCATCTCGACCATCAAGCACTACGCCCTGAACAACCAGGAGACCGGGCGCTTCGTGGTCAGCTCCAATATCGATGACGCCGCCGCCCGCACGTCCGACCTCCTGGCCTTCCAGTTCGCCATCGAGAAGTCGGATCCGCACTCGGTGATGTGCTCGTACAACCGCATCAACGGGACCTATGCCTGCGAGAACGACTGGCTGCTGAACACCGTCCTGAAGAAGGACTGGGGTTACAAGGGCTATGTCATGTCGGACTGGGGCGCCGACCACTCGTCGGCCAAGGCGGCCAATGCCGGCCTCGACCAGGAATCGGCCGGCGAAGCCTTCGACAAGGAGGCCTTCTTCGGCGCGCCGCTGAAGGCGGATCTGGCCGCCGGCAAGGTGAGCCAGGCCCGCATCGACGACATGGCCCTCCGCGTGCTGCGCGCCATGTTCGCCAGCGGCCTGGTGGACCATCCGCTGAAGGGCTCGCCGCTGAACCTGCCGGCGGCCGACCTAGCCGCCCACGCCAAGGTCACCCAGGCCGACGCCGAGGAAGCCATCGTTCTCCTGAAGAACGACGGGAACATCCTGCCCGTGGCCAAGACCGCCAAGACCATCGCGGTGATCGGCGGCCACGCCGACGCCGGCGTCCTGTCAGGCGGCGGCTCGTCGCAGGTCTACCCGGTGGGCGGCCGCGCGGTGAAGGGTCTGGAGCCGGCCACCTGGCCCGGCCCGGTGATCTACTTCCCCTCCTCGCCGCTGAAGGCCCTGGCCAAGCGTTATCCGGGCGCCAAGGTGGTCTATGACGACGGGACCGATCCGGCGCGCGCCGCCAAGCTGGCCGCCGCCAGCGACATCGCCCTGGTCTTCGCCGACCAGTGGACCACCGAGTCGCAGGACGCCCACACCCTGACCTTGCCGCGCGACCAGGACGCCACGATCGACGCGGTGGCCTCGGCGGGCAAGAAGACCGTCGTGGTGCTGACCACCGGCGGCCCGGTGCTGATGCCGTGGCTGTCCAAGGTCGGCGCCGTGGTCGAGGCCTGGTACCCGGGCAGCGCCGGCGGCGAGGCCATCGCCCGCGTGCTGTCGGGCGAGGTCGACGCCTCGGGCCGCCTGCCGGTCAGCTTCCCCAAGAGCGAGGCCGATTTGCCGCGTCCCAAGCTGGACGGGCTGGACAAGGCCAGCGGCGAACAGTTCGACGTCGACTATTCGATCGAAGGCGCCGCCGTCGGCTACAAGTGGTACGACGCCAAGAAGATCGAGCCGCTGTTCGCCTTCGGCCACGGCCTCTCGTACAGCCAGTTCGCCTATTCGAACCTCAAGGTCGGCGCGGCCGGCGAGAAGGTCACGGTCAGCTTCGACGTCAAGAACACCGGAGCCCGGGCCGGCAAGGACGTGCCGCAAATCTACGTCTCGCCGAAGGCCGGCGCCAATGGGGTGTCTTGGGAAGCGCCCAAGCGCCTGGCCGGCTTCCAGAAGGTCTCCCTGGCTCCCGGCGCGGTCCAGCACGTCGTCCTCAGCGTCGATCCGCGCCTGCTGGCCACCTGGGACGGCAAGGCCCACGGCTGGTCGATCGCGGCCGGCCAATACGACATCGCCCTGGGATCCTCGTCTCGGGCTCTCACCACAACCGCCCAGGTCACCCTGGCGGCCCGCAGCCTGCCGGTTTCGCCGGCGAGCAAGTAAGGCGGCGATAGGGAGCAGCATTCCCCCGCTCCCGCCGCCTTAGTCTCTTCCCTTCTTCGGAGCGTCGCCCACAAGGTGACGCTCCCTTTTTTTGCCGCCTGGCTTGTGCGGACTCATTTATCATATAATTAGGCCGATGCGGCGCTCCAAGACGGCCGCGCGGAGGAGACAAGCGTGATCCGGATCGGCCTCGTCGGCGTGGGCAAGATCGCCCATGACCAGCACATCCCCGCCCTGGCCGCCGATGCGCGCTACCAGTTGACCGCCGCCGCCAGCCGCAGCCTGCCCGACCTGGGCGCCGTCCCAGTCTTCCACGACATCGAGACCATGCTGGCGGAAGGCCCCGAGCTGGACGCCGTCGCCATGTGCACCCCGCCCCAGGCGCGTCGCGAGACGGCTTTGGCGGCGCTGCGGGCCGGCAAGCACGTCTTCCTGGAAAAGCCGCCCGGCGCGACGGTCAGCGAGGTGGCCGAACTGGCCGCCACGGCTCGCGCCCAGGGCGTCGTGCTGTTCACCAGCTGGCACTCGCGCTTCGCCGTCGGGGTCTCGGCCGCCAAGGCCTGGCTCGCTGCGCGTCCCGTCCGCAAGGTCGCCATCGAGTGGCGCGAGGACGTGCGCCGCTGGCACCCCGGCCAGACCTGGATCTGGCAGGCCGGCGGCCTGGGCGTCTTCGATCCCGCCATCAACGCCCTCTCGATCCTGACCGAGATCCTGCCGACCGAGGTGTTCGTCACCGATGCCAGGCTGCAGGTGCCCGAGAACGTCCAGTCGCCGGTCGCCGCCCATGTCGACATGACCGACCTCCACGGCGCGACGATCACCGCCGACCTCGACTTCCTGCAGACCGGCCCGCAGACCTGGGACCTGACCGCCTGGACCGACGACGGCGTGCTGAAGCTGTCGCTGGGCGGCGCGGTGCTGGAGATCGACGGCAAGGTCGTCGAGACCGGCGAGAACCGGGAATATCCGGGGCTCTACGACCGGTTCGCGCAGCTGATCGAACGCGGCGAGTCCGAGGTGGACGTGCGGCCGCTGACGCTGGTGGCGGATGCGTTTCTCGTGGGGACGCGGGAGCTGGTCGAGGCGTTTATCGAGTAACGACGGCGAAGGCCCAAATCCTCCCCCTGACGGGGGAGGTGGTCGCGAAGCGACCGGAGGGGGAACTTGTCCTGGCCCGGTCTCTTCCCCCTCCGTCGGCTCCGCCGACACCTCCCCCGCTAGGGGGAGGATTTAGTCAGTTCACCTGCCGCTCGCGCCCCACCCAATACGGCGCCCGCAGCTCCCGCCGCAAAATCTTCCCCGACGCATTCCGCGGCAGCGCCGCCACGAAGTCCACGCTCTTGGGCGCCTTGAAGCCCGCGATCCGCGTCCGCGCGAAGGCGATGATGTCGTCGGCGTCCGGCGTCACGCCCGGCTTGGGCGCGACCACTGCCTTCACGGCCTCGCCCCACTTGTCGTCGGGCACGCCGATCACCGCCACCTCGGCCACGTGCGGGTGGCCGTAGACGGCGCTCTCGACCTCGGCCGGATAGATGTTCTCGCCGCCCGAGATGATCATGTCCTTCACCCGGTCGTGGATGAACAGGTAGCCGTCAGCGTCCAGGTAGCCGGCGTCGCCGGTGCGCAGCCAGCCGTCGGCGTCGATGGTCTTGGCCGTCGCCTCGTCCAGCTTCCAGTAGCCGGCCATGTTGGCGTTGGAGCGCACGGCGACCTCGCCCACCGTTCCGGTCGGCACGCTGTTCCCGGCCTCGTCGATGACCTTGATCTCGACGCCCGGCATCGGCAGCCCCGCCGCGCGCATCCGCGCATTGCCGGCCGGATCATGGTCCTCGGGCGGCAGATAGACCACCGTGCCGGTCGTCTCGGTCATGCCGTACTGCTGGACGAAGCCGCAGCCGAACACCTCCATGCACTCGCGCAGCAGATCCAGCGGGATGGGCGCGGCGCCGTAGAGGATGTGGGACAGCCGCGAATAGTCGACCTCGCGCGCCCGGGGCTGGCGGACCACGATCTGCAGCGCCGCTGGCACCATGAACATCTTTGAGACGCGATCCTTCTCGATGAAGTCCAGCACCTTGGTCGGGTCGAACTCGCGGGCCACCACGCCCTTGGCGCCGTTGAAGAGGCCCACCAGGCCCCAACCGCTGCCGCCGATATGGGCGACGGGCATGGCCACCAGGCTGACGTCCTCCGGCCCCCACTGGTTCCAGGCTAGCGGCCGCAGGGCGGCCTCGCGGCGCATGGCCAAGAGATTGTCGTGGGTCAGCATCGCGCCCTTGGGCCGGCCGGTGGTGCCGGAGGTGTAGAGCTGGATGGCGATGTCGGAGGTCTTGATCGGCTTGGCCGGGTCGCTGTCCGGCTGCGCGTCGCGCCAGGCCTCGAAGGTCTGGTGCTCGCCCGCCCCCTCGGCCTCCATGGCGACGACGATCGGGCGACGGGTCAGCTCGGCGGCGACCGTCTCGATGTGGTCGATCAGCTCCGGCCCGACGAAGACCAGCTTGGCCTCGCTGTCGCCGACGATGTAGGCGATCTCGGGCGCGGCCAGGCGCCAGCCGATCGGCGTGGTCACGACGCCGGCCTTGGCGGCGCCGATCAGGAGCTCGAAATAGTGGTCGCTGTTCTTGCCGACATAGGCGACGCGGTCGCCGGTCGAGAGCCCCGCTGCGAGCAGGGCGTTGGCCACCTGGTTCGTATGGCGATCGAAGTCGGCGAAGGTCGTCTCGCGCCCTTCGAACACCAGGGCCACATCGCTCGGCCGCGCCTCCGCATGATAGCGGGCGACATCGCCCAGGGTCCGCATGCGGTCGAAGTCGATCGCGTCCGACATCTAGCCCAACTCCCTCGTTCGTCCGCTCTGTCGGCGGGTCAAACGGATGTTGGGCCAGGGTTACGCCGGCGGCAAGCTATCCGTAACGATAGGTGGAGCGTTCATCTTTCAACGCCTTCCTCGCCCTTGTGGCGAGGACCCAGCGTTCCGCCCACGCGGAGCCTTTCGACCATGCTCAGAGATGGCGGACACATGGGTCCTGGGCACAAGGCCCAGGAAGGCGTCGTTTGGGTTGGCACGCCTCAGCGCCAAGCCCTGACGCCCACGACCACCGCCGTGCTCCCTGTCCGTTCGCCGGCGACCGCCATCGGCCCGAAGGCGCGCTCGCGCACCACGCCGACATAGGGCGCTAACTCGCGGGTGATCTCGTAGCGCAGGCGCAGGCCGCCCTCGAGCCGCGCGGCGCCAGCCTCGGCCAGGTCGGCCTCCAGGCGTGGCTGCAGGATCAGCTTCTGGGTGAAGCGCAGGTCGTAGGCGCCCTCGGTCCGGGCCGAGACCTTGCCCTGGTCGGACAGGAACACCGCCCCGTCGACCTTCAGCCAATACGGCGCGAGACCCTCGAACCCGACCGTCGCATAGCTGCGGCCCTTCGGCGCCAGGTCGTAGCGCAGACCGGCCTGAAGGTCGAAATACGGCCCCACCGGCCAGGCCTTCAGAACCTGCGCCTCACCGCGCTCCCAGCCCTCGCCATCGGTGCGTTCGCCCCGCGCCTTGACCACCCAGTGCGAGGCGTCGCCGCCCCACCAGGCCTCGCCCTCGAGGGCCTGACCGTCGGCGCCGTCTCGCGCGCGGTATTCCAGCTGGTCGAGGCGCACGGTCCAGGCGGTCCCGCCGCCGTGCTCCTTCATCAGCTGCGCGCGGGCGGCGGCCATGGCCTGCGCGCTGTAGACCCGCTCGGCGGCGTGGTCGGTCGGGATCGGCGGCGGCTGGGCTTGATCGGCGGGCGCGGCCGGCATGGCCATGGCCGACATGTCGTGGCCGGCGTGCTGTTCGGGCGGATCGACGAGCAGCATCACGCCTCGCCCTCCAGCGGCCGGATGGTGACGATGTTGAACATCCCCGCATGCATGTGCAGCAGCAGGTGGCAGTGGAAGGCCCAGTCACCAGGCTCGCTGGCCGTCAGGTCGAACGCCGCCCGGCCGCCCGGCGCGACATTGATCGTGTGCTTCAGCGGCGGCTGCTTCTGGCCGTTGACCAGCTCGAAGAAGTGGCCGTGCAGGTGGATCGGGGGGGCCATCATGGTGTCGTTGATCAGCACCACCCGCACCCGCTCGTCGCGGCGCAGGGCGATGGGCTTCTTGATCGGCCCGAACGCCTCGCCGTCGAACGCCCACATGAAGCGCTCCATGTTGCCGGTCAGGTGGATCTCGATCGTCCGGGCGGGCGGGCGCGTGTCCGGCGGCGGATGCAGGCTGGCCAGATCTCCATAGGTCAGCACCTTGTGGCCGACATCCTCCAGTCCCTGCGGCGGCTCGGACAGGCGGTCCATGGCCATCGGCGCGATCGTCTGGACACCCGGCGTCAGCGGCAGGTCCGGCGCATTGGCCTGGGAGCGCATCGACATGTCCATGCCGGGCATGTTCATTCCACCGGACATGTTCCCCATGCCCATGTCCTTCATCGTCGCCAGCGGCCGCTTGCGCAGCGGCGGGACGGGGGCGGACATCCCCAGGCACGGCGCCAGGGTGGCGCGGGCTTGGCCCGAGCGGTCGGAGGCCTCGGCGACCAGGGTAAAGGCCTTGTCCTGCGTCGGCCGCACGATGACGTCGAAGGTCTCGGCCGGGGCGATCTGGAATTCCTCGACCGACACCGGCGTCACCGGCTGGCCGTCGGCGGCGACCACATCCAGCGACAGGCCGGGAATCCGCACGTTGAAGATCGTCATGGCCGCGGCGTTGACGAAGCGCAGCCGCACCCGCTCGCCCGGCGAAAACAGGCCCGTCCAGTTGTCGCCGGGCCCATGGCCGTTGACGAGATAGGTGTAGAGCGCGCCGGTGACGTCCAGCACGTCGGTCGGGTCCATCCGCATCTTCGCCCAGTCAATGCGGTCCTTCAGCGGCTGGTCCTGGCCCTTCAGCAGGCCGGCCACGGTCTGCTTCTGGTGATTGAAATAGCCCGACTGGGCCTTCAGCTTCCGCATCAGCTCGTGCGGATGCAGGAAGCTCCAGTCCGACAGCACCACCACGTGCTCGCGGTCATAGGCGATCGGATCCTCGCCCGCCGGGTCGATGATGATCGGGCCGTAGTGGCCGACCTGCTCCTGCAGGCCCGAATGGCTGTGCCACCAGTAGGTCCCCGCCTGGCGCACCGGGAAGTCGTAGGTGAAGGTCTCGCCCGGCTTGATCCCCGGAAAGCTGACGCCCGGCACGCCGTCCATGGCGAAGGGCACCAGCAGGCCGTGCCAGTGGATGGAGGTGTCCTCGTCCAGCGTGTTGGTCACCGCCAGGCGCACGCGCTGGCCTTCCTTCAGCCGGATCAGCGGGCCGGGGATCGTGCCGTTGACGGTGACGGCGTGACCCGATCGCCCGTCGACCTTCGCCATGGTGTGGCCGACGGTCAGCTTGATCTCGTCGCCCGACAGCGCGCCCGGCGACCGGACGCCTTCGCCCGCCATCGCCCAGCTCGGCAGCAGGCCCGCTGCGCTCAGCCCCCCCAAGCTCAGACCGAAGGCGCCGCGCAGCAGGGTCCGTCGATCAAGAGCCGCCATCGTCTATCCGTATTCCAACGCTTCACGCACTTGGGTATCACCCGAACCATGTCCAAGAGCACCCCCGCCACGATCGCATTGAGCAAGGCCGGCGTCGCGTTCGACCTGCATACTTACGACTACGACCCTGGCGGCGAACGCGTAGGCCTGCAGGCCGCCGAGGCGCTGGGCGAGGACCCCCGCCGCGTGCTCAAGACCCTGATCGTCATGCTGGACGGCAAGCCCGCCTGCGCCATCCTGCCCTCGGACCAAGAGGTCAGCATGAAGAAGCTGGCCGCCGCCCTGAAGGGCAAGTCGGCCGCCATGGCGCCCGTTCCCGACGCCGAGCGGATCACCGGCTACAAGGTCGGCGGCGTCAGCCCCTTCGGCCAGAAGAAGCGCCTGCCCACGGTGATGGAAGAAGCCGCCCTGGCCGAGCCCTACGTCTTCCTCAACGGCGGCCAACGCGGCTTGCAGGTCAAGCTGGCGCCGGCCGATGCGGTGAAGGCCCTGGGCGCGGTGACGGCGGCGATCGTGGCGGAGTAGTTCTGCTGCTCCAAACGCAACAAACCCCGCCTTCCTGGGCCTTGTGCCCAGGACCCATGCCGGCGGGCATCGGTGATGATCAGGGTTCGCGCAACCGAAAGGCCCAGCGCTCCCAGCCGTCTCAAAGAGAGCGGAAGCCTGGGTCCTGGGCACAAGGCCCAGGAAGGCGGATCCAGGGGTTCTGAATTCGGGACAAGAACCCGCCGCTTGAAATACCGCGCGGTTCTCGCCTATAAGCCGCGCCTCCTGGCCCGGTTGGGTAGCTCAGATGGTTAGAGCGGTGGATTCATAACCCACAGGTCGGCGGTTCGATCCCGCCTCCAACCACCAGGTCAACTTCCGATAGAATCGAAATACCCCTTAATGCGGCAGCGATCCCTTCGTATTGCGCTCAAGCTTTCCCGCACGCTACACAGCCTGAGATTGCCAGATCAGCAGGTGTCGCGTGCGCAGACTCTCGAAGTCCTTCAGCCTCGTCGCGCTGGTCGTAATCGGAACGATTTTCGCCCGTCCCGCAGCCGCCCAGACCGCGGAGCCCGCGCCCGCTCAGCGCCCCGGTTTCATCTCGCTGGCCGATCGCTTCAAGCCCCAGACCCTGGTCCGCCTGCCCGACGGCCGTAACCTGCACTTCTTCTGCCAGGGTGAGGGCTCGCCCGTGGCCATCATGGACGCCAGCCTCAGCTTCTGGAGCTTCGAGTTCATCCGCCTGCAGCCCGAGCTGGCCAAGGTCACCAAGGTCTGCGCCGTGGACCGCGCCGGCTTCGGCTTCAGCGACCCCGGCCCACTGCCGCGCGATGTCGTCAGCGACACGGCGGACCTCTATGCGGGCCTGAAGGCGTCCGGCCTGCCCGGCCCCTATGTATTGGTCGGCCATTCGTACGGCGGCCAGACCGCGCGCTATTTCGCCTACACCCATCCCGAGGATGTCGCGGGCCTGCTGCTGATCGATCCCGGCATCGAGCACCCCGGCCAGCGACTGCCCTATCCACCCAGCTACATCATCGACGCGCAGAAGTACTATGACGCCTGCCGCGACCTGGCCAAGGCCGGCAAGCTGGCGCCCGGCTTCTCGCCCTCGCCGGACGAGGGTCCCTGCATCCCCGAGATCTTGCCGAAATGGACGCCCGCACGGCAGGCCTATACCGCCGAGATCTTCGCTCGCCCGTCCCGCTTCGAGGCCATGGCCTCGGAATTCGCCACCACCGACACGACGACGTCCTCAGCGCTCGACCGCGCACGTCGCAAGCTCGGCGACCTGCCCCTGATCGTCCTGAGTTCGGACAAGGCGCACTTCACCGAAGACCGCCCGCCCGGCGTCGACGCCGACGCCCTACACGCGGCCTGGGTGAAGGCCCACAAGGAGCAGGCCGCCGACTCGACGATCGGCGAGGAACGGACAATCGACGGCGCCAGCCACTTCGTCTTCGCAGAGCGTCCCGACGCGGTCATCGGCGCTTTCGGCGAGGTCATGGCCAAGGCCCGCGCGAGGCTGGCGTCGCAAGGCCGATAGCGCCTACCCTCGCCGTCATGACCGAAGCGATCTTCAAGGGCGGGTGCCTGTGCGGCGCGCTGCGCTGGGAAGCGTCCCGTGCGCCCGACTACATGGGCGTCTGTTGCTGCGCCGACTGTCGCAAGGCGTCGGGCTCGGGGTTCATTCCATTCATGGGCTTTCCGGCCTCGGCGCTGACCATCACCGGCCCGTCACGCCTCTATTGCAGCCCGGCCCTCAGAGGCGGCGAGGCCGCGCGCAATTCGTGCCCGACCTGCGGCGGCCTGGTGTTCGGCGGCGAGCACGGCCTGCACGACAGCCACACGATCTATGCCGGCAGCCTGGACGACCCGACGCTGTTTGCGCCGACCATGCTGCTGTTCAACCGCGACCGTCCGGCCTGGGTGATCCCGCCGGACGGCCTTGAGCTGTTCGAGACGATGCCGGGTTAGCCTCCCGCCTCTTCTAGCCTCCCGGCAGCGTGCCCGGACGGATGTAGGCGAACATGTGCGGCACCCAGTCGGGCTTGCCCAGCGGCACGCCCTTGTTCCGCAGGATCGCGTAGGCGGCCATCAGGTGGAAATAGAGCTGAGACAGCGACCAGTCGCGCACGAACTGCTCGCCGGTCATGTCGAAGACGATGCCGTTGGGCATCTTCAGCTCGAGCGTCTTGCCGGCCGCCCCGTCGATCGCCGCGGCGGGCGCCGCCTCCAGACGCGCCACGGCGTCGGCCAGCTGGGCGCGCAGGCCCTCGAAATCGGTCGCGTCCTCGGCGGGGGCGAACGAGTCCGCGCCCGTCAGGTGGCGCAGCAGGTCGCTGGCCTGGTTGCAGACGAACCGCACCTGGGTCGACAGCGGGAACATGTCGGGCGCCAGCCGCGCGTCGATCAGGTCGGCCGGCGCCAAGCTGTTCTCGGCGGCGAAGGCTTCGCCCTTGGAGAGCTGGGCCGACAGGCCCTTCAGCATGTTGACGTAGGTGGGGATGGCGAGCGTGTGCAGGTCCATGGGTTTCCTCTCGGTTTGGTCGGGAGGTAATCGGAGGTTGGATCGATGCGCCAACCCTTAATTCGTCATCCCGCGCTTTATGCGCGGGACCCATCCGTCCGCCGCAGGTGCGGAGCGGAATGATCCTCTCAAGTGAAAGCTGAACCATGGGTCCCGCGCATAAAGCGCGGGATGACGGTAAGGGTTAGGCCCCCGGCCCGAACCGCGCCACCAGGTCGTAAGCCTCGCCCGGGAACACCTGCCGTACCCGCGTCACGTGTTGCCCCTCGCGCCAGGTGCGGCGGTCGACGACCAGGCAGGCGGTTCCTTCGTCCAGGGCCAGCAGGCGAGCGTCCTCGACGTCGGCGTTGATGGCGCTGATGCGGCTCTCGGCCTCGGTCCAGGCGACGTTTTCCAGCAGCCAGGCGCCGGGCGGGACTTCAGCGAAGTCGGCGGCCTCCATGTCGGGGGCGGCCTTCAGCGAGACCAGGCGCCGCTCCAGGGCGAAGGGCCGGCCATCGGCGTCGTGGACGCCGTCCAGCGCCAGCAGTTTGCCGCCCGTCGCCAGTTCCACCTCTTCGGCGCTGTCACGATCCGCCGCCCGCACCGTCCGCGCCAGCAGGCGGAAGGCGTAGGCCTCGCCCCGCGCGACGATCTCGGACTGGATGTCGGGGATGTTCAGCACCGGCGCATGCACCTTGGGCCGGGCCACGAACGAGCCGGCGCGCTTGCGGCGCACGATCAGGCCGGCCTCGACCAGGGCGGTCATGGCCTTGTTCACGGTCATCCGTGAGCAGTCGTACTGGGTCAGCAGCTCGGCCTCGGTCGGGGCGCGGTGGCCCGGCGCCCATTCGCCGGAGCGGATGCGGGCCTCGATGTCCGAGCGGATGCGCAGATGCAGGGGACCGGTCACGCCAGTAGGGCCTTCAGGGTCTGGACGTAGCGCGCCTGAATGGCCTCGCGGGCGTGGTGGCGGCCGCCGGAGACCAGCTGCTTGCCGTGCCGCCAGACGGTGTCGATCCCGCCGCCGGCGAAGACCAGGCTGTCGATCAGCGTGTCGCCCGAGCGGCCCGCGATGTTCGGATGGTTGGGATCGAGTGTGATGAAGTCGGCCGCCGCGCCTCTGCGCAGGCCGCCTCGACCCACGCCCAGGGCCTGGCTGCCGCCAGCCACCGCCGCGCGCCACAGGTCGCCGCCGGTCGAGCGGCGCGGACCGCCGGCCAGCACGTTGCGCGCCCGGCGCGTCAGGCGCTGGGCGTATTCCATCGTCCGCAATTCCTGGGCGGCGTCGATCACGATGTTGGAGTCCGTCCCGATCCCGAAGCTCCCGCCGGCGGCCAGGTAGTCCGGCGCCGGAAAGATGCCGTCGCCCAGGTTGGCCTCGGTCACCGGGCAGAGTCCAGCCACCGCGCCGCTCTTGGCCAGGCGTTCGGTCTCCGTGGCGTTGATGTGGGTGGCGTGGATCAGGCACCACTGCTTGCCGACGTCGGCGTGGTTCATCAGCCAGCGGACGGGACGCTGGCCGGTCGCGGCCAGGCAGTCGTCGACCTCCTTGGTCTGCTCGGCCACGTGCATGTGGATCGGCCCGCCGGCGGCCAGCGGCAGGATGGCGGAGAGCTCCTCGCCGGTCACGGCGCGCAGGCTGTGGGGCGCGATCCCGACCACCGCCTCGGGCAGGGGCGCGACGATCTCGCGGCAAGCTTCGACCAGTCGCGCGAAGCCGTCGACATCGTGGAGGAAGCGCTTCTGGCCGTCGGTGGGCGGCAGGCCGCCGAAGTTGCTGTGGGCGTAGAACACCGGCAGCAGGGTCAGGCCGATGCCGGTCTCT
>OUNM010105685.1_pt1 | contig 14806 bp, 12 predicted proteins | sample 1769961 | NCBI WGS metagenome assembly OUNM01 (sample SAMEA3914820, study PRJEB12502) | metagenome | biome: forest; material: soil | place: USA | collected 2012-03-12 | depth 0.3 m | reverse complement strand
GGGTTGGCCGACCTGCTCGTCACGGCCGCGCTCGACGGACAGACCGAGGCGGACGACGTCGAGGTGGCGATCGGCCTGGACCGCTGGTGGCCGACCGCGGGCACCCGCGTCACCGGTGCCCGCAACACGGCGACTCGTCGGGTGATCCGGGGCGGTGCCCTGGTGCCGCTGGCCGACCCGGCGCCGACCGGGACCCGGACCTATCCCGAGCCGCTCGGCGAACAGGAGGTCGTGGAGCTGCCGTTCTCCGAGGTCATCCTGGTCGACCGGCACCTGGCGGTCGGCGAGCTCCGCTCCTACCTGAACACCGCTCCCCTCGACGACCTCCACGACACCGACACCCCGCCGCCGACCGCGACGGACGAGCGCGGCCGCTCGGCGCAGCGGTTCGTGGTCGACGTCGTCGTACGGCGGGGCGACGAGACCCGTCGGCGTACCGCCTCCGGACGCGACATCTACGCCGTCACCGCTCCGATCGTCGTCGAGGGCGCGGTCCGGCTCCTCGACGGCCGTCACCGCGGGGCCGGGGCGCTCGCACCCGGCGAGGCTTTCGACGCGACCGACGTCCTGGCCGCGCTCGAGCGGGACGGGATCGATCAGGTGCCGAGCCGCTGCGGCGTCGGAGGCGCCGCCTAGGGTGATCACATGACCATCGCGATCGGAGCGCACGTCGAGCAGACCGACCCGATCGCCGAGGCGCAGGCGCGCGGGATGACGCACGTGCAGTTCTTCCTCGGCGATCCGCAGGGGTACAAGGGCCCCGAGTTCCGGTACGCCGGCGGCGCGGAGGGCCTCAAGGCCGATGCCGAGGCGGCCGGCGTCGGGCTCTACGTGCACGCGCCGTACATCGTGAACGTCGCCACCACGAACAACCGGATCCGGATCCCGAGCCGCAAGCTGCTCCAGCAGCACGTCGACGCCGCAGCGTCGATCGGCGCGCAGGGTCTGATCGTGCACGGCGGCCACGTGAACAAGGACGACGACCCGGAGAAGGGCTTCGACAACTGGCGCAAGGCGGTCGAGGCGGTCGACCTCAAGCTGCCGCTGCTGATCGAGAACACCGCGGGCGGCGACAACGCGATGACGCGCTACCTCGACCGGATCGGCCGGGTGTTCGACGCGATCTCGTCGACCGAGCAGTTCGACCTGGTCGGCTTCTGCCTCGACACCTGCCACGCGCACGCCGGCGGCAACGCACTGGAGACCGTGGTCGAGGACGTCCGCAAGATCACCGGGCGGATCGACCTGGTGCACTGCAACGACAGCCGCGACGAGTTCGACTCCGGCGCCGACCGGCACGCGAACCTCGGCGCCGGCAAGGTCGACCCCGACCTGCTGGCCGCGGTGGTCCGGGACGCGGGCGCGCCGGTCGTGCTGGAGACGCCGGGCGGTGCGGCCGAGCACTCCGCCGACGCCGCCTGGCTCCGGGAGCGGCTCTGATGGCGTCGCGGATCACCGAGATCAGCGTCGACTGCGCCGACCCGGCCGCGCTCGCGCTCTTCTGGGCGGCCGCCCTCGACTACGTCGTGCTCAACGAGGACCCCGACCTGGTGGAGGTCGGGCCGGCCGGCCTGGTCGACGAGGAGCTGCTCGACCACGTGCGCTCGGGGCCGGTGCCGCCGACGATCTTCTTCGCGCGGGTGCCCGAGGGGAAGTCGGTGAAGAACCGGGTGCACCTCGACATCTCGCCGGTCGACACCGACCGCGACACCGAGATCGCGCGGCTCGAGGCGCTCGGTGCCCGGCGTACCGACCTCGCGCCCCCGGACAAGACCTGGGTCGTGATGCTCGACCCCGAGGGCAACGAGTTCTGCGTGCTGCGCAGCCTCGCGCCCGGCCACTTCAACCTGTAAGGGCGTCGACGGCGACCAGCAGGTCCCGGACCTCGCCCGAGCCCGGACGGTCGACCCGGCTGCGGACCAGGCGCAACGGCTGCGGGCGGTCGTCCTGGCCGCGGAAGACCAGGAAGTGGAAGTCGTGGTCGCTCTCCTCGAGCGGCACGAGGTGCGCCGGGCGGTCCTCGACCTGCCAGCGGCTCAGCCCGAGCCCGCGGCGACGGAACCGGACCTCGAGGCGACTGCCAGCGGGGAGCCGCACGATCTGCCCGGGCTTGGGATCACGGAGAATGCGGTACTGCGTCGTGGTCGGCATACCTCTGAGGAGCACGCGGGGTGAGCCGTGATACCGGTCGCGCTCACCCGAAGCAGACGAGCGGCACCGGAGCGACGTCGGACGTGACGGCCGGAACCGCCGCGGCCAGCGCGGCCGCGGGCTCGACGCCGGCCGCGAGCTGCTGGTGGACCGCCACGAGGACGTCGTACGCCGCCCCGTCGTTCACCGCGGCCGCCGACGCGATCACGCGGCGGGCGCCGGCGTGCAGCCAGGCGGTCGTCATCCCGATCAGCTCGCCGCCCCAGCGGACGGTCGAGCGGCCGACCTCGCAGGCGGACAGCAGGACGACGTCCGGCACCTGGCGGAGCTGGTCGATGTCGTAGCCGAACCACGGGCCGTCGGCGAGCTGGAGGCCGGAGAACAAGGCATTCTCCGAGCTGTGCCGGCCGTGGGCCGCGACGTGCAGCACGTCCACCGACGCCGCGAGCTCCGAGACCGCGGCGGCGTTCGCGTCGGCTCCCGCCAGGACCCGCGCGCCGTCCCACTCCTTGGCGGCCGCGGTCACCTCGTCCTCGGCGCGTGCGACCCGCGGGCCGGCCACGAAGCCTGCCGTGGCCGACCGCAACGGCGTCGTACGCCGGGCCAGCCAGCTGGTCGCCGACTGCGCGACGGTGACCGGGCGGCCGGTCAACCCCGGCAGCAGCGTCCACGGCACACCGGCGAGCACGCCGGACGGGGTGAGCACGACGGAGCGGTCGCCGACCGCTCCGAGCACGGGGGTGACGAGCACGGTGGCGATCGCCGCAAGCCGGCCGGCGAGCTCGTCGCGGATGAACCCCGCCATCGCGCCGGGCAGCTCGGCCGCCGCGACGTCGAGGTCGGGCAGGAGGCCACCCAGCAGCGCATCGACCCGGCCGCGGTCGCCGAGGTCGACCCAGGTGACGGCGGCGGTCGTCACGACCAGCGCGACCACGCGGTCGGCCGCGACGACGTACGCCACCAGGGCGGTGTCGCCGGCCAGCGACGACTGCAGCTCGTCGAGCGTCACCGGATCCGCGACCTCCCCGGAGCCCCGTCGCTGCCACGCCCGCTCACGCACCCGCTGCCGGAGCACGGCCTCGCGCTCGGGGTCGCGCGCCCCACCCTCGCCCGCCATCTCCCGCAGCTCGGTCAGGTCCGCGACGATCTGGTCGTCCTCGGGCGCACGCACCGGCTGCACCCGGCTGGCCAGCATCCGCGCCCGCTCCGACCACTCGAACAGCACGTCCGGCCTCCCCGACCCGACCGCGAGCGAGATCCCGCGAGCAGCCAGGCGGACGCCGTGCCCGGCCACGCCGGTCTGCAGGTCCAGCGAGCCGAACGAGCTCTGCCACGCGTGCAGGTCGGACAGGCCCGATCGCAGATGCTGGAGGGCGTGTGCGCGGCGGCCCGTGGTGGCCGCGATCTCGGCGCGGACGTCACGGTCGAGGAGGCGCACCACCAGGGGCGCGTCGGGTCCCGGCCGGGCGTGGGCGAGCCGGGTCGAGGCGGTGTCGGTCGCGCCGCGGCGCGCGATCGCGGCCGTCGCGTGCAGTCGCAGCAGGGTGGCCGGCCACCGCATCTCCTGGTCGTCGAGCTCGATCGCCAGGAGCTCTGCCATCTCGAGCGCCCGCGGTCCGGATCGGCCCAGGTCCAGGTCGGCGGCGAGGGCGACCGCTTGGGCGCGCGCCGCCATCGCGTCGGTTCCTGCCGCCCGGAAGTGCCGGGCAGCGGCACGAGCCGTGACGCGGGCCAGGTCGGGTGCGTCGTCCAGGCGGGCGCGCGCCAGCGCGAGCTCGGCCTCGGCCTGTCGACGCCGCAGCCGGCGCGACCCGTAGGACCTGGCACTCGCCGCAAGCGACGCCGTCCCCTCCTCGACGAGCCCGGCGGCGAGCAGCACCTCGGCGCGGTCCTGGTCGCAGGTCGCCTCACTCACCGCGCTCAACGGGGCCAGGACCGGGCGGGCCCGATCCATGGCCGCCAGGGCGCCGACCAGGTCACCGGCCAGCAACCGGCAGTAGCCGAGGTTGTGATCGGCCATCGCCGCCTCGACCCGAGCCTCCACCGCCACCAGCGGTTCGCGCGCTGCCCGGAAGTCCAGGCTCGCCGCGGCGATGTCGTTCTGCTGCAGGTACACCCCACCGCGGTTGAGGTACCCGCGTCCGAGCACCTCGGGCGCCGCATCGGGCGTGATCGATGCCGTCAGGTCCCCGAGCGCCTCGGCGCTCCGTCCGGCCAACATGTGGAGCAGCCCCCGCTGACCGTGCAGGGCCGCACGCGTCTGGGGCGTCAGCCCGGGCCGGGCGAGGGCCGCGTCACACCAGTCCATCGCGGTCGCGCTGTTGCCGGTCTCGGCCTCGACGTAGGCCAGGCTGGACTCGATCCTGGCCAGCAGGTCGGGGTCGTCGGTGGCCGTGCGGGCGCGCTCGAGCAGCTGTCGAGCGCGGGCGAGCCGGCCCGCGTTGATCGCGGCGACGCCGTCCTCGTGGAGTCCGGTCGGCGAGCGCACGTGCCTAGTGTGGGCTGAGGTCGGTCACGTTCTCCACCACGGACCACATCCGGGCGATCCGCGTGGCGGCGTCCACCGTCTCCTCCAACCCGGGCCCGAGCTCGGCCGCGATCCGGCCGGCCAGCAGCGGCGCGGCGAACGACGTCCCGCTCCACAGGCCGAACCCGCCGCGGTAGTCGTCGGGGTCGATGGACTCCCGGACCCGGCCGAACGCCCTCGTCCGGGCCACCGGCTGCAGGCCGCCCTGGAATCGGGGCATCGTGCTCATCAGCGCAGCGCCCGGCACGTACGCGCTCACCCACGGGCCGGTGTTGGTGAACAGCGCGTCCGTGCGGCTGTTCGGGTTCAGCGCACCGACGGAGACGACGGGCAGACAGTCCGGCACCGCGGGGTAGGGGCCGAGGTGGTTCGACCACGGGGCGAACGCCGCGGGGAAGCTCGGCCGGCTCGTGGCGTCGTTGCCCGCCGAGCACACGACCAGCGTCCCGTTCTGCGCGAGCTCCTCCAGGATCGTGTACAGCGTCGGGTCGAAGAGCTCATCCTCCGGCGTCTCGTGGTAGTAACCCATCGACAGGCTGAGGACGTCGATGACCCGCCCGCCCGGCTCGCCCGCCTGGCCGCGCCGAGCCAGCTCCGCGATCTGGGCGAGCGTGGCGACCAGGTCCGACTCGACGATCGGCCCCGCTGAGGGCACGACCCGCCAGCACAGGATGTCGGCGTCCGGGCAGGCCTGGTGGATCAGTCCGGCGATGAACGTCCCGTGCCCGGACAGCGGGTCGATCATCCCGTCCAGCTGGCCGAGCAGATCGCCGTGCAGCTCGGGATCGGAGACCGGTTCGTCGTAGCCGATGCTGACGCCGTCGAGCGCGATGCCCTTCGTGACGGCCCGATCCAGCCAGGGATGCTTCGCGCAGCCGGTGTCGAGGACCGCCACGACCGGCCGGCGACCAACGACCTCGGTACGGCGTACGGGGTCCGGGCCGACGTAGGCGATCGGCTGGCGGCCACCCGAGCCCTGGGCGGCGTACGTCGCCACCGGCGCAGACATCTCCGCCCCCGCCGGGTTGCTGGCGTGGAACGGGTTGCTCGCGTGGAAGGGGTTGCTGGCGTGGAACGGGTCCGATTCGAGGTCGGCGGTGAACACGACGTGGTCGAGCCCGACGCCGCGGACCGACTCGACGCCGAACTGAGCGCGCGTCTGCTGCAGCAGCGTCCAGCCGTCCGGAGCGATCGCGGCCCGGTCCGACGCCACGTCGATGGACACCTTGCGCAGCCCGTACTTCAGGCGGGCCGTGCGGGGATCCTCCGGCTCCAGCGTGACGGACCACCCGAGGCGCTCGGCGACGTACGACAGGACCTGGATCGCGCCGCCCACGTCGACGGACTTCGAGATCGTCAGCCGTGGCCCGACGTACACCGTCGGGCGGGGGGTCACCCCCTTCACGACGAGGGCGGTGGCCGGGTCCAGCACCCGGCCCTGCACGGCCGAGATCCGGTCCCGCGGCGGCGGGACGGGGTCGCGGTCGAGCGGCTTGCGGTCGGGGCGCTTGTCCTCGGGCTGCTGCGCCATGTCTCCTCAGATCTCGAACGTCGGCGTCGCGAACGCCGGGCGGGTGGTGTCGTGGGGTTCGAGCCTCAACCGCAGCAGCCCGAGCGGCAGGTCGGTGATCTCGAAGCGCCCGGTCTCGGTGACCACCGAGGACCAGTCGCGGGGGTTCTCGCCCGGCAGGGCGCGGACGGTCATCGGCTCGGGCGGGACCACCCAGCCGTCGACGCGGGACCGGTCGCCGTCGACCCCGACCCGCAGCAGCAGATCGGTGTCGCCGTGCACGAAGCGGAGGGTGTACGACGTCGAGCCGCGCGCCCCCACCAGCTCGGTCGTGTGCTCCACCAGCTCCATCAGCTCCACGTCCAGGTCGGACGCGGCCATCGCCGCGGCGGCCTGCATCGCCGGCACGAGGTGGTCGGGAACCGGGTCGTGCTGCTCCCACACGTCGCGGACGACGCCCAGGAGGGCGTCCCTGCTCAGCTCACTCATCGGTACTCCCCCGTCTGCATCAGGGCCACCCGCAGCTTCGCCAGGCACCGTCCCCGGGTGGGGCCGATGCTGCCGACCGGCATGCCCAGGTCGGACGCGAGCTCACGGTAGTCGGGCCGGTTCTCGAACGCGACGATCCGCAGCAGCCGCCGGCACCGCTCGGGAAGGCCATCGACGGCCGCCCAGAGTCGGTCACCCTCGTCGTGCTGGACCGCGGTGTCCTCGGCGGAGCGCTGCGCGGGGATCCGCGGTTCGAGGTCCTCGTCGGACACCGGGGTGGCGCGGCCGTCGCCCTGCGCGACCCGCCACGCCTCGCGGCGCGCAGTTGTGGTCAGCCAGCCGCCGATCGCGACCGCGTCGACGATCGTGGCCCGCCGACGTACGAGCGCCAGCCAGGTCGTCTGGATGACGTCCTCGGCCGCCGACTCCGACAGCCGGTAGGACCGGACCACGTGCCAGAGCACCGGCGTCATCACGGCGACCAGGTCGTCGAGGCCCGCAGGGTCCCCCGCGACCCAACGGTTGAAGCCGGAGGTTGCCTGGGTCCACACCTCGCCGGCGCGCGCGGAGACCCCGTCGGGGCCTCCGCCCGACGGCTGTGCCACGCCGCGCCCACTCACTGGTCGTGTCGCTCCCCGATGTTTGATCTGTCTCTCGATCAGGATCACGCCCCTCAGGAGCCCGGGCTCCCGTTCCTGATACATCCGTTCTGCATCCGTTCTGCATTTTTCACCGGATCGGCGATCCGGCATCGCCTCAACCGGGTGAGCCGCGGTCCGTCACGCGGCTCCGATAACCTCGGACGGTGCCCCGCTCCGAGCTCATCGTCCGCGAAATCCCCGCGAGCGACCACCTGGAGTTCATCCGCGGTCGCCGCTCCGTGAGCTTCCTCCAGACCCCGGCGTGGGGTCGGGTGAAGTCGGAGTGGCGGCACGAGTCGATCGGCTTCTTCCGGGTCTCGACGGGCTCGACCCACGAAGAGCTCGTGGGGGCCGGGCTGGTGCTCTACCGGCAGCTGCCGCGCCTGAAGCGGTACCTCGCCTACCTGCCCGAGGGCCCCGACCTCGACTGGACCGACGAGGACCTGGCCGCCTGGCTGGCTCCGATGACGGCGTACCTGAAGGACCGCGGGGCGTTCGGCGTCCGCATGGGCCCGCCCGTCGTCACCCGCCGCTGGGACGCGGCCACCGTCAAGGAGGGCATCGCCGACGACGCCGTGCACCGGCTCGGCGACCTCGCGCCGACCGAGCGCTCCAGTGTCGGCGCCCGCGTGGTCTCCCAGCTCACCGAGCTGGGCTGGCGGCCCCAGGCGGTCGAGGGCGGCTTCGCCGCAGGCCAGCCGCAGTACGTCTTCCAGGTCCCGCTCGCCGGCCGCACCGAGGACGACGTGCTCGCCGGCATGAACCAGCTCTGGCGGCGCAACATCAAGAAGGCCGCCAAGGAGGGCGTCGAGACCGCGTCGTACGCCGGCAGCGACATCGAGCCGGAGCTCAAGTCGTTCCACGACCTCTACGTGCACACCGCCGAGCGCGACCACTTCACCCCGCGGCCGCTGGGGTACTTCCACACCATGGTCGAGGCGTTGTCGGCCGAGGAGCCGGACCGGATCACGCTGCACACCGCGCGCCACCAGGGCACCCTGGTCGCCGCCACGATCGCGATCCGCGTCGGCGCCCACGCGTGGTACTCCTACGGCGCCTCCTCCACCGAGAAGCGCGAGGTGCGCGGCTCGAACGCCGTCCAGTGGGCGATGATCCGCGCCGCCATCGCGGCCGGCGCCGATGTCTACGACCTGCGCGGCATCACCGACACCCTCGCCTCGGACGACCCGCACCTCGGGCTGATCCAGTTCAAGGTCGGCACCGGCGGCGAGGCGGTGGAGTACGTCGGCGAGTGGGACCTGCCGCTCAGCAAGCCGCTCTACACGGCGTTCGACGTCTACATGCGGCGGCGCGGATGAGCCTCACCCTCACCGTCGACGGCGACCGCTGGCGACGACACCTTCGCGCGTACGCCGACGCGACCCCCGGCCTGGTCCCGGTCGCGAAGGGCAACGGCTACGGCTTCACGCTCGGCCGGCTCGCCCGCAAGGCGCAGTGGCTCGGTCTCGACACCCTCGCGGTCGGCACGTACGACGAGCTGCCCGCGGTCGCCGACCGGTACGACGGCAGCATCCTCGTGCTGACCCCGTGGCGCCCGTTCGGCGCCGCCCTCGAGGTCGACCCGGCGCTGACCCGGCGCGTGATCCACACCGTGAGCCGCACCGAGGACCTCGCCGGCCTGCTCGACCGGCAGCCGGACGCCCGGTTCCTGCTCGAGCGCGCGACCAGCATGCTCCGCCACGGCATGACCGCGCGCGGCCTGTGGGCCGCGGCCCGCGAGGTCGCGTCGCGACCCGGCGCGAGGGTCGAGGGCGTCGCGCTGCACCTGCCGCTCGCGCACGGCGCGCACCTCACCGAGGTGCGCCGCCTGGTCAACGACGTGATCGCGGCCGAGCTCGTGCTGGACACCATCTGGGTCAGCCACCTCAGCGCTGCCGAGCTCGGCGAGCTGCGCGCGGCGTACCCCGACCTGACCTTCCGCCCGCGGGTCGGCACCGACCTCTGGCTGGGCGACCGGGGCGCGCTGCGGGCGACCGCGACCGTGCTCGACGTGCACGAGGTCGAGCGCGGCGACTCCTACGGCTACCGGCACCGCACCGCGCCGAAGGCCGGGCACATCCTCGTGGTCAGCGGCGGCACCGCCCACGGCATCGGCCTCGAGGCGCCGACCGGCGACGCGTCGATCAAGGCCCGCGCCGCCACGCTCGCGCGCGGCGGCCTGGACGCGGCCGGGTTCGTGCGCTCGCCGTTCTCGATCGACGGCAAGCAGCGGCTGTTCGCCGAGCCGCCGCACATGCAGGCCTCGATGCTGTTCCTCCCGCACGGCGCGCGGGTGCCCGCGATCGGCGACGAGGTGGACGTGCGGGTGCGCTACACCGCCACGGCGTTCGACCGGATCGTCCTCGCCTGAGGCGACCCCCCGTCGTACCACTGCGCGGCCCGGACCGGGTCGTGGCGCGGGCGCCAGATGTCGCGCACCACCATCGCCACCAGCCACAGCTCGCAGAGGACCCGGACCACGATCGCGGCCCAGTAGAAGCCGGAGTCGCCGCCGGCGGCCGGCGCGAGGAAGCCGCCGAGGTACCACCAGACCGACGCGAAGTAGAGCACCTCGCCGGCCTGCCAGATCAGCAGGTCGCGCCACCGCGGGCGCGCCATCACGGCGAGCGGGAGCAGCCAGAGCACGTACTGCGGCGAGTAGACCTTGTTGACCAGCAGGAACCCGGCCACCACCAGGAACCCGAGCTGCGCGAGCCGTGGCGTCGACGGCGCGGCCAGACCGAGCGCGAGCACGCCGATGCACCACGCGCCGAAGAACAGCCAGGACCCGACGTTGATCGTGTGCGGCTCGAACGCGAACGGCTTCCCGGCCTGCTCCATCGCCTGCTGCACGACCAGCCAGACCGAGCCGAGGTCCGCGCCCCGGTCGGAGTTGAACGTCCAGAAGACCTTCCACTCCGCCGGCCCCGAGAGGTACGCCGGCACGTTGGCCAGCACCCACGCCCCGGCCGCTCCCAGGGTGGCGAGCCCGAAGTCGCGGATCCGCCCCCGGCGCAGGCAGATCACCAGGATCCCGCCGAGGAGGAAGAGTGGATAGAGCTTGACCGCCGTGCCGAGCCCGATCAGCACGCCGGCCAGCAGTGGTCGGTCGCGCGTCCACGCCCACAGCGCTCCCGCGACGAACACGACCGCGACCAGGTCCCAGTTCACGAGACCGGTCAGCAGGAGCGCGGGTGACAGCGCGAAGGCCGCCGCGTCCCAGGGGCGTCTGGGGTTCACCCCGGTGAGGAACCAGGCGGCGAGCAGCGTCAGGACCGCGAACCCGATGGCGTTCACGACCACGAAGATCCGCATCTCGCGCAGCACCGGTGGCGTGCCGGCCAGGTCGCCGACCGGCTGGGAGTACCGCGGCTCGATGTCGGGCGAGCCGTTCAGCCAGTGCGTCACCCACGCGGCGCCGTACGCCCAGTAGGCGATGCCGACGGGGTACTCCATCACCTCGTAACGGGCCCGGGTCTGCGGGTCGTCGTCGTACGGCCAGGTCAGCTCGGCGAAGCCGCGGCCCGTGTAGAGGTACGGCAGGTCCGAGTAGCACATGTGGGTGTAGCGGGCGTTCCCGTCCTGCCACGTGTCCTGGTAGCAGTTGGTCTTCTGCCACATCCCCAGCGCGAGGCAGACCGCGGTCAGCGCGAGCACCACCCGCACCGGCGTCCACCACCGGTGCCGGCCGGCGCGGGTGCCCATCGGGCCGCCCACGCCCTCGCTCAGCGCGACGACGACGGGGTCGTCCGTGGTGGGATCGACCCAGTCACCCCGCGCCGGGGGCATTCAGGCCGCCCGGTGCCGCCGCCGGCCGCGGCGCGCGCGACCACCCTGGCCGCCGTGGCCGCCGCCCACTCCGCCGCCCTGGCCACCGCCCTGGCCACCGCCCGGGTGCGTGCTCGCCGAGTTGGACGGCGTCGGCGAGTTCGACGGCGAGTCGCAGCCGAGCAGGCCACAGCTGTCGGACGGCGACTGGCTGGGCGACTCGCTCGGTGACTCCGTGGTCGGCGTCTGCGACGGAGACGTCGTCTCGGTCGGGGTCTGCGTCGGCTTGATCCTCGTCGGCGACGGCGGAGGCGGCGGAGGCGGCTCGTGGCCCGACTCCGGGGCCTCGCCGTCCAGGTTCGCCGGCAGCGGGAAGGCCTCCACGGGCACGCCCTCCATGTCGGCGCGCATCACCGCGGTCCAGGTGCGGGTCGGGTAGTCGGCACCGAAGTACGACGGCAGCCAGCCGTCGAGCTGCTCGTTGCCCTGGCCGCGGACGTACATGACCGCGGTCGCGAGCTGCGGCGTGTACCCCACGAACCACGACGACGAGACCTGGTCCTTGCTGTTGGTCGCCGTCCCGGTCTTGCCGGCCGCCGGACGGCCGAGCGCGATGGCGTTCTGGCCGGTGGCGTGGAGCACCACCTGCTGCAGGGCGTACGACGTGTCGGCGGCGATGTCGCCGTTCATCTGCTCGTCCTGCGGGTCGAACGCCGGGGTGGTGTGCTGCTTCCACGTGTAGTCGTGACCGTTGTCCTTGTCGACGACCTTCTCGATCACGTGCACGTCGGCCCGCTCGCCGCCGTTCGCGATGGACGCGTAGGCGTTGGCCATGTTGATCGGGGAGATGGTCGCGGAGCCCAGCGCGATCCCCGAGACCGGCTCGAGACCCGGGCTGGTGTGCAGGTGGTTGATGCCGTTCTGCGACTTGTCCCACTTCGGGATGCCGAGGGCGTTGGCCGTGTCGAGGATCTTCTGCGGGCCGTCCGGCATCGACATGGTCAGGTCGGCGTACGCGGTGTTGATCGACTGCTCGGTGGCGTAGGTCAGGTTGACCGCCGAGCCGTAGTCGGTGCCGAGTCCGTCGGGGCCGGAGCCCTCGTTGCGCACCCGGTCGCCGGTGCCCTCGCCGTTGTAGTAGTACGGCGAGTTGCCGTCGAAGGTGTCCTTGAGGGAGAACCCCTCCTTGAGGCCGGTCGCGAGCGCGAAGGGCTTGAACGACGAGCCCGGCGAACCGCCCGTCTCGGCCCAGTTGATCTGCGAGTCGAGGTAGTCCTGGCCACCGTAGAACCCGCGCAGCGCGCCGGTCCCGGGCTCGACGCTGGCCACCGCGATGTGCAGCTGCTTGTCGCCGAAGCCCTCCGGCTTCTCCGCCTCGACGCCCTCGCGCGCGGCATCCATCGCCTTCTTGGTGAACGTGGTGGTGACCTGGAGGCCTCCGCCATCGATCTCCTGGTCGCTGTAGCCGAGCTCGCGCAGCTCGTCGCGGACCATCTTGAGCATGTGGCCGCGCTGGCCGCCGAACTTGCTCTCCGCCTGGACCTTCGGGAACTTCGGCAGGCGCCTCGAGGCCTTCTGGGCCTGCTCCTCGGTGATGTTGCCCGCGGAGGCCATCCCGTTGAGCACGTAGTCGTAGCGCTCGTGTAGGTCGTGCTTGGAGTCCTTGCCGTTCGCGGGGTCGAAGTGCGTCGGGTTGTTGAGCACGCTCGCGAGGACCGCCGACTCCTTGAGGTCGAGATCCTTGGCGTCCTTGTCGAAGTACGCCTTCGCGGCCGCCTGCACGCCGTACGCGCTGCGGCCGAAGTAGATGGTGTTGAGGTAGTTCCGCAGGATCTCCGACTTGCTCTGCTCGCGCTGGACCTTCAGCGACAGGATCGCTTCCTTGACCTTGCGCTTGTACGACCGCTCCTGGCTCAGGTACAGGATCTTCACGTACTGCTGGGTGATCGTCGACGCGCCCTGCGTGGAGTTGCCGGACGCGTTGCTGAAGGCGGCCCGGATGATGCCCTTGGGGTCGATGCCCTTGTCGGTCCAGAACGTCCGGTTCTCGGCGGCGACCACGGCGTTCTGGAGGTTCTCGGGCATGTCCTCGAGCGGGATGATGTCGCGGTTCTGCACCGCGAAGTCACCGAGCTCGGTCTTCCCGTCGGCGTAGTAGATCGTCGAGGTCTGGGTGAGGAAGTCCTCGTTCGGCTTCGGGATGTCGATCGTCTTGTAGAGGTAGACGAAGCCGCCGACGGCGACCAGTGCGAACACCAGGAAGGCGATCCCCAACCACTTCGCGACCCGCAGGACCTGCTGCTTCCGGGTGCGGGGTCGCTTCGCGCGGGTCGTCGCCTTGCTGGCTGCGGGGCCGGTGTCGGCCCGGCGCTTACCACTCACTGTCGATGGCTCCGCGGGTCGGGGTCGAGGACGGGGTCGAGATCCACGTCAGGGTACGGGGACCCGGCAACCCGGCCCAAGACGGCGCACGGGTGCGCTCCGACACGTCCACCTTCCGGTGGGATGCACGTCACCGACAGGTAGGGCATTCGCAACGCGCGGATATATCGCTACGATAGGTCGCATGGCACGTCGTGCAGAGACCATCGAGCTGGCAGTCCTCGGGCTGCTGCACGAGGGACCCATGCACGGCTACGAGCTCCGCAAGAGGCTCAACCTCATGCTCGGCTGGGGTCGGGTGCTCTCCTACGGATCGCTCTACCCCACCCTGAAGAAGATGCTCCGCGGCAGCCTCATCGAGGAGGTGGCCACCACGGTCACCCCGGTGACCCGGCGGCCGCGGATCGTCTACCAGCTCACGGACTCCGGAGAGCGGGAGTTCGAGCGCCTGATGATGGAGGTCGGTCCCACGGCGTGGGAGGACGACAACTTCGACATCCGGTTCGCGTTCTTCTCCCGCACCGACATGGAGATCCGCCTGCGGGTCCTCGAGGGTCGTCGTACCCGCCTCCAGGAGCGCCTCGACCGGGTGCAGAGCCAGCTGTCGATGACCCAGAAGGAGGTCGACAGGTACGCCGCGGAGCTCCAGCGCCACGGCGTCGAGTCGGTCGAGCGTGAGGTCCGGTGGCTCTCGGACCTGATCAACGCCGAGCGCAGCGGAGACCGCGACCGTGCCGAGACGCCCACGCCCCTGACGGAGCCGGCGTCCGAGACCACCAGCAACGGCCAGCAGGCCACCCCCCAGAAGTAGACGTCAGAAGAATGACAAGGAAGGAAACCCCGATGGGTTCGGTTCGAGTGGCAATCGTGGGAGTGGGCAACTGCGCCACCTCCCTGATCCAGGGCGTGCAGTACTACAGGGACGCCGACCCCGCGGGCACCGTCCCGGGTCTCATGCACGTCACGTTCGGTGAGTACCACGTCGCCGATGTCCAGTTCGTCGCGGCGTTCGACGTCGACGACAAGAAGGTCGGCAAGGACCTGTCGGAGGCGATCAACGCCTCCGAGAACAACACGATCAAGATCTGCGATGTCCCCACCCTCGGCATCGAGGTGCAGCGCGGCCACACCCTCGACGGCCTCGGCAAGTACTACCGGGAGACCATCGAGGAGTCGGCGGCCGACCCGGTCGACATCGTCCAGGTCCTCAAGGACACGCAGGCCGACGTCCTCGTCTCCTACCTCCCGGTGGGCTCCGAGGAGGCCGACAAGTTCTACGCGCAGTGCGCGATCGACGCCGGTGTGGCGTTCGTGAACGCGCTCCCGGTCTTCATCGCC
>OUNM010021723.1_pt1 | contig 14806 bp, 14 predicted proteins | sample 1769961 | NCBI WGS metagenome assembly OUNM01 (sample SAMEA3914820, study PRJEB12502) | metagenome | biome: forest; material: soil | place: USA | collected 2012-03-12 | depth 0.3 m | reverse complement strand
TGACGCTCCATGGCGTCGGCCAGGCGGACCATGGCCTCGCCGGTCATCAGGCTGTCGGCGTCCAGCACCAGCATGTGCTCGTAGGCGCTGCCCCAGCGGCTGACCCAGTCAGCGACGTTGCCGGCCTTGCGACCCGTGTTTTCCTTGCGGATGCGATAGTAGACGTTGCAGTGCGCCTCGCGGCGGAAGCGGGCGAAGCAGGCCTGCTCGGCCAGCGCCACTTGGGCGTCGCGCGTGTCGCTGATGACGAAGATGTCGAAGTTGCGGGCCATGCCCGTCTCGGCCAGCGAGTTGTCCATGGCGCGCAGGCGGGCGAACACCGCCGCGGCGTCCTCGTTATAGACCGGCATCAGGATGGCGGTGCGGGTGTGCAGCTTGGGCATCGGCGCCTCGCCGTCGATGCCCAGCGGATCCTTGGGCTTGCCCAGCAGGACCGTGAAGCCGACGAACGCCGTGCAGAACCACAGCGACAGAGCCAGGAACAGCGGGGCCAGCATGACCAGCACCACCGCTTCCAGATGGGTGACCCCGCCCAGCGCGATGGTGTCGTACGAGGCCTTCCAGCCCGCGAAGCCCATGGCCACGGTCATGACGCCCAGCATCCAGCGGCGGGCTTTCATGTCCGGCACCAGCGAGCCGGTGCGGCGCGCGCCGCCCTGCCAGAAGGCCAGCGGCTGGACCGGCATGGCCAGCGGGGCCTCGACCGGGATCTCGATGCTGTCGCGACGACCGATGGCCTGATCGAGGGACACGCTCGTGGAGGTGCGCACGTCGAAGGAGGCGGAGCGTTCGCTCATATCGTCAGATCTCGGACTTTTCCGGCGGGCCGGGCGCACTCCGCATACTTCGTCGTCGTTTGGCTCTTTCCGCCCTGTGATCGGTCCGCTAGGGATCGGCCATGGGGTGTGTGACGGCTTCGTGACGGTCGAGAACCGGCGTCGGAGAGCCACCGGTCTCCCTTAGAGTAAAACTTCGATCACAAATTCGCTACCAGAAATCACGCCGATTTCGCGGTTGCGAGAAAAATCCTGTGAAACGCGCCGCGCGAGCGGTGGTCGCGCGCTTGGGGAATTTCGGTAAGTCGATGAAATTGCGTTGTTTTGTAGTCCTGGCGATGGTCGCAAGCTTGGCCGCGTGCGGACAAGCTGGGCAGGGTGGCGGTTCACGCCCGAACACGATCCAGCCCGTCGCCTCGACGGAATCGCTGCCCGCTTACGACGCCCAGGGGGTCATTTCGAGCCTGGATGGCCGGATTCTCACGCTCGATCACGACGGCGCGAGCGCGGCGGGACTGAAGCCCGGCCGCGACCACTTCATCATCTTCGCCGACACCCTGGCCGAGGCGCCGATCACGCCCGGCGCGCGGGTGAAGTTCCAGTTCAAGAAGACGCCGGCGGGGCTTGAGGTTTCCAAGTTGGAACTGCGACCCTAACGCCAATCCCGTCATCCCGCGCATAAAGCGCGGGATGACGGGTTTCGGGGAGTAGGTGGACGGAGACCTACCCCAGCTTCACCAGCATCTTCCCGAGGTTCTCGCCCGAGAACAGCTTCAGGAACGCGTCCGGCGCGCGCTCGACGCCGTCCTCGACCGTCTCCTTCCAGGTGATCTTCCCGGCCTTGATCCACTCGGCCATGTCCTTGGCGAACTGCGGGAACAGGTCGTAGTGGTTGGAGACGATGAAGCCTTCCAGCCGCAGGCTCTTGCCGACCGCCTGGATGATGTTCGAGGGGCCCTCCGGCTTACCGGTCTCGTTGTACTGCGAGATCATTCCGCACAGGGCGAAGCGCGCGAAGGGGCGCGCCGAGTTGATGGCGGCCTCCAGGTGTACGCCGCCGACATTCTCGAAATAGACGTCGATGCCCTTGGGCGCGACCTTGGCCAGCTCGGCGACGACGTCGGGCGTGGCCTTGTAGTCGATGACGTGGTCCACGCCGATCGACTTCAGGAACGCCACTTTCTCGGGACCACCGGCCGAGCCGATCACGGTGTGGCCCTTCAGCTTGGCGATCTGGCAGACGACCGAGCCCACGGCGCCGGCGGCGGCCGACACGAAGACCACGTCGCCGTCCTTCAGCGCCGCCACGCGCAGCAGGCCCGCATAGGCGGTCAGGCCCGGCATGCCGACGACGCCCAGGAAGGCCTGGGGCGGGACGCCCTGCGTATCCAGCTTGGTGATCGCGCCCATGCCGGCGGCCGCCAGGGCCTTCGGGTTGGCGTTGAAGCCCTCGCGCCAGCCGAACATCGAGCTGACGATGTCGCCGGGCTTGAAGTCCGGATCGTTGGAGGCGGTGATCTCGCCCACCGCGCCGCCTTGCAGGGCCTGGCCGATCTGGAACGGCGGCACGTAGCTGGCGCGGTCGTACATGCGGCCGCGCATGTAGGGGTCGACCGACATCCACAGGTTCTTGACCTGCACCTCGCCATCGCCCGGCGCGGCCAGGTCGACGCTGGCCAGTTCGAAGTCCGTGGCCTTGGGCAGGCCGATGGGACGGCTCTTCAGGCGGATCTCGCGCGAGGTGGTCATGGTGGTCCTCCCTTGCTCGCCCCACTGAGGGGAGAGCGTTTCGAATTTAAACGCTTGTTTAGCGCGCTCTTGCGGAAGGCTCCAGTGCTTCTAAGCGGCGGCGAAGCGCGGTAGACAGCCGGCCATGACCCAATCTCAGCCTCCTTCCTCTTCTTCCCTTCGGGCGGGCGTCGTCGGCGCCGGGGTGTTCGGCGGCTATCACGCCAAGAAGTACGCCGAGCTGGAGGGCGTGACGCTGGTCGGGGTCTTCGACATCGACCTCTCACGCGCCAAGGCCTTGGCCGAACCGCTGGGCGCGCTGGGCTTCGACGACATGGGCGCCTTCCTGGCCGCCGTCGATGTGGTCACGGTCGCCGCGCCGGCCGTCCATCACGCCGCGCCCGCCCTGGCGGCGCTGAAGGCGGGCAAGCCGGTCTATTCCGAAAAGCCTCTGGCGGTGTCGCCCGAGGACGCCGACAAGATGGTCGCCGCCGCGGCCAAGGCCGGCGTGCCGCTGGCCTGCGGTCACCAGGAGCGGGTCGTGTTTCAGGCCATGGGCCTCTTGGACATTCCCGAGCAACCGCTGCGCCTGGAAGCCGTGCGCCGAGGCACGCCCTCGGACCGCAACCTCGACGTCTCGGTGGTGCTGGACCTGATGATCCACGACATCGACCTGGCCCTGGCCCTCTGCGACGGCGAGCCGACCGCGGTGGAAGGCGAGGGGGCGATCACGCGCTCGACCTCGCTCGACTGGGTCAAGGCCGAGGCCACTTTCGACAACGGCTTCACCGCCGTGTTCGACAGCTCCCGCGTGGCCGAGGCCCGCGAGCGGACGATGAAGGTCGTCTACCCCTCGGGCGAGGTCGAGATCGACTTCCTCCAGCGCACCTTCCGCAACACTACGCCGTTCCCGCTGATCGAGAACTTCACCGAGACCCCGGCCGGCAAGGACCCGCTGGGCCTGTCGGTCGCCGGCTTCCTCAAGGCCGTGCGCGGCGAAGCCCCCCGGCCGGTGGTGACCGGCGAGGAGGCCTCCCGCGCGCTGGACCTGGCGCTGGCGGTGGAGCAGTCGGTCGAGGGGTAATGGACCCATGGGTTATCTGGTGGATCAGTCTCGCCGCACCGTTACGTCGTCCAACTCGCCGTTAAGGTTCGAGAACACGGGCAGCCAGACCTGGCCGACCTGGGATCGATTCCTCAGCGTGAATGGCGTGAAGGCCTATCACCTCGGCAATATTTGCGGGACCTGCGCCTTCTTCTTCGAGCGACTGGATGCCGCGGCCCACGCTGTCGACGTCGGGGCGCTTTCAAGCGCGCTGGCCGAGGGACTTGTCGCGCTGGACGCCGATCTCGTCGCCTCTTTGAGCCAGTTGATGCCGGCGGGCGAATACAGCGTCCTGCTCCTGGACTTTCAGCCTCTTTCGGTCGCGATTGGAGACGAGAGCGACTATTTCGCGGCCGAGCAGGTCGAGAGCGTCGGCGTGGATCCCTATTACGGCCAGCCCCACGATCCCAAGGTGACCTATTATCGCCGAGGCGACCGCGCTTTCATCAATGTGGCTGGCTGTGGCGCGGCGCTTTTCGACTTTGTGGCGCCGATGTCCACGACCCTCGACGAGGCTAGGGTCGCTCACTACGTCCACGCCCTCGATGGTGGGAAGCGTCCCACAGCCGTCGCGTTGAGCGTGCTCGACACCAAGCAGCCGGAAATCGAGGATGGTTTGCAGCACTGGTGCATGACGCACTATCTGCTCGACGGTCATCACAAGCTCGCCGCCGCCGCCCGCACGGGGCGGGCGGTCAGCTTGCTCGCCTTCGTGGCGACAGATCGTGGGATCACCTTGCCGGGGGCGCTGGACGCCGTGATTTCCGCATACGCATCCCGCTAGCGGCGGCGCACGCTCGACACCTGCAGCAGAGTCGCGATGGCCGCCAGGCCGCCGCCCAGCAAGGCGACCGCGCTCCAGCCGCCGAAGGGCCACGCCGCCGCTGCGGCGGCCGAGCCGCCGGCTCCGCCGAGGAACATCGCGCCCATGAACAGGGTGTTCAGCCGGGCGCGGGCCTGAGGCTTCAGGGCGTAGACGAGGTGCTGGTTCGAGACCAGCGCGCCTTGCACGGCGAAGTCCAGCACGACGACGCCCACCAGCAGGCCGGCGATCGAACCCCACAGGCCGAAGACCAGCCAGGCGACCAGGGTCAGGACCGAGCCCAGGGCGATGGCCAGGTGCGGCCCGCGCTTGTCGGCGACTTGACCGGCCACCGGCGCGGCCAGGACGCCCACCACGCCCACGATCCCGAACCCCCCCGCCACGTCGGCGCCGAGGCCAAAGCGCGGCTCCTGCAGGCGCAGGGCCAGGATCGTCCAGAAGGCCGTGAAGGCGGCGAACAGGTTGGCCTGGGTGAAGGCGGCCAGGCGCAGGGCGGGGAACTCGCGCCACAGCTGCGCGAGCGACCCCAGCAGAGCGGCGTACGACAGGTCGCTGTCGGGCTTGCTGCGCGGCAGGGTGGCCGCCATCAGGAAGCCGGCGGCCGAGGCGATCGGCGCGCCCAGCCAGAACATCGCTCGCCAGCCCCAGGCGGTGGCGACGAAGCCGGCGACGGTGCGGCTGAGCAGGATGCCGCAGAGCAGGCCCGACATCACGACGCCGACCGTGGCGCCGCGCTTCTCGGCCGGCGCCAGGTGCGCGGCCAGGGGCACGATCTGCTGGGCGACCGTGGCGGCCATGCCCAGCAGCAGCGATGCGACCAGCAACAGGCCCGCGCTGGGCGCCATGGCAGCGAGCGCCAGGGCGAAGGCCAGGGCCGTGAACTGGATGACGATCAGGCGCTTGCGCTCCACGCGGTCGCCCAACGGGGCCAGCAGCAGCAGGCCGGCGGCGTAGCCCAGCTGGGTCGCCGTGGGCACGAAGGCGGTCAGCGGACCGGGCAGCTCGCGCTGCATCAGGCCCAGCATGGGCTGATTGTAGTAGATGTTGGCCACCGCCAGGCCCGCGGCGATCGCCATGGCGAAAGTCAGTCCCCGCCCCATCGGCGCAGCCGAGGCGGCGGTGCGAGGGATGATGAAGGTCATGATCGGCTCCGGTGGAGGACCGTGCTGGTCCTCGTGTTGAGCCGGGATGTGGTCTCTATCCGATTGGCTTATAATCCGTACAATCTGATAGGTCGGCCGATCGGAAATCGATAGAATGGATCTCGCGGATATCGGGGTGTTCGTCGAGGCGGCGCGGGCGGGCAGCCTGGCGGCGGCGGCGCGGCGTCTGGGCATTCCGGCCATGGCCGCCTCGCGCCGGCTGGCGGCGCTGGAGCAAGAGGTCGGCGCGCGCCTCGTCCACCGCACCACCCGCGCCCTGTCCCTGACCGCCGAGGGCGAGGCCTTCCTGCCGCACGCCCAGGCCATGCTGGAGGAGGAGGCGGCCGCCCGGGCCGCGATCCGGCCATCGGATGCCGGCGCCTCGGGCATGCTGCGGATCACCGCCTCGGCCCCGTTCGGCCGCAAGGTGGTCGCGCCGATGATCCCTGGCTTCATGCAGGCCAATCCCGACCTGCATGTCGACCTCCTGATGACCGACGGCCTGCTGGACATCGTGGCCAGCGGCATCGACGTCGCCATCCGCATCGCGGTGCTGCGCGACAACTCGCTGATCGCCCGGCGGCTGGCCGACAATCCGAGGAAGCTCTACGCCTCGCCCGACTATCTGGCGAAGCACGGGACGCCGACGGTGCTGGCCGACCTGGCCCGCCACCAGTGCTTGGCGATCACGGGCGTCAGCCACTGGACCCTGATGACCGGAGATCGAGCCGTGCATCAGCGCGTCACCGGCGCCTTCACCGCCAGCGGCATCGAGGCCCTGCACCAGGCCTGCCTAAGCGGTATGGGGATCACCATGCTGTCGGACTGGAACATCCAGGAGGATGTCGCCGCCGGTCGGCTGGTCGAGATCCCGCTGAACGACGCGGTGCTGGAGCCCTGGTCGATCTGGGCGGTCTATCCCACCGCTCGCCTCGTGCCGGCCAAGACGCGCCTGTTCATCGACGCGCTGGCCCGGCATCTGAAGAGCCAGGGCCTGGCCTGAGAGAAGTGGGCCTGAACGAAGAAGGCCGCCGCTCCGGGGAGCGACGGCCTCTTGTCGTCAGATGCTGACCTGGGTGCCCAGTTCGACCACCCGGCCCGGGGGCAGGTGGAAGAAGGTCGTCGGGTCGGCCGCGTTGCGGGTCAGGAAGGTGAACAGCTTGCGCTTCCAGGCCGGCAGGGCGTCCGGCGCCACCGACGGCACGATCGTGCGGCGGCTGACGAAGAACGACGTGCTCATGATGTCGAACTTCAGGCCCTGCTTGCGGCAGATGGCCAACGCCTTGGGGATGTTGGGGCTTTCCATGTAGCCGTAGTGCAGGGTCACCAGCCAGAAGCGCTCGTCCAGCACCTGGGTCTCGATGCGCTGGTCGTCCTGGACGTAGGGGGTCGTCTCGTTGACCACCTTCAGGATGACGTTGCGCTCGTGCAGCACCTTGAAGTGCTTGAGGCTGTGCATCAGGGCCGGCGGGGTGGTGGCCGGGTCCGAGGTCAGGAACACCGCCGTGCCCGGGGTCGAGGCCGTCGGGCGGCGGGCGATCATCTCGCGGAAGTCGGCGAACGGCAGGCCGTCCTTGCTGAGCTTGGCGCGCAGGCGCTCGGTGGCGCTGACGAAGATGGACATCAGCAGACACAGGCCCGCGCCCAGGGCCAACGGCGCCCAGCCGCCGGTCAGAACCTTCAGGAGGTTGGCGACGAAGAAGGTCAGGTCGAGGGCGAACATCGGCACGATCAGGGCCAGGGCCGCCAGCAGGCTCCATTTCCACACGTGGCGCACGACGATGTAGGCCAGCATGGTGGTCACCACCATCGTGCCCGTCACCGAGATGCCGTAGGCGTGGGCCAGGGCGGACGACGAGCGGAACGACAGCACCACCAGCACGACGCCGACGAACAGCATCCAGTTGATCGGCGCCACATAGATCTGGCCGGCCTCGGTGGTCGAGGTGATCTTGATCTCCATACGGGGCAAGAGGCCCAGCTGGATCGCCTGCTGGGTCAGCGAGAACGCGCCCGTGATCACCGCCTGGCTGGCGATGACGGTGGCGACGCCCGAGAACAGCACAAGGCCGAAGCGCCACTGGTGCGGCGCCATCAGGAAGAACCAGTCGGCGTTGGGCAGGGTGCGATGCGCGGCCTCGGCCGCCATCAGCGCCTTTGACGCCAGGGCCGCCTGGCCGAAGTAGTTGAGCGCCAGCATCGGCAGGGCCAGGGCGATCCACGACACCTGGATCGGGCCGCGACCGAAGTGACCCATGTCGGCCGTCAGGGCCTCGGCGCCGGTGACGGTCAGGAACACCGCGCCCATGACCAGGAAGCCGGTCAGGCCGTGATGGATCAGGAAGTTGATGGCGTAGGTCGGCGAGATGGCCGCCAGCACGCTGGGATCGTCCTTGATGTGCCAGACGCCCATGGCGCCCAGGCACAGGAACCAGACCACCATGATCGGGCCGAAGATCCCGGCCACCTTGGCCGTGCCCTTGGCCTGGAAGCTGAAGAGGCCGGCCAGGATGACCAGGCTGACGACGATGACTTCCTGGGTGCCGAACCAGCCGGAGAAGCCTCGGACAGACTTCAGGCCCTCGACCGCCGACAGCACCGAAACGGCCGGCGTGATGACGCCGTCGCCGTAGAACAGGGCCGCGCCGATGGCGCCCAGGGCGAAGATCATGCCGGTGCGGCCGCGGGCGCCACGCTGGGCCAGGGCCATCAGCGACAGCACCCCGCCTTCGCCATTGTTCGACGCGCGCATGAGGAAGAGGACGTACTTGACCGTGACGACCAGGATCAGCGCCCACAGCGCCAGGGACAGGACGCCCAGGATCTCGGATCGCACCAGGCCGTCGCGCGCGGCTTCGGCCAGCGCGTCGCGGAAGGCGTAGAGGGGGCTGGTGCCGATGTCGCCGAACACGACGCCCACGCTGCCCAGGGCCAGCGGCCAGAAACGTCCCGCCGCGTGGCCATGCGAGGCGTGCGCGGGGGCGGCAGTCTGGGATGTGGGGGAAGTGGGGTCGGAGACGGCGAGGGGTTCTTTGCCCGCCATGTAAAGCTCGAGGCTCCAAAGCGTCGGCTCAACGGCCGACGGCGCGCGCTTTACGCCTGTGTTTGCGTCGCAGCAATCTAAAAAGTCGCTGGTGGAACGTGGGTTCCCGAAAGCGTGATCCTGGGCTCAGCCCAGCCCTAGTCGTCCAGGTCGAACGGCAGCTCGTCCTGGTCGTTGTTTGTGTCGCGTCGAGCCTTGGAAACCGGCTTGTACGATGGCTCGGGACCGACTGTGGGGCGCAGGGGCGGCAGATCGTCGTCGTCCCACGGCGGATCGTCAAAATCGTCGTGCGCGGCCGGCGCCGGCCGAGGCGGAGGCTGGGGCGCGGACTGGCCGGGACGTGGCGCGGCCGTCGGGCGGTCCACGGGGCGGAATGGCGCGGCGGCGCGCGGGGTCTCGTCGAAGGACGAGCGGCGACGCAGCGGCAGCGGGGTGTCGGGCAGGGGCGGCGGCGGCGCGTGGAAGTCGTCGTCGTCTTCCAGGTCGTCGTCGAAATCCATCATCGGTTCCGACGCAGGAGGCGGCGGCGGCGGAGGCGGCGGCGCGGTCGCGACTACGGTCGCTGGCTGGGCGACCGGCTTGGGCGGCAAGGGGCGGCGGACGATCGCTTCGCAGCGGGCCAGCCAGCGGTTGGCTTCCTGCACGGTCTCGGCCGGCGAACGGCTCTCGCGTCGCTGCTCGTCGCCCGGCGCCCACAGTTCCAGGGCGAAGTCGGGATGGCGCGGATCGTCGAAGATCAGGCGCAGGGTGACCGTCTCGGCCTGGGGCGAGACGTGGTCGATGGCGCGGCGGCCTTCGTTGCGGAAGACGCGACCCATGACCTGGCCGTCGATGACCAGCTCGGCGCCCATCAGCTCTTCCAGCCGATAGAGCAGGCACCAGCCGCCCCGGTCCCAGGTCACGGCCATCAGGTTGGTGGAAAACGAAAAGCCCGCGCCCCGGCCTCGGCCGCGCGCCACGACCATGCCTTCCGGATCGCTCTTCAGCACATTGCGCAGGGCGCGGCGGATCCGCCGGTCCTCATCGCCGTACCAGATGGCCAGGCTGCCCAGGAAGGTCACCGCCGACCCGGCGATGGCCACGAACAGCAGGAAACGCGCTAGCTCGCTCATAGTGAAGGCAAACTAGCGGGACTCCTGATTCCCCAACAGAGGCCGCTTAGTCGCGGAAGTGACCCACCACAGGGACGTGGTCGGACGGCTTTTCCTTGTCGCGCTCGTCGCGGTGGATGACCACGCCGGTCAGGCGGTCGGCGGCCTGGGGCGAGCACAGCAGGTGGTCGATGCGGATCCCCAGGTTCCGCGGCCAGGCGCCGGCCTGGTAGTCCCAGAAGGTGTAGCCGCCGGGCGTCCCGTCGGTCTGCATATAGGCGTCGGTGAAGCCCAGGTTCTTCAGCGCCCGGAACGCGCCCCGGCTTTCAGGCTGGAACAAAGCATCGCCCAGCCAGGCCTCGGGATTGGCCACGTCTTCGGCCTCGGGAATGACGTTGTAGTCGCCCAGGATGACCAGCGGCTCCTCGAAGGCCAGCAGGTTCTTGGCGTGGGCGTGCAACCGCCGCATCCAGGCCAGCTTGTAGTCGAACTTCTCGGTGCCCAGCGGATTGCCGTTGGGCAGGTAGATGCCGACCACGCGGAACGGGACCGGCGCGCCGATCACCGCCTCGACATAGCGCGACTGCTCGTCGACCTCGTCCTCGGACAGGAACGGCAGGCCCTTGCGGACGTCTTCCAGCGGGAATTTCGAAAGCAGGGCGACGCCGTTATAGGTCTTCTGCCCATGGACCACGACATTATAGCCCAGCCGTTCAAAGGCTTCGGTCGGGAACTTCTCGTCGACGCACTTGATCTCCTGCAGCACGGCGACGTCGGGGGCCTCCGATTCGAACCAGGCCAACACGCCTTCCAGGCGAGCGTTGATCGAATTGACGTTCCAGGTGGCTATACGCATTGACGGCTCCAGACAGCGGCCGGAGGCTAGGGCTCATGACGGGCAGGCTCAAGTCGAGTAAGCGGCCGATCGACAGGACGCAGCTGATGCTGATGGTCCTGGCGACCGGCGTCTACGCCGCGTTCGCCGCGCTGGGCGGGGTTCTGGCCATCTTCACGCCGCTGGTCTTCGACCGCGCCGGCAACATGATGAACCCGATCGCCTGGCTGGGTTTCGCCTTCGCGGCGCTGTTCTGGGTGGTGTGCCTGCTGGCGCCGCTGGCCGGCTGGATCCTGTGGCGCAAGGGCGAGACGGCGCTGGCCTGGGCGGCCATGGCCATTCCCCTGGCCTGGGCCGCGGCGACGCTGACGCTGCTGCAGTTCGTGCCGGCTTGAGCTTTTCCTTCTCCCCTTGCGGGAGAAGGTGTCAGCGAAGCTGACGGATGAGGGGTTGAAAGTCCTTTCGGAAAGGCCCGCGCGACCCCTCACCCGGCCTGCTTCGCAGGCCACCCTCTCCCGCAGGGGGAGAGGGATTAAATAGAGAAGCTGACGCCGCAGCCGCAGCTGGACTTGGCGTTCGGGTTGCGGACGCGGAACTCCGCGCCGGCCAGCTCGTCGACGAAGTCGATCTCGGAGCCCTTGAGCAGGGCCAGGGAGACGACGTCGACCAGGGCGGCGGCGCCGTCGCGCTCGACCTTCAGGTCGTCATCCTCGACGGTGTCGACCAGGTCGAAGCGGTACTGGAAGCCGGAGCAGCCGCCGCCGTCGACGGCGACGCGCAGCATCAGGGGCCGGCCCTCGCTCGCGGCGATGGCCTTGATCCGACGAGCGGCGTTTTCGGAAAGCGTTAAGTCTAGTTGGGTCATGGCTGTGGAAAAGTCACCTTGGCCCTATATGAGGGTGACGCGGCCTCTTCGAAAGGGGCAAATGGTCAAACGCGATAAAGGCGGTTCATGTCCTCGACCCCGTACTTCGTCCCCCGCGCGCCCTATGCCGAGGATCCGTTCAAGTCGCGGGGCCGTCGGTTCAGCGAGGACGAGAGCCGTACGCGCACGCCTTTCGCCCGCGACCGCGACCGCATCATCCATACTTCAGCCTTCCGTCGCCTGAAGGAAAAGACCCAGGTCTTCGTGGCGCACGAGGGCGACAACTTCCGCACCCGCCTGACCCACTCGCTGGAAGTGGCGCAGGTGGCGCGTTCGCTGGCCACGGCCCTGGGCCTGGACAGCGACCTGGCCGAGACCATCGCCCTGGGCCACGACATCGGCCATCCGCCGTTCGGCCACGCCGGCGAGGACGAGCTCGAGCAGCAGATGAAGGACTTCGGCGGCTTCGACCACAACGTCCAGACCTTCCGGGTCGTGACCGAGCTGGAGCACCGCTATCCCGACTTCCTGGGTCTGAACCTGACCTGGGAGACGCTGGAAGGCATCATCAAGCACAACGGTCCGGTGACCAACAAGCTGGGCAAGCCGTCGTGGAAGGCGATCCAGAAGTACGACGCCGAATACGACCTGGGCCTGAACACCTGGGCGTCCGCCGAGGCGCAGGTCGCGGCCCTGGCCGACGACATCGCCTACAACAATCACGACGTCGACGACGGCGTCACCGCCGGTCTCTTCACCCTGGACGAGCTGATGGACGTGCCGCTGATCGGCCCGATCCTGTTCGCCGTGAAGAGCGAGCGGCCCGACCTCGACCCGCGCCTGACCCACCTGGAAGCCATCCGCCGGATGATCGGCGCGATGATCGACGACGTGATGGGCGAGACCCTGCAGCGCGCCGCGGCCACCGGCGTGGGCTCGGCCGACGAGGTCCGCGCCCTGGATCACGCCCTGGTGGCCTTCTCGCCCGACATGGCCGAGGACCTGGCCCGCCTGCGCAAGTTCCTGCACGAGCGCATGTACCGCCACTGGCGCGTCAACCGGACGCGTAGCCAAGCTCGCCGCATTCTGGGCGAAATGTTCGCGCTATTCCTGAAGGAGCCGGAGGTCCTGCCGACCGTCTGGTTCGCCAAGTCGCAGAACCGCGACGAAGCCGGCCGGGCCCGGGTGGTGTGCGACTACATCGCCGGCATGACCGACCGCTTCGCGATAGAAGAGCACCGCAAGCTGTTCCACCTCGACGTCTGGAACTGAGCCTTAAGGCCCAGAGACTCGGAACGGGGAGGCGAGCGGCTCGCTGTTCGCCACCTGAGCGGGGCGAACGCTTCTGAGACGCGCCGGCGTTGGGTAACCTAGGGTCGCGCGCGTCTGATTCGATGCGTTCGATCCGCGCCCGAGTTTTTGGAGCCTGCCTCAATGTCCGATCCGCACCGCGGGGCCTATACGCCTCCCACCGACGCGCCGCTGTCGTTCGACGCGCGTCAGCCTGTGCGGGGCGCGCGCCCGCTGCCCATGACCCTGATCATCAGCGCGGTGGTGCTGGTCACCCTCGTCGTCGGCGTGGCGCTGGTCTATCGCGGCGGCATCCGCAATCCGAACGAGCCGCCGCGCGAAGTCGGCGCGCAGGTGGCCCAGATGAAGACCCCGCCGCCTGCGGGCAGCCAGCCGCAGGATCCGGCCGCCGGCCTGCAGATCTATCACAACGAGGAGCCGCAACCCTCGGCCACCTTCGCCGCGCCGCCGGAAGCGCCGGCTGCCCGTCCCGCCGTGCCGATCAGCAGCGCCCCAGTCGAGACCGCCGCCCTGCCGGCCGCCAAGCCCGCGCCGACTCCGGCCGCCGCCGCGCCGACCGCCAAGCCGGCCCCGACCATCGAGTCCCTGGCGACCGCCGCCGCGACCTCGAAGCCGATCCCGAAGCCCGTTCAGGTGGCCTCGGCCGCGCCGGCCCCCAAGCCGGTCGCCGCGGCGCCCGTCGCGACCGCCGCGCCCAAGCCCGCATCCGCTTCGGCTGGTGGCCCTGCCTCGGTGCAGATCGGCGCGCTGTCCTCGCCCGCCCTGGCCGACAAGGCCTGGAACGACGCCACGCGCCTGGCCCCCGGCCTCGCCGCCGGCAAGGGCAAGAAGGTCGAGGCGGTCGACAAGAACGGCACCACGCTCTACCGCACCTCGGTCACCGGCTTCGCCACGCGTGAAGCGGCCAAGGCCTTCTGCGAGGCCATCTCGGCCTCGGGCAAGTCCTGCTTCGTGAAATGAGCCTCCTGATGGGCGCTTCCTCTTCCGCCGCCATCCTCGGCTGCGCCGGGACCACGCTGACGGCCGACGAGGTCGCGTTCTTCAAGGACGTGAAGCCGTGGGGCTTCATCCTGTTCAAGCGCAACATCGCCGATCCGGAGCAGGTGAGGGCGCTGACCCACGCCCTGCGCGACACCGTGGGCCGGCCAGATGCGCCGATCCTGATCGACCAGGAGGGCGGCCGCGTCGCTCGCCTGCAGCCGCCGCACTGGCGCACCTATCCGCCGGGCCGCGCCTACGGCCAGCTGGTGGCCAACGATCCGCTGACGGCCCGCGAGATCACCCGCCTGGGCTCGCGCCTGATCGCTCACGACCTGCGTTCGATCGGCGTCAATGTCGATTGCGTGCCGGTGCTGGACGTGCCCGACCCCAAGGGCCACGAGATCATCGGCGACCGCGCCTATGGCGACACGCCCGAACAGGTGGCGACCCTGGGCCGCGCCGCCGCCGAAGGCCTGCTGGCCGGCGGCGTCCTGCCGATCATCAAGCACATCCCCGGCCACGGCCGCGCCATGAGCGACAGCCACCTGGAGCTGCCGGTCGTGAAGGCCAAGCTGCTGGAGCTGGAAATCCGCGACTTCGCGCCCTTCCGCGTGCTGTCCGACATGCCGATGGCGATGACCGCCCACGTCGTCTACACGGCCATCGACCGCAAGAACCCGGCGACGACCTCGAAGAAGGCGATCAAGAAGATCATCCGCGAGTTGATCGGCTTCGACGGACTTCTGATGAGCGACGACCTGTCGATGAAGGCGCTGTCGGGCGACTTCAAGCAGCGGGCGAAGGACAGCCTGTCGGCAGGCTGCGACGTGGTCCTGCACTGCAACGGCGATATGGTCGAGATGAAGGCCGTGATGTCCGGCGTCGGCAAGCTGTCGCGCGAGGCCAAGCGCCGGGTCCAGGCCGTGATGGGCCGCCTGGTCAAGGTCCCCGAACTGCTCGACGTCGCCGAGGCCCGCGCCCGCTTCGACGCCGCCTTCGACGGACGTTTTGCGTGAGCACGGGCTTCCAGCCCACGCTCGACTTCGAAGCGGCCAACGAGGCGGCCGAGGACGGCGCCGCGCTGGTCATCGACATCGACGGCTACG
>OUNM010057089.1_pt1 | contig 14813 bp, 17 predicted proteins | sample 1769961 | NCBI WGS metagenome assembly OUNM01 (sample SAMEA3914820, study PRJEB12502) | metagenome | biome: forest; material: soil | place: USA | collected 2012-03-12 | depth 0.3 m | reverse complement strand
TCCTCCCGGTCATTTGCACCGTCTGATTGGTATTGGCCACGGTAGGGTGCAGGGAAGCTGCAGCGGACAGGATGGAAAAGGACTCCTGGTGGGCGAGCGAAGATCCGACCCGCGTAAAGTAGGGCTCAAATAGGGACTGTGCTGCGCGAACGAGCCCCCGAAAGCTGTCAACTTGTATGTGAATCTGGGAGGAAGATATTGCCCGATCCTTTGTGTCCAGGGAGTGCTCCGGAGTGGTGTATCGATCTCTGAAACGAATTCTGCCCCCGGGTGTGAGAGCGTTCCCCAGCCGGAAGACCAAGAACAAGCTGCTACCAGAACTGAGCGCCTCTTGGACGACCCAAGCACGAGTATACCACCGATCACGGCAGACCATGCCAAGAAAGCTCTCCACGTGGCTGAGAAACTCGTGATCGTAGTGGGATGGCGGGCGCCTTCTGGCACTGCCCTCGTTCAGGGCAATCAGCTCCTGCACTGCTTCAAGCTGTGCTTGGCTTCCGAACCCGCCGGTATGCAGACCGGCCGTAACAATGGCACGATTGTACAGAATGTCCATAGACTGGACGCCTGTTTGCTGATAGTCCTTGTCTTCCTGCGGACTGTCTTGGGTGGGTTGTGGGAGGCATTCCTGGTCGATCCAGATCATCCGCAGGCCGCAGGTATTTGCAAAGTCAACGGCACGGTCGAGAATATCGTCGGGGGCGCGGCTCTTGCGCACTCTGCCGTCGAGGTCTCGGATCTGGTAGCTCCCCTCAGACTTGACGATGTTGCCCTCGTCGTCAAGAACCGGCTCAGGCCAGCAGTACGAGACGGCGACATAGTGTACGCAGGGTTGATGTGCATTTAACTGCTCCTCCGTCGGCCTGAAAAGGCGGAATTTGCGGGCTTTGATGGCGTGAGGAAATTCTGGCAGAGGTGCACAGATACCGCATCCCGCAGTCTTTTCGTCTTGCCTCGGACGGGCTTCAGAGGCCACGTCTTCCACGTCTTGGCCCAAGGACAGAGCAATGGCGCATTTCAAGTCTTCCTCTTCGTCGTCAAGTATGGCCTCGGTTACTTCCAAGTCAGTTGAAGTCCCCGAAATTGCATTCTCTAGGGCATGTTGCGTTTCGGTGTCGTCAACGGGCCGGGAAAAACCGCTGTCGTCGGGCTCCGAGTCGGGCTCTTCGTCGTCTTCTCGGGACATCTCAAGTGCGCGTTGGATCATGGCCTCCTCGTCGTCGCTGTCGTAACCGTGCAACTTGACATCAGTGTCGTCGTAGACCAAGAACCGGACATCGCGCAGTGCCCACTTCTCAGACTGCTCGCGGTGCACTTGGAATTTCCATAGGCTCTTCACCTCCTCCAAATTGATCGATCCTCGGGCGCTGGTTTCCGTGACGTCGTCGATCATTTTGATAGTTGAGATGGCGACAAGCAGCGGGAAAGGTTGACAGATTGTCCAAATCAACTGATGAGATTTGATCACAGCACAACCACCCAGAGGCCCTGTCGCACAGGAATGTATCCTATGGTGTGCCTGGACTGTGCCATAAATTACCCCGCCCCGGCGGCCTCAGTTGATGCCTTGGATTACGGCACGGACGATGCCCCTTGCGCTGGGTGGCCTGGACCTGTAAGCACCACCTAGAACTCTCATTGCGTTCTAGTTATTAGCGACAGGGCTTGAAACGCCGAGAGCGCTAGGTAACTCCACCATTGATTGCTGGGCTCCGCCACCCCCCGACAAGGGCTCAACCTGGGGCTGAGCGAGAGCCTTTCTGTATCCTTGTGCGCGACGATCCAGATGTGGGGTTGGGAAAGGTGAGGTCTGTGGTGTTTGAAGTTTCCCATGCCAATCCAAGCCCCAGCTGAGCGCCGCGATTCGTTGATGTCACCGAATCCAGTCTCATCGTGATGTCTTCGCGCAAGTCATGGTTTCACTAGTCGACGGGATCTCGCACCGCAGCCTTAAACATCTCAACCCCTTCCGCCTCTTTCGCCTCGTCCGCCTCGACAAATTTCCGGCGGTCCTTCCACCACTGCGCTTTCGAAGCTCATAAGCGGTCATTCCAGAGCTCATAAGCCGTATAAAAGTCAGGTCAACGGGATGTCGACACTCCATCGTTCGTTTTAGTCAGAATGTACCACCAGAGATATACGCGGCTTTCAGCCTGCCTTGCGAATAATTGAGAGCCCCTCCCTTGCCACACGCAAGACACTTCATCAGCAGAGCCTCCGTTGGCTGAAGACAGTCCGGCTTGCAACTGCAATATCCCAGCAACGGGCTGCGGATGTACGAGAAAATAAGATCCTTCGCAAACTCCGGCGTGTCAGCCGCAAGGTCGTAGGCCGTCATCAGAGCGTCGACAGTTGCTTCGCCCTCATCCCCGGATGATTTAACATCAGAGCAACAGCTAGGCTGGCGGGGCGCTTCTGCCCGCATCAGAAGCGTCCGAAAAGCGATGATGACCTTGTCCCGAAGGGCCCGAACAGAGCTGGGGGCCAGATGATAGACATCTGGGATCGATTCGAGGAGGTTTTCGATGTCGGGAATGGCTTTCAGCGCCTTGCTATACTTGGTGACAGCCAGTTCTTGCAAATGGTTCACATGGTACATGTCGGCCAAAGCAAACACTTGCGCATGAAGTCGCAGCGCTGGCAGTGTCTCCCCGTTGCTGCATGCAGATTTCTCCTTGCCTTGTTTCTGCATGGATTCGTCTGAATTGCCGTAGTCGCCGGTGTAAAAGTATTCTATCATCCGCCGTACCACCGCCGGAGATTGCTCAGAAATCCTGTATTCCCCCGATGCCGCCTCCTGCGATGGTGTTGGTGAGTTTGATGGGAAGCACGTTCGAGGGTTTTGCTCACCTGAAATGGTTTGCTACAGGCTGCATGTAAAACCTTTGACTGGCTACATATAATAACTCTGTGCACAGGAAACCTCTCAGGACCGCAAGTCAGAACAAAATCGGTAAATTCGTTCCTCTCACGAGCCCTGGCGGTGTTAGCTGTCGCTCCTTGCACAGGCGGAGAGAAGTATACAGGATAGGCTGGTAGATGCCGGATACTGATAATTGCCGCCGAGGGTTCCAGAATGCTTACTTTGAGATCTCCTGCATCAAGTTCCTCTGACGCGACATTTTCGACCGAGTAAGGTGTCAAAAGCGGAAGTGAAAGTTGAAAGTCAGAAGGGAACATCCCCCCCCCCCCTCCAGACAAGTTTCAACTTTAAACACTACCAAAAATAAAAGCAAGCAAAAGTTTCGCAACAATTCCGCAACCGTGATGAAAGTGTAACACTGCGAAGGAGGCCAGAGCGGCTGGATCTTGTAGGTCCGTGGGTCTCGTGGGGACCTGACATCCACACCGATCTGACTTGAACAAATCTTCGACACCAACGACGCTCGCTACATCTCTGATTGCTGGAAATGTTCTCTTCCCGTTCATTATCGCCCATCACTTTTGCCACGGCCGGCATCATCTTCACATCGGATCCTTCTCCACCCGCCATGGTCCGACCTCCTCCACGACTACGTCCGGCAGGCAGGTGCTCCGAGAAGGGCGTCAATTTCGGTTAGAGGCGCGACGCAATACGACTCGACGCTTTGGTCCCGCTGTCGACGGTATGCTGTGGCGACGGATCCGCCCAGGAGAGGAAGATGAGGGGCCGAAAACCCGGATCCTCAACGTCCTCCAGTTCACTCTGAAGCCCGGTATCGACATCCACGATGAGTCTGGGTCACAGCGTGGGATCTGGGAGTCCACGGTGCGTTATGTCGGCTCTGTCCCCGGCTGCTGCGCCATCGAGTGGGGATCGAGGTGTGACAATCATTCAAGACAAGAAAAAAGAAGGAAAAGAAAGCAAAAGAAAGCGAGTGTAGAAGCGGAAGAGGTCAGTTTCCGGACCCCCTGGACGGAGGTTTCCTGTTTAGGTCAAAACCACACGTATACTCTTAAAAGTAACAGAAGGGGTGCTTTGCTAGTGGCACATGCAGCTCGCAAGGCATCTTGTCGACACTGACACGGCTTGGCCAGACTTCGGGGCAACCAGTACAATGGCAACGTTTTACAGCCCTCCCTCACTGCTGTGCAAGGGCTCATTCATGTAATCACAGTGAGAGGCCTTGGACACGACGCCTTCGGCGATACCATTGAAACGGTAACACTTTGCAAGCCTCTCTTAGAGTTCTCCGAGGGCTGAGACAAGTGACATAGAGTCTTGAGTTTGGAAAGCATCTTCTCTCCGCTCACATGGCTGAAGCGCGAGGCCTCCGGCCAGACATGGAGATGACAACGCCTTCAAAGTGGTTTCAGAGCTGTCCGAGGGCTGAAGCCAACGACATGATACAGGTAGCTGGCAAGGCATCTTCTCGTCAATCACACCGCCGGGCCAAGACTTTCGGCGTGCCAAGAAGATCGCAACGGTTTCTTGGCGGGTGTCTGTTGTTGTCTGAATGGGCGGTGGCGTCGGTGTTAGTGCGGCTGAAGGACAGAGGGCCTTTTGTGGGAGCAGCTTGTGATCATTCAGAACAGGCACTCTTTGGTGTTACTTCCTTTTGCTATGGCATGAAGAAAACAGCCCAGGGATAGTGGATTGCGATCTGAGCCCCCGGCGAGTGTGTCGGTCTGGGTGGTATCTTTTTTTCTAACTCATTTACACTTATGGCGGTCAATGGGAGTCTCTGCTGAGAGTCCACGGCTCCCGCGTGTTCAGAATAGTTAGCCAGGTATCTTAAACGGACCATGTTTGTGGCTGCTATCGGGCGAGTGTGGAGGCCTCGAGAGCGGCTGGCGCTCACGAGAGCTCTCCGACAGAGTGCAGTTGGGCAGATCTAAGCCACCGTCTCTATCTTGACAACTACATTTCCGCGGATCCAGGGGAGGAAAATCAGGGAGGAGATCAGAGGGAAATCAGCCCAAGCTGAAGCCGCGGGGTTGTCAGTAGGGTTCGAAGGCTTCGCACCGTAAAGGAGGTTGGAAAATCGCAGTTCAGAATTTGCACTTAAACCCGGGCAACGACGCTGATCAACCTCTTGAACTGCCCTTTTTCTCAGCCAGCATTTGACTTTCTTTCTTCATAAGAGCCAACAGTTGATACGCATACCTCTGAAAGCACTACAACGCCGTGCAAAGCCAAGATGCGTCTTACCACCAGCTCTCTCCTTCTCTTCTCCTACCTCGGTTTCACCACTGCATTGCCGGTGACTGAGCCCCCTCCTGCCTCTGACGCGCTCACTCTCCGCCAGTCTGCCCCCCCGCCCGGGGTCGACGTCACCGCAGAAACGGACAAATGGCTCTTCTCCACCCCCATGGCGACCTTCCTTGCAGCCATGAACTCCAAGAACCCGCCGTACCTCTTCTGGCCGTCGCCGAGCGCCGACGCCTGCACCCTGGCGCCCGACCACCCCTGGAATTTCGACTTCAAGCGGAGCTGCCAGCGGCACGACTTCGGCTACAAGAACTACCGCGACCAGAAGCGGTTCTGCGCAGCGGGCAGAAACAAGATCGATGACCAGTTCAACCGGGACTTGAGAAGTTATTGTGCTAGCAGGAGCTGGTGGAAGAGGCCCCTGTGCTACACGACCGCGGCGACCTACGTGGCGGGTGTGAGAGCCAACATGCCGACGTACAGCAGGGAGTGTTAGGCCAGCGATGAGGGGGGGGTGGGAGGTACAGGGAGTGATGGGAACGGAAGATGTCTGCCGGGCGCAAAGTGTACGTAGGTGTTATCAGTTGGAGTCCAGTGGCTCGAAGGGAAGGGAGATGGGCTTGGGCATCTCAGAGGGTTGGGTTCTTGTTGACTTGAAGAAGGAGTTGAATTATGGCACTTAATTCTTGATTTAAATAGGTACCTGGAATGCAATTTTCATCTCCCTCTTGCCAGGAGTCTCGGGGCCAAATGCTGCGGCAGCTAATATGTGGCGATTGAGAGACAAAGCCTTGGACCGGATCCTCAGACAAGTCAGCGGCATGGTTGACTGGGCAGCTGCTATAACCCTCCAGCATTGCCATTGGCCCTTTTGCGACGTTCCCCGGTTACCATGATGGGTTTCAAGACCAGTCTTCGTCCTCCTTTACGGCATGTACGCGGAGATACTCTGGGTCAAGACCGATATCATCCATGGTAAGGCGGTAGTTGAGACAAAAACAAAAGTGCCCCAAGTGTCCCGTCCGTCTCCCACCAGCCGTTGGCCGGAAAGTCCTCACGAATAATTACTTCGGAAAGAACAACGCGTCTCTGATCAGGACAGACACTCTTTGGTGTTTATTTCTCCCGTAACATAAATAATATCTCCTCTCCAATTCATTTCCACTCATCACAGTCAATGGACATCTCGAGTCTTCAACACAATTACCTGAAGTCTCTCAAACGGACCGTGTTTGATGGTCGAGTGTGGAAGCCCTGAGCTTGTGATGCAGTAATCTGCAGAAAACAACGAAGTCGTGGTATAAATCAGTATGGTGCCAGTAGAGGGATGCTTCAATCAAGGACGGAAGCGCGGTACACATAATGGAGTAGTGGTCCTATATGGGGGCATAGGCCACTATATTCTTGCCCCGCTACCTATGCTAAGCTAATCTATACCATTAGGCTTTCGTATTAAATGCTAAGCCTAAGAAGAAAACGACAATGCCTTCACTGTCTAACATCTCCAATGTAAGGATCAACTAACATTCTCGTCCTGCGATATTGTTCGCGCACGCCCTCATCTGCTTGGAGACGGCCTGCGACTCGACATACGTTAGCGCCGTGTCGCGGCTGCAATCTCCTTCTTCTTCTTCGACTCCTCCAGCCCGATTTCTTCGAGCCCGCGGTCAACGTTGAACAAGTAATAGCTCTCCATCGTCGAGGTGCAACTTGTCGCGGTGAAACTGCTATGCTGCCTTCTCCGTTTCCGTCGCAAGATCTTTCAGCGTGGCCCAGATTCCGAGGACGTCGTCGCGCACGGGCTTCAGGGCGGGAACGAAGTTTTCGTTTCTCGTTCTCGTATCTCGTTTCCGGTCTCGTTTATTACGCATATCCACCAGCTCTTCTCATTAAACCCCACAACAACAACAGCACATATTCATTCTCGCGCATTTATGCTTACCACAATCTTACGACAGGTTCAATGGTGGTTTAAATAACCACCTCAGGCATCCGTCGGTTGCACCACTGAACGAGCCTCGGTGGAGAAGAGCAGGGTCTCTCTCGCTCTCGTTTCTCGTTCTTCACTCTAAGGATCCCAATTTACTGGGGATCAAGGAACGGCTGCGTCCACGGCATCGAAACACAGCCTCGTCTTCAGTTTCTTACGATCTATAAAGCCCCCAAGGATGCTGGAACGGAAGTTGCACGACACTCACCACTGAGTACCGAGGAGACAGGACGTCTGGTTGACCAGAACCATGAAGGCCGTGACACTCATCATCGCGCTGCTCGCCACGGCCGAAGCATCATGCGGAATCCCCAGCACCCGAACCACCACGCTGAGGGAGGAGGCGGTCAAGAAAGACATTCTTATCGGCTCCGGAGCGATCAATCCGACCTACCTCGATGATCCTCGGTTCGCGGCCGTCCTTGCCGAGCAGTTCAACAGCCTCTCTCCCGAAAATGAGCTGAAGTGGTCGTTCATTCACCCGACCGAAGGCAACTTTACCTGGGAAACGATCGACCGCCTGGTTGACTTCGCGACAGCCCACGACATGAGGGTCAAGGGACACGGGCTAATCTCGAGTTGCTGCAACCCCGACTACCTGCTCAACATCACCGATCCCACAGCGTTCCGTGCTGCGATGACGGCTCACTTCGAGGCGGTAATGCACCGGTACGAGGGCAGGATGGACCGGTGGGATGTCGTCACCGAAGCCCTCGAAACACAGGGCGGCGGCCTGCAAGCCAACGACTTCTACAACGTGCTCGGCCCCGGCTACATCGAAGATGCCTTCCGCATCGCCCGAGCGGCAGTCCCGGACGCCAAGCTGTTCATCAACGACAATCTTGTCGAGTCGCTCCCCGGCAAGCGTCAGGACCTGTACGACCTGGTCTCCGGGCTCGTGGCCAACGGCGTCCCGATCGACGGGGTCGCCCTGCAGATGCACATCACCGAAGTCCCCCCCACACCAGGCGTGATCACCGACATGGTCGACTCCTACAAGAAGCTCGGCCTGGAAGTGGCCATCTCTGAAATGGATGTCCACACGCTCAACGCCACACTCCAGGCCGACATCTACGGCGCTGTGATCGGCGAGGCTCTGAACGCGGGAATCACCGGCATCACTTTCTGGGGCTTCACGGACAAGCACGCCTACACCTGGCTGCCGGGTGCGAAGCCGTTGCTGTTCGACGAGAACTATCGCGCTAAGGCTGCGTTCTATGCCACTCACACTGCCCTGACGGACTTTGTCAGCACTCCCTAATCGGGGGCTCGAGCACTGTTGGCACTGGAGCCCAGAAGGCGCCAAGGTCAGGTTGTAGCCCCGGGGGCCTCGAGTGCCTGAATGTGCGGAATGGTTTAGATAGAGGCTGGACTGGGCGAACTCGACATCCTATAGCATTCTGGCTGTGTAAGACATTGGCATTAGCGTGTGTTTTGGATCAAATTTGCCATGAAAACGTACCTCTCCCGACCCTGCTCGGTCTCGAGCTCCATGGTCTGGTATGCCGCTCTAAACTTGTCCTTGTCGTAAAGCATGATCATCTGTGATCATTTGCACGGTCCCTCGAGGGAGGTGCTTGGCCACGTCTCGATGCAACGCCGTGGCCTGCTGGACCAGCGTTTCCATGTGCTCGTTTGCCACGCTGCTGGCTTCCTGGTCCTAGTTCAGGGTCTTTCTCCCCTCTAGTATTCGGTTGAGCATGGCATGTTCTCAATTCGAAAAGTCACTTTCCCCGAAGCGACGCTCTTTAGGTGACGCGGGTTTTACACGTTGTCGGTGGGAAACATGTCTCCTTGGCAAAAGACTAAGTGGCTCGGTTCCACAAATCTCGACAAACCAGACGGAACCTCAACCAGAGGCATGCCTTTCTCCGAAGTCTGTGAGACCAACCCACACTCGCTACGCTCGGCTACACTCATATCAACCACATGGAACAAGCTCAGTGTTGTAAAAGGCTCAGTTATTGGAAACACAGCCAGTTTTCTGCATATGCAACCCAAACTCCCGCCAACAACATTGTGTTTTCGTGTCCCATGTCAAGTCCATCATGCTGGAGCACGCGCAGTGTACCCGGGCTACCCAGAGTCAAGAGCGCTAGAGCAGGAACAGTGTTGGCTGCCTTCAGTTCCCACTCTCTGCTGTCCTATGCAGACCGTTGTCAGCACTCGGATGACTGGAAAACTTGGAGAATGCCGGAGGGCGCTTACCTGTGTGCTCCTAATCCACGACCATCGGGTTTCAGTGGCTGAATCCTCCGTAATGCTGTACATGCCATCCCCATTCCGTATCGCTTTCCAGCAGCGACCATCCGTCCAGAAGATTGCGGCATGGGCCCCAGACACACGGCAACGATGCATTTCCCAAGCTGCGGCGCCAGCCAGAGCGGCTTCCGGCTCATCCTTGCCTGCTGCCCCGCTCTGGGCCGATCGGATCACCTCTCTGGTCATGATGAGGTTGGGAGGGGGGTTGTTCTCCGTCATGAAGCTGCGGATGTCTCTGCGCAGCCTTGATGTGAGAAACCCGACTGAGAAAAGATCGATGGTCTCTTGCAGTCTTCCCGAAGGGTCAAATTGCTGCATCTGGGTGACTAGCCGTGGTCGGAGTTGGGGTGTGAACGCATGCTGGTTCTGGGCTGGCCTCGCAAAATAGTAAGTGGTGCACATGTTGCAGCCCTCGCTGTCCGAAGAGGTCATCGGTCGTCGGGTTGGAATTGGACTGAGCGAGTGGTAGTCACCTCAGTTATAGCGCGGAAGCTGGAAACTGGGAGGGGGCACGTTGCTGTCTTGCTATTTCATCCCCTTTATCACCGGGATCAAATTGTTTACAAGTCCACCAGGTTGGGTCTGCTCTGCTATGGATCGCATGACTTTACTAAGTATATCGCGGTCCGATCGGAGATGGCTGTGTGGTTCTGATGCTCGACCCTAGACGATACCAAGGAATGCATTCCCAAAGCGGCCGGACCCTACCTGACTTTGTCTCAACCCCTTCGTTTACGTCGCGCATTCCGCGTATTCTGCGTATTCCGTCCCTCGGGATTTGGCGCGGCACTGGTTCACGCCTGCACGGAATACCTCAGCTCCTAACCTGAAGTTAGGTACTGTGCAAGTGTAGAAACCGAAGTGCCACGCACCCAACCTGCACGCACTGTGGCTTTCTTGCAATTGGACAATTGGGCCTTCATGGTCGCTCAGCCAATCGCTCAACGTACACGAACGAGATCGAGGAACGAGAACAAACTCTCAAGTCGGACACAAGCTCTCCTTGACCTTGTGCGTGGAGGAAGGAAACCGCGAAACCAGAACACTTTCTGTTACGAGGCGTGAGATGGGCAGCTCTGGGGGAAGACAGTGTGCAATGCACCACGACAAGACGAGGGAGTCTCTCGTTCCATCTGGACGAAAACATACAAGCAGTGCGCGACGATCAAGTACCTCTGCGATGGCGACGGGAAGGTACCTAGGTTGGGCCTGAACGAGGAGCGCCGCAGTAGAGGAGCCTCTACCTAGGTACCTAACTGACACCACGCAGCCTCAACCGGCAGTTCACGCTTCACGGTATCCAAGCCGATCTGCTCACAATCAAGGGAACTTGGGGAAGAGTCAAGGGTTGGCGTTGATAAAAGAGAATCGGCGGGGAGGGGTCTCCTTGTATCGGAGACCAAGGCAGACTGCGTAATCGGAGCTAGCGTGCCAAGGCCCTTTCGCTCTCATCGGTCCCCACCTGCGGAATACGAGCGATCCGGGGGGGTCCATGACGGGAACTTCCGTTCTGCGCCACGCGCCTTTCCTCGCTCGGTATTCAATACGTTAAGGTAGTCTGGATTCTTCTCAAACCATCGCATCGCCTCGTCTTCTCGTTCAAGTCTCGCTTGTCGTACCTGTACGCCCACTCGGCATCCACGAACTGTCGGCATCGGAATTGCCGATTCGTCTCCAAATCTCCGCCTGCACTCCTCCGCGGGCTGATCTCCGATAGGTACTGCCGGGTTACTTTGCCTTGGCTCTCGCCTGAGCCAGATGGCCGGGTCTCCGGCCTCCCTTGTGCCCGAAGCAGTCTCGGGAAGCTCGCATGCGGCGGCCAAGATGCGACGCCGTCATCACCGCAAGTCCAGGACTGGCTGCGTCAGCTGCCGGAGGCGGCGCGTCAAGGTTCGGGCCGCCCCTTTCGACTCCGATCTTGCATGTCCAGCGGCGGGCTAACGCTGTCCACTGTCCAGTGCGACGAGCAGAAGCCAAGTTGCCACTCGTGCGTGCGGCGTCGTGCGGAATGCATTTACACTGTGCAAGACCACGCCGGCAGCCGGCCGGCCGTCATGGAGGCTTCCGTGTCATCGCCACCGCAGCCCGATAACGTATCCTCGCGGCTGCTATCGCATGAGACACCGCCCGCTTTCCAGACTGCGCCGCCGCCGCCGCCGCAAGGGCAGGTCACGGAGCCTCCCCCGGCTGAAACATTCGCCCGCTCACAGGGCGTCTCGACCGCCTCAGCTGCCTCGTGTCCCCGTAGAACCGCACCCACATCCACATCCCCCTCCACCTTTAGCATTGGCGACCTGGCACTGCTCCACCACTGGACGCTGTCCACCAGCCTCAGCATCTGCCGCGAGGCCAGCGGCGCCGACATGTGGCAACGCGTGTTCCCGGAGGTAGGCTTCGAGCACCCGTTCGTAGCGCACGCCATCCTGAGCCTGGCTGCTCTGCACCTCGCGCATGGCAGCAGCAGCAGCGGGGCGGCGCGAGACGGTGCCAACGTGGCCAGGGCCGCCGCGCACCACAACGAGGCGCTCCTGGGCTTCCGCCAGGCCGTGGCCGACATCACGGACGCCAACAGCGAGGCGCTGTTCATCTGGTCACTGCTGAGCATGATCTACGTCTTTGGGTTTTTGACGGAACGCTGCGACGCGGCCGCCACGGACGGCGGGGCGTCCCACGTGTCCCGCAAGGAGCTAGTGCTCGGCATCGAGTGGATCCCCATGCTCCGGGGCATCGAGGCCGTGCTATACCCGACGCACAACTACCTGCGGTTTGGCCGCATGCAGCTCATCATGGGCCTCGGGAACTGGGACGAGCTGGAGCCGGCCGCGGTCGCGTCCCAGGGGCCCGACGGCTATCTCTGCCGCACGCGCGAGACGTGGAAGAACAGCAGCGACGCCGAGACGTACGACCGGGCGCTGCGGATCCTCCGCAAGTGTTGCATGTTCATCCGGCAGTTCGACACCATGGACGCGGCCGCGCTGGCGAAGTGGGGGTATAACCGCTCCTGGTCGGGGCCGTTGATGTTTGTTCATTTTGCCCCCGACGCGTATTTTACCCTGCTGCACCAGCGGCAGCCTCCGGCGCTGGTTTTGTTTGCGTTTTTCGGTGCTCTTCTGCATGGCATCACGGACTACTGGTTCGTGGACGGCCTGGGCAAGGAGATTGTGGAGGTGGTGGGTGACTTGCTTGGGTCTTACTGGAGGCCGTGGATCTCGTGGCCGCTGGACGTTGTTGGGCCTGGCTGACCGTGACAAAGTGTTTCTATTGATCGGAAACGCGGAGTCTAACTAATAAATGCTATACCCCCCATGTGCCGAAGCGGACAGACGATTGCCGACCTTGCTATCCAACCTCCTGGCCACCTCAAGCGGTCGTGCCCCCTGATTGCAAACGCTGCCCAGCGCGCTGCTCTTGATGCCGTACCATGCCATGCCATGCCATACTTGAACTTGTCATTGTGGACGGCGCGATAGAACCTGCCTGTTGTCTTTGGTGCCTCGGGTTGCTCATGGGTAGTCGGAGTGCCGGCGCTCATGGTGGTGGAAATTCTGGGTCAAGGCCCCCATTTTATATTCTCGCTCGTCCTGGGCAATGAGAGCCACAACTTCGGAGGGATGGACGCGGTTGAACAGGGCCATGACCAGGAACATGAGCACCGAGTCTAAGACGTAGAGGTAGGCCTCGCGGCTGAGGAGGTAGCCATTGAACCCTTGCAGGTACTCGATGGCGCGGAAGACGGATCGGACCATGATCAGCGCACTGCCGATGTAAAGCGCCCACATATGTTTTCGCCAGACCAGGTGTGTCCCTGACTGCGGGGTTGGACTTTTGCGAATGGAGAGGTCAAATGCAACGGCAACGACGATGAAGACGCCGAAGAAGATGAGCTGCACGAACAAACCCCCGATGATGACCTTTGATCCGCTGTTGAGCGCATCAAGGGTCCCAGCAGCTTGATAGCCGCCACCTGTCAAGACCGTAGTCAGCACGAGTCTCCCTGCCCTTGCCCCAGCCGCGAATCAGGTCCAGTACCTCCTCCTTGAAGCACAAACGACAGCACATCACCAGTGACGAAGATCTTGGTGAGCCACTGTTTCCGTATCAGGGCGCGCGATTCCCCATGCAGAAGCATGATGACTCGGCCAAGTTGCATGTAGATGGTGGCCGCGAAGAGTGACGGTGCGGCCAGGAGCAGGATCGCCTGGATGATGTACGGCCCCAGAGTCCAGTCGGGACTTTCGGAACCGGACTTGCAACGAGCGGCGTAGCCCATGAACTCGACTGTAGTGCCGATGAAAATATGCTTGTCAGCCAGCCTTCGTCTGTGAGTGCCTCCGGACCGAGGGGGGAGATCAGAAAATCTCTTACAAATACCTCCAATGGCTAAAGGCAGAACGAACCAGCACCGTGCGCGAAACAGTTGCCAGAAGTGCAGAATGGTTGTGCCCAGGAACAGCAGAAGCATAACGACAGCCCCCGCTATAGTCGGATCATAGTGATACAGCCTGAAGGGGTTTTGCTCTTGGGCGGTAGTATCCTGTCTGACGGGGAGATACATGCTGGGACGAGAATGCAGAGCGAAGAGAAAAGAGTAGTAAGGGAATGTTGCGAGAATGAATGTGTCGGCCAAGAGCTTGAGGGCTGCTGGTCTGCAAAGTGTGTTCGGTAACTTGGTGGAATCGCCTGGATTTTTTGTGAAGGGCTGAAAAAGATGAAGCTGCCCAAGGCACGATCCAGAGCTTAAACAAATAAAGGAACAAAACTCGAGAGATTGAGGATGCCCAAATCGGAGGCTCCGCCCAAGCATACCTGACTGGCCATGGTTACCTGGTAATCATGAAGCGTGAGGATGAAGCGGCCAACTATCTCCAGGGGTTCTGCATCCGTTGATCATTCCAGCTCAAATTTGTGAGTGGGTTTGCTCAGTCGGTAATCTGTACTCCTTAATACAAATTTAGATCCAATACGCGTATAGCACAGCACGCGTATACTTCGTTCACTCGTTTACAGCACGCGTATACTTCGTTTACGGCACAACGGGAGCGAGGATTTAGGTGGCGGGTCTCGGCGCTAAACCGAAACCGCGACAGATCCATGGATGCGACAGACACGATTCAGGCACACACGCAAACTCCCTGGGCTGTGCGGCCGCAGTCAAAGTGCATGCTGGGATGTTGGGCAGTGCAGGGTCTCAAGGGGTTCTCTTACCACACCGGACGGTTCTGGACCCGATCGCCACGCAGTTTGCCCCTATCGCTGGTTGCAACCTGAAAGGTCAACTCAACTCGGCAATCGGGTCTGACGAATCCGCATCCGAAGCTTATTATTAGGCGTAGAGGCCTTGTCACATCTACCCTCGAAACCAGCAGGCCTCTCATTCAACACCACGGCTTTCATTTGGATTTCCCGCACACCGTCTTTTTATTTATTTAT
>OUNM010980942.1_pt1 | contig 14814 bp, 17 predicted proteins | sample 1769961 | NCBI WGS metagenome assembly OUNM01 (sample SAMEA3914820, study PRJEB12502) | metagenome | biome: forest; material: soil | place: USA | collected 2012-03-12 | depth 0.3 m | reverse complement strand
CCGGCGACGGCGATCTCGGTCATCGGCAAGGGCGAGACCCAGCCGCTGGTCCAGACGGCCGATGGCGTCCGCGAGCCGCAGAACCGCCGCGTCGAGATCGTGATCCAGTAATCACGCTCGTAGCTGCAATCTGAAAGGGACGGCCGGGTAACCCCCGGCCGTTTCTTTTTTTATCAAAGACTTAGCCGCCAAAGTGCTTTTCAGGTTGGCGGGGCCCGGGCCGGTCTCTATATCCGGGCTCAGGAGAATGTATTTATGTCGACTGTACTGATGCCCAAGGCGACCGCTGTCTGGCTGGTCGAGAACACGACCCTGACGTTCGACCAGATCTCGGCCTTCACCGGCCTGCATCCGCTCGAAGTGCAGGCGATCGCCGATGGCGAGGTGGCCGGGGGGATGACGGGCTTCGACCCGACGACCAACGGCCAGCTGACCAAGGAAGAGGTCAAGCGCTGCGAGGCCGATCCGGCCGCGCGCCTGAAGCTCACCCCGCGCGACGTGCCCGAGCCCGTGGCCCGCTCCAAGGGCCCCCGCTACACGCCGGTCGCCAAGCGCCAGGACCGCCCCGACGCGATCGCCTGGCTGCTGAAGATCCACCCCGAGCTGCAGGACAGTCAGGTCGCCAAGCTCGTCGGCTCGACCAAGAGCACCGTGCAGTCGGTCAAGGACCGCAGCCATTGGAACATGCAGAACGTGCGGCCGCGCGATCCGGTGACGCTGGGCCTGTGTTCGCTGAAGGACCTCAACGACGCCGTCGACCGCGCCCGCCGCAAGGCTGCGCGCGAGGACGCCGCCAAGAAGAAGGCGAAGCTCGCCGCCGGTGAGCCTGTCGTCGAGGAGGCCCCGCCCGCCGAGGCCGTCGATCCGGCCGAGGCCGATCAACCCGACCTCGGCAACGAGCACCAAAACTAAGCTCTGATGACCAAGCGTCGGCGCGCAAGCGCGCCGACCGCGAGTCGTCAGACGGTCATCATCACCTTGCCGACGTGGTCGGCGCGCTCCAGCTCGGCGTGCGCCGCCGCTGCATCTTTGAGCGCGAACGTCTTGAAGATGATCGGCTTGACCGTGCCCTTCTCGAGCAGCGGCCAGACCTTCTCCTTCAGCCCCTGGGCCATGCGGCCCTTGCTGGCGATGCTCTGCGGACGCAGCGTCGAGCCGGTCAGCGTGAGCCGGTTCACCATCATGATGCCGGCGCTGATCGTGGCCGTGGCGCCGCCCTGCAGCGCGATGATCACGCAGCGTCCGTCCTGCTTCAGCAGCTGCAGGTTCTTCGGCAGGTAGTCGCCGGCCACCATGTCGAGCACGACGTCGACGCCGCCCGACAGCTTCTTCACTTCGGCGGCCCAGTCGTTGTCCTTGTAGAGGATGGCGTGATCGGCGCCGAGCTTGGTGACCGCCTCGGCCTTGTGCGCGTTGCGCACGGTGGTGAAGACCTTGGCGCCGAACGCCTTGGCGAGCTGGATCGCCGTCGTGCCGATGCCGCTCGCGCCGCCGTGGATCAGCACGCTCTCGCCGGCCTTGAGCTGGCCGCGCTCGAAGAGGTTGTGCCAGACGGTGAAGTAATTCTCCGGCAGCGCCGCGGCGTGCAGCATGTCGAAGCCCGCCGGCAGCGGCAGGCACTGCGGCGCAGGCACGGTGCAATATTCGGCATAGGAGCCGCCCGGCGTGAGGGCGCACACCGGATCGCCGATCTCCCAGCCCGAGACGCCCTCGCCGAGGGCCGCCACCGAGCCTGCGGCCTCGAGGCCCGGCAGGTCCGACGCGCCCGGCGGCGGCGGATAGAGCCCCGCGCGCTGGGCGATGTCGGGGCGGTTGACCGCAGTGGCGGCGACCTTGATCAGCAGCTCGCCGGCCTTGGGCAGCGGCACCGGCCGCGTCGCCGGCACCAGCGCCTCGGGGCCGCCGGGAGTCTTGATTTCGACGCACATCATGGTGGCGGGAAGCGTGCTCATGCTCGGCCTTTCGGATCAGGTAATGCGATGGTACGTCTCAAATAGCCGCTTCCGTGGAGCAGTGCCATGGCCATCGATCTTGACGACCTCGACCCGCGCAACGCCAAGAAGGCGAAGCCCCTGAACCTCGACGATATGAACATCGAGGATCTCAAGGAATACATCGACGTTCTCAAAGCCGAGATCGTCCGTGTCGAGGCGAAAGTGAAGGCCAAGCAGAGCCACGCGTCGGCGGCCGCGTCCTTTTTCAAGAAGTGAGTACCCATGTCCCTTAAAGGCAAATCCGCCCTCGTCACCGGCTCGACCAGCGGCATCGGCCAGGCCGTCGCCGAGGCCTTCGCGGCCCAGGGCTGCAACGTCATGCTGAACGGCTTCGGCGACGCCGCCGCGATCGAGAAGCTGCGCCAGGGCATGGCCGGGAAGTTCGGCGTCAGGGTCGAGTACAACGGCGCCGACATGAGCAAGCCCGCGGCGATCGCCGACCTCGTGGCCAAGACCAATGGCGCCTTCGGCGGCGTCGACATCCTGGTCAACAACGCCGGTATCCAGTTCGTGGCGCCGGTCGAGGAGTTCCCGGCCGAGAAGTGGGACGCCATCATCGCCATCAACTTGAGCGCCACGTTCCATGCGATCCACGCGGCGCTGCCGCTGATGAAGGCCAGGAAGTGGGGCCGCATCGTCAACATCGCCAGCACGCACGGCCTCGTGGCGTCGGCACACAAGGTGGCCTATGTCGCGGCCAAGCATGGCATCCTGGGCCTCACCAAGGTGGTCGGCGTGGAGTGCGCCGACACCGGCGTCACGTGCAACGCGATCTGCCCGGGCTGGGTGCTGACGCCGCTGGTGCAGAAGCAGATCGACGACCGCGCCAAGGCCGAGAACATTCCGGTCGACAAGGCCAAGAAGGACATGCTGTCGGAGAAGCAGCCGCAGCTGCAATTCACCACGACCGAGCAGATCGCCGGCCTCGCGCTCTTCCTGTGCTCCGACACGGCCTCGAACATGCAGGGCACGCAGCTCGTCTCCGACGGCGGCTGGGTCGCGCAATAGGAAGAACGAGCAAGGAGACGATGTGGTCGACGCGAAGTTCCTGAAGCCCGACACGCTGGCCCTGCATGCGGGCCAGCATCCCGACCCGGTGACGGGCGCGCGGGCGGTGCCGATCTACCAGACGACGTCCTACGTCTTCCGCGACGTCGACCATGCCGCGAGCCTGTTCAACCTCGAGGTCGGCGGCCACATCTACAGCCGTATCTCCAACCCGACCGTCGCGGTGCTCGAGGAGCGTGTGGCGGCGCTCGAAGAGGGCTCGGGTGCATTGGCCGTGTCGAGCGGCCAGGCGGCGCTGCACATCGCCATCGCCACCTTGATGGGCGCGGGCAGCCATATCGTGGCCTCGACGTCGCTCTACGGCGGCACGCGCAACATGCTGGCGCTCACCCTGCCGCGCTTCGGCATCACGACGACCTTCGTGCATCCGCGCGACCATGACGGGTTCGCCAAGGCCATCCGGCCCGACACGCGGCTGGTGCTGGGCGAGACCATCGGCAATCCGGGCGGCGAGGTGCTCGACATCCCGGCCATCGCCGCGATCGCGCACGAGGCGAAGATCCCGCTGATGATCGACAACACCTTCGCCTCGGCCGTGCTCTGCCGACCGTTGACGCTGGGCGCTGACATCGTCTTCCAGTCGGCCACCAAATTCATCGGCGGCCACGGCATCGCCATCGGCGGCGTGATCGTCGAAAGCGGCCGCTTCGACTGGGAGGCTTCGGGCAAGTTCCCGACGCTGACGGAGCCCTACGCCGGCTATCACGGCATCGACTTCGCCGAGGAATTCGGCCCGCACGCCTTCATCATGCGCGCCCGCAGCGAGGGCGTGCGCGACTTCGGCTGCTGCCTGGCGCCGCAGAATGCCTTCTACCTGCTGCAGGGCCTCGAGACCTTGCCGTTGCGCGTGGCGCGGCACGGCGAGAACGCGCGCAAGGTGATCGATTTCCTCAAAGCCAATCCAGCCGTCGAGAGCATCGCCTCGCCCGAACTGCCGGATCATCCCGACCACGCGCTGGCCAAGCGGCTTCTGCCCAAGGGCGCCGGCTCGATCTTCAGCTTCGACATCAAGGGCGGACGCGAGGCCGGCCGGCGCTTCATCGAGCGGCTGAAGCTGTTCTCGCATCTGGCCAACGTGGGCGATGCCAAGTCGCTGGTGATCCATCCCGCCTCGACGACGCACGCCCAGCTCGATGCCGCCGCGCTGAAGGCCGCGGGCATCGGCGAGGGCATGATCCGCCTCTCGGTCGGCCTCGAGGATCCCGAGGATATCCTCGACGATCTCGGCCAGGCGCTACGCGCGTCGCAGAAGGCCTGACCATGAAATTCAAGGTAGACGGCCGCGAGGTCTTCGCGACCACCGGCGGCACCGACTTCGATCCGGCCAGGCCCACGGTGGTGTTCCTGCACGGCGCGGGTTTCGATCGTACGGCCTGGCGCCTGCAGACGCGCTGGTTCGCCCATCACGGCCGCAGCGTGCTGGCGCTCGACTTCCCGGCGCACGGTCGGTCCGAAGGACCGGCGCTCGACAGCGTCGCCGCGATGGCGGACTGGACGGCGAAGTTCATCGCCGCCGCCGGCCTCGAGAACGCAGCCCTCGTTGGCCACTCGATGGGCGCTCTGGTCGCGCTCGATTGCGCGGCACGTCACCCGGAGCGGGTGAGGGCGCTGGCACTCTGCGGTGTCGCCGTCGACATGCCGGTGCATCCCGAGATGCTCGAGTCGGCCAAGGCCAACACGCTCAAGGTGCAGGAGCTGATGACCTTCTGGGGCCTCGGCAACGCCCTGCACAAGGGCGGCATGGTCTCGCCCGGCCTGTGGCTCCGCCGCGAATCTCTGGCGGTGCTCCAGGGCAACAAGCCCGACGTGATCCACACCGATCTCGCCGCCTGCAACGCCTATAAGGATGCGCCGGCGCGCGCCGCCCAGGTGAAATGCCCGACGGTGCTGATCCTGGGCGACGGCGACCTGATGACGCCGGCGCCCAAGGCCAAGCCGCTTGCGTCAGCCATTGCCGGATCGAAGTCGGTGGTGATCCCGAACTGCGGGCACTTCATGATGGTCGAGCGGCCCGACGAAACCCTCGAGGCTCTGAAAGCCAATGTCTGATCGGGTCGCTCTCGTCACCGGCTCGACCTCGGGCATCGGTGCCGCGATCGCGCGCCGTCTCGCGCGCGACGGCTATCAGGTGGCGCTGCACGGCCGCCGCTCCGCCGCCGAAGGCGAGGCGATGGCGAAGGAGGCGGGGGCGGCCAGTTATCACGCGGCCGACCTGTCCGACGTCGAGCATGCCGGCGCGCTGGTGCGCTCGGTGCTGGAGAAGCATGGCCGGCTCGACGTGCTGGTGAACAATGCCGGCGAGTCGGCGCGCCTGCCTCATTCGGACCTCAAGGGGGCGACGCCTGAGATGTGGCGGCGCATGATGGACGTGAACCTGGTGGCACCGTGGATGCTGATCGCCGAGGCGGAAGCCGCCCTGCGCGCTTCGGCGAAGACCGGCCGGCCGGGCTGTATCGTGAATATCGGCACGCACGCAGGCGTGCGGCCCAAGGGGGCGTCGATCCCCTATGCCGCGGCAAAGGCAGCGCTCCATCACACGACCCGGCTGCTGGCGCTCACGCTCGGCCCCGACATTCGCGTGAATTGCGTCGCGCCCGGCCTCGTCGACACGCCGATGGCCAAGGGCTGGGAGGCCGCCTACGAGCTCTGGAACACCAGGTCGCCGATGCGCCGGCCTGCGAAACCCGAGGACATCGCCCAGGTGGTGGCCGGCTTCTGCAGCAGCGACTACCTTACCGGAGAGATCCTGATCGCCGACGGTGGGCTCAACCTCACCTAGGCCAACGAGGCAAAGGAGGAAGCCATGAACGTCCAGACCCTGCCGCCGGGCTACAAGACCGCGCCGTGGAATCCGCCCGAGAAGATCGACGGCAAGATGCTGGCCGAAGCCAGCTCCAGGCTGATCGAGCTGCTGCGCATTCGCACCCAGCCGATCGGCATGAAGCTGTTTGAGGACCCCAAGGACATGGAGAAGATCCAGGGCCTGCGCCGTCCGACGGAGGGCTTCAAGTTCACCATGTGCCAGATGGTGACGCAGTCGCGCTGGTACGGCTTCACGCTCGGCATCGAAGTCGACAACACGCGTGGCGGCAACTGCGGCGGCGTGGTCGGTCTCAACTACCCGGGCGAGAACTATCTTTCCGGCGACAACATGAACGGCGTCTGGTTTGGCAACAAGGAAGCCTCCGCCGCGCATCAGGCGCAGATGCCCCGCGTGCCGCACGGCAAGTACAACGGCCTCGTCGTGGCGCCGCTGCGCTCGGGCCGCCTCGATCCGCCCGACATCTGCATGTTCTACGGTACGCCCGGCCAGATGATCTACTTCATCAACGGCCTGCAGTATCATCGCTATCGGCGCTACGACTTCACCGTCACCGGCGAGAGCGCCTGTGCGGACTCCTGGGGCAGGGCGCTCGCCACCCGACAGACCTCGCTGTCGCTGCCGTGCTTTGCCGAGCGCCGCTATGGCGGCGTGGCCGACGACGAACTGCTGATGGCCTGCCCGCCGGACGAGATGCTGCGCGCGATCGAAGGAATGACGCAGCTCGGTAAGAACGGCCTGCGCTATCCGTTCCCGCCCTACGGCGCGGTCATGGATCCGGCGCTCGGCATGGCCAAGAGCTACGGCTGAGGATGCTGTTTGTCGTCGCCTGGCCTCTTCTCGGCGATGCGGACGACACTGCGCTGCGCCGCCTGCGGGCGCAGTATCATCCGAACGAAGCCGGGATGATCGGCCCGCACTTCACGCTGGTGTTCGGTGCGGCCGACGAGCGTGAAAGTGTTTTACGGACGACACTCGGGAGCCTCTCGCGACGACCTTTCTGGTTCATGATCGATCGCATCGTCCGGCACGACCTCCATCTTTATGCGGAGCCATCGGACGGGGCCGCCGAGCTGATCGAGCTTCACGATACGTTCAATCCCGAAGGCGGCAGCGAGCCTTTCGAGCCGCATATCACGCTTGGCCTGTTCCGCACGCCAGTCGAGGCCGAGCAGGTCGCGCGCATCGTCGAACGCCAGCACCTGCCGATTCGCGGCAGGATCGAGGAGCTGTCGCTGCTGAAGCGCGACGGTGCCGACCTCGACACGCTCGCCACGGTGCGACTCGGCGTATGAGGATGCTGCGCCGGCTGGCGATCGGATTGGCGGTGGCGGTTGCTCTTCTTTTCGCCGCCGGTCGGCCGATCGCCTGGAGCGAAGCGGCGCTGATCATGTGGGATCTCGCCGCCGGCGGTGGGCCGAGCTGGTGGCAGGACGCCGCCGTCGTCGATGCACCCCGCGCGCTGGGCCGACCGTGAGGGCGATCTCTACATACCGGGCGGCAGGGTGCGCGCGGCGCTGGTGCTGGTGCCCGGCGCCGCCGTCCTGGGACGGGACGAGCCGCGCCTGCAGGCCTTCGCACGGACCTGCGCCCGGGCGGGCTTTGTCGTGCTCGTGCCCGAGTTGCCGGAGGTCCGTCAATTGCGCCTGTCACGCGCCGATGCCGATCGCGTCGCGGCGGCGTTGCGCCAACTGCACAAATGGCATCCGGCGGTGCCGCTCGGCGTGGCGGCAATCTCCTACGCCGTGGCGCCGGCGATCATCGCGGCGCTGCAGGACGATGTCGCGCCAAGCGTCGCCTTCATTGCGGGCGTCGGCGGCTATCGCGACACCGAGACGGTAATCCGCTTCGTTACGACCGGAGTCTTCCGGCCGATGGGTTCGGCGCGCGAGATTCACATGGAGCCCAACGCCTACGGCCGCTGGGCCTTCCTGCTGGCCAATGCCGGCCGCCTCGATGATGCCGACGACGCACGTCGGCTGGAGGAGATCGCGCGGCTGCGTTTACGCGAGCCCGACGGCGACATCTCGCGCCTGGCCGCGGGGCTCGGACCGCAGGGCCGCTCGGTGCTGGCCCTGGTCGAGAATCGCGATCCCGATGCGGTGGGCCAATTGATCGCGGGCTTGCCGGCGGGCATCCGCCGCGAGATCGACGGTCTCGATCTCGCGCTCTACGACCTTTCAAAGCTGCACGGCCATTTGATACTGGTGCATGGCCGGGGCGATTCCATGGTGCCCTACAGCGAGAGCCAGGCGCTGGCGGCTGCGGCCTCCAATGCGCACGCATCGCTGTTCCTGATCGACGACATCGGCCACGTCGAGTTCAACGCCGTGAACGCGGCGAACGGCTGGACGATGGGCCGCGCGGTCCTGGCCTTGCTCGACGAGCGCGCGCTCTAGCGCCAGAGCGGCGGCAGCGGAGGCAGGCGGACAGTGCCGGGGCGGCTGTAGATGCCCACGCGGGCCAGTGCCTCGCGCACTTCCTTCGGGGCACGGATCTGCGGGCCCTTGGCGTCGACGCCCGTGAGCTTCAGCGCGCGGTCGAGCAGGCGTTGCCAGCGGTCATTGTCGGCGGGGAAGCGGCGGACCTCGATCTGGCGCGTCTCGTCGATGCCGGCCTTGGCCTTGGCGATGCTGAAGGCGAGCTGCAGGCCGCCCAGCTCGTCGACCAGGCCGGCCCGCTTGGCATCGGTGCCGGTGAAGACGCGGCCGCGCGAGGCCTGGTCGATGTGCGCCGCATCGAGCTTGCGGGCATCGGCCACCTGACGCGTGAAGTCGGCATAGACCACGTCGAGCTCGCGGCCGATCGCGGCGCGCTGCGCCTGGGTGGGCGTGCGGAAGGTCGAGTACATGCCGGCATTGGCGCCGGCGGCGACCCGCTCGATCTTGACGCCCAGCATGGTCAGCAACTCGGAGCCGACCGGCCACATGCCGAACACGCCGATCGAGCCGGTGATGGTCGAGGGCTCGGCCACGATCACGTCGGCGCGGACGGCCGCGAGATAGCCGCCCGACGCTGCGACGTCGCCCATCGACACGATCACGGGCTTGCCGGAAGCGCGGGCGCGGGCCACGCCGTCGGCCAGCGCGTCGGCTGCGGGATAGGTGCCGCCGGGCGAATCGATGCGCAGCATGATCGCGCGCACGTCCTTGTTCTGGGCGGCCGAATCGAGCGCGTCGATGACGTCGTCCGATGTCGTGGTGGAATCGTCGTCGAGCGGGCTGCTGCCGCCCGTGCTCGAGGAGATCGTGCCATTTGCCCGGACCAGCGCCACGACCTCGCCCTTGGTCTTCACGCGGGCCCTATCGGCGGCATAGTCGTTGAAGGAGACCATGTCCTGCGTCGAGCCGGCGCGCTGGGTCGCCTCGTTCAGGGCATCGGCGCGGTATCCGACCCTGTCGATCAGCCCTTCCTGGTGGGCGCGCTCCGAATCGAACGGCGCCTGGTCGATCAGCTGGCGCAGTTTGGGCGGGGCGATGCGGCGATCGCGTGAGGCGTCTTCGATGAACTGGCTGTACAGCCCGTCGACCAGCTGCTGCAGATTCTCGCGCGCCGCGGCCGTCATGGCCAATTCGTTGAACGTGTCGGGGGCGCTCTTGTATTCGTAGCGCTTGCCGCCCTCCATGTGGACGCCGAGCTTGTCGAGACCGCCCTTCAGGAACGGCGTTTCGACCGCCAGGCCCGCCACGGCAAAGCCGCCGCTCGGCTGCAGCCAGATCTGGTCGAGCGCCGTGGCGAGATAATAGTCGGCGAAGTGATCGCCGCCGCCGCCCAGCGACTCCGCGAAGCCCACGGCGAACTTGCCCTTGCCGCGGAAGTGCGCGATCGCCTGGCGCAGCTCCTGCACGCGGGCGAGGCCTGCGGTCTCGTCGCCGATGTCGACAAACAGGCCCACGATCCGCGGGTCGTCGGCGGCCTGCCAGAGCACCTGCACCGTCTCGACGAGATCGCGCGAGTCGCGCCACAGGCCGCCGCTCAGCACGTCGGTCGACGATGTTTCCTTCGGCACGTCGCGCAGGTCGAGCGACAGCACCATCGACTTGGGCAACGGCTTGGCGCCAAAGGGGCCCGAGTAGAGGAACGCCGCTCCGCCGCCGATCGCGATCAGGGTGAGGGCGCCCACGGTGGCGAGCAGGCCGACAACAAAGCGCCTCATCACGATCCTCCCAAGTCCGAACTAGGGACGCACAAGATTGGGCCGAAAGGCCCTGACGGCGTCAAGCATCGCCGAGGCGCGCACGTCGAGTCCGTTGTCGCGCACCAGCACGGCGGCCGGCACGCCGCGGATCGGACGCAGACCGTCGTCGAGATTCCACATCCAGAGCTTCAGATCGGCTGAGACGAAAGCCTCCGGTACCAGGCCGACCTGCAGTTGCGGGCGGAAGGCGAGGCGGCGCAGGCGGACCCACTGGATGTCACTCCAGCTGAAGCGCCTGTTGCGGCCGAAGCCGACGGCGATGCCGTCCCGGTCGATCACGACCTGCGGGCTGCGGTTCATCGCGCGGCGCACGCCCAGGAAAGTGTAGGTCAGCATGGCGATAGCCAGCGCCCCGAACAGCACGAAGCGCGGATCGTTGAAGGACAGGGTGGGGGCTTTGTCGGGATTGGCCATGAAATGGCCGATCGCGATGGCGACCATCGCCACGGCGACAAGGGCCATGCTGATGTTGTGCATGGCGCCGTAGCGGGCTTCCACGGCCTCCTTGTTCGCACCCCGGGGCGGCGCCATTGGCCGGGTCAGCCGTTCTGCGCGCGGTGGCGCAGCAGATGGTCGGCGAGCACGCAGGCCACCATGGCTTCGGCCACCGGAGTCGCGCGGATGCCGACGCAAGGATCGTGTCGGCCCTTGGTGCGCAGCTCGATTTCCTGGTCATTGCGGTCAATGCTGCGCACGGTCGACAGGATCGAGCTGGTGGGCTTCACGGCCAGGCGACAGACGATGTCCTGTCCCGTCGAGATACCCGCCAGGATGCCGCCGGCATGGTTGCTGAGGAATGACGCCTTGCCGTCTTGCATGCGCATCTCGTCGGCATTCTCCTCGCCGCTCATCGCGGCGGTGGCGAAACCGTCGCCGATCTCCACGCCCTTCACGGCGTTGATGCTCATCAACCCCTTGGCGAGGTCGGCATCGAGCTTGTCGTAGACCGGATCGCCCAGACCCACCGGCACGCCCGAGGCCACGACCTCGATCACCGCGCCACACGAGCTGCCGCGCTTGCGCACGTCGTCGAGATAGCCTTCCCAGCCTTGCGCGGCCTGGCGGTCGGGACACCAGAAGGGATTGTCGCCGGTCGCATCCCAGTCCCACTTGGCGCGATCGATCTTCTGCGTGCCGAGCTGGACTACGGCACCGCGAATCCTGACCTGATCACCCAGCACCTTGCGCGCGATGGCACCGGCGGCCACGCGCACGGCGGTCTCGCGCGCCGACTGGCGGCCGCCGCCGCGATAGTCGCGTACGCCGTATTTTTGCAGATAGGTGTAGTCGCCGTGCGAGGGCCGGAACTGATCCTTGATCTCGCCGTAGTCGCGGCTGCGCTGGTCGACGTTGTCGATATGGAGTGCGATCGGCGTGCCCGTCGTGACGCCCTCGAACACGCCGGACAGGATCTTGACCGTGTCCGGTTCCTGGCGCTGGGTGACAAAGCGCGATTGGCCTGGCCGGCGCTTGTCCAGCCAGACCTGGATTTCCGCCTCGGTGAGGCGAATGCGTGGCGGCGTGCCGTCGACCACGCAGCCGATCGCCGGCCCGTGGCTTTCGCCCCAGCTGGTGAATCGGAAGAGGGTGCCGAAACTGCTGCCGGCCATGGCCGCCGGCCTCCGCTCTACTCGCCTTCGAAGTTGCCGAGCAATTCGGCGATCTGCTTCGCGGACGAGGTGTTGATCATGCCGACGATATGGTAGCCGGCGTCGACATGCATGATTTCGCCGGTCACGCCGGTGCCGAGGTCGGACAGCAGGTAGAGGCCCGCATTGCCGACCTCCTCGGTCGTGACATTTCGCTTCAGTGGCGAGTTGAGTTCGTTCCACTTCAGTATATAGCGGCTGTCGGCGATCCCGGCGAAAGCCAGGGTCTTGATCGGCCCGGCAGAGATCGCATTGACGCGAATATTCTCCTTGCCGAGATCGGCCGCGAGATAGCGCACACTGGCCTCGAGTGCGGCCTTGGCCACACCCATGATGTTGTAGTTGGGGATCACGCGCTCTGCGCCGTAATAGGTGAGGGTGAGCAGGCTGCCACCCTTCTTCATCAACGGTACGGCGCGTTGGGCGACGGCGGTCAGGGAGTAGCAGCTGACGTTCATCGTCAGCGCGAAATTCTCGGCCGTCGTATTGAGGTAGCGGCCCTTCAGCTCTTCCTTGTTCGAGAAGGCGATGGCGTGGACCACGAAGTCGAGGTCGCCCCACTGCTTCTGGATCTCGTCGAAAGTGGCATCGATGCTGGCGGGATCGGTGACGTCGCACGGCACCACGATCTCGCTCCCGATCGACTTGGCGAGCGGCCGCAGCCGCTTCTCAAGCGCTTCACCCTGAAAAGTGAAGGCAACCTTGGCGCCCTGGTCGTGGCAGGCCTTGGCGATCCCCCAGGCGATCGAGCGTTCGTTGGCGACGCCCATGACGAGGCCTTTTTTCCCGGCCATTAATTGTGCGACAGCGGTCATGCGTTGTTTCTAGCGGGGCGGGACGCGCGGGACAAGATGCCGGTGGTGGAAGGCCCGCCAGCCCTGCATATTGTGGCTTATGATACGTGAGACAGCCGATCCGCTCGAATTGTTCGCCGGTTGGTACGCTGAGGCAGAGAAAAGCGAGCCAAACGATCCCTCCGCCCTGACTTTGGCCACCGTGGGGCCCGACGGCACGCCGTCGGTCCGTATGGTGCTGCTCAAGGGGTATGATTCCGACGGTTTCGTCTTCTACACCAACTATGAGAGTCGCAAGGGCGAGCATCTGCGGGATCATCCGAAGGCGGCCATGCTGTTCCACTGGAAGTCGCTGCGCCGCCAGGTGCGTCTGGAGGGGCCTGTAACCCAAACGACATCTGAGGAAGCCGACGCTTATTTCGCGACGCGTGCGCGGGGCAGCCAGATTGGCGCCTGGGCCTCCGACCAATCGCGGCCACTGGAGAGTCGTTTCGCACTCGAGAAGCGCGTCGCGGAGTTCGGTGCCAGGCACCTGGTCGGTACCGTACCGAGGCCGCCGTATTGGTCGGGCTTTCGGTTGCAACCGACCCTGATCGAATTCTGGCAGGACGGAGCATTCCGCCTGCACGACCGGCTGGAATACAGCCGGCCTTCGGCCGGTGTCCCGTGGTCGACGCGCACCCTGTATCCGTAACCCCCGCCGGACCGGCCGAGGTGGCCCGCCTGATGAGGTGGGCCAGTCTCGCATCGATGTCGGTCGCGACCGTCCTGATCGCCCTCAAGGCCGTCGCCTGGCTGCTGACGGATTCCGTCAGCATGCTGTCGTCTCTGGTCGATTCTTCGCTCGACCTGCTGAGTTCGTTCATCACGTTCTTCGCCATCCACCAGGCGCTGCAGCCAGCCGATGCCGAACACCGTTTCGGTCACGGCAAGGCCGAGGCGCTGGCGGGCGTGGCGCAGGCCGGCTTCATCGCGGCCTCGGCGGGCGGCCTTCTGCTCACGGTGTTCGACCGGGTGCTGTATCCGCGCCCCGTGCAGCAGGAAAACCTCGGCATGCTGGTGAGCGGCCTGGCGGTCGTTCTCACCCTGGGACTGATGACGTTCCAGAACTTCGTCGTTCGCCGCACCCGCTCGCTGGCCATCGGCGCCGACCGGGCGCACTACGCCACCGACTTCGTCACGAATATCGCCGTCGGTATCGGCATCTTCCTGGCGACGCGCTTCGAGCAGCCGCTGATCGACGTTGTGATCGCCAGCGGTGTGTCGATCTATCTGGTGGTCAGCGCCTGGTCGATCGGCCGGACTTCCATCGACGTGCTCATGGATCATGAGCTTCCCGATGAGGACCGGCAGAAGATCCTCGACATCGTGCTGCGCCAGCCGGGCGTGCGAAGCGCGCACGATCTGCGCACCCGCTCGGCGGGCCTCACGAAGTTCATCCAGCTGCATGTCGTGTTTCATCCCAACATGTCGCTCGGCCGCGCCCACGTCATGGGCGACAATATCGAGGCTGCAATCCTGGAAGCGTTTCCGCAGTCGGAAGTGATCCTGCACATCGATCCGTGGAACGACGGCGAACCGCACGTTTCGCCGGACTGACGATGACGAAACGTCCCTCCTTCGTCGTCGAGGACCAGTCGGAGGTAATCGCGTTCCTCGAAAAGCGCCTCGCGCCCGCCAAGAAGATCGACACGCACGGCGCCATCGTCTTCCTGTCGGGCGACCGCGGCTACAAGATGAAGCGATCGGTGAAGTTTCCGTACATGGACTTCTCGACCGTCGAGCGCCGGGCCGCGATGTGCGCCGCCGAGCTCGAGTTCAACCGGCGGATGGCGCCCGAGATCTATCTCGGCGTGATGCCGGTGCGCCGCACGCCGCAACTGGTCCTGGGCGAGCTGAACGAGGAGGCCGGCGACGCCGCGGACTGGCTGGTCGTGATGCGCCGCTTTGACGAGGACTGCCTGTTCGACCGCATGGCCGGGCGGGGCGCGCTGACGCCGGAGCTGATGGCGGCGCTCGGCAAGCGCATCGCCGAGGTCCATGACGGCCTGCCGGTGATCCGCGAGGGTTTCTGCCTGCCGGACAATTACCGCCACTCCGTCGCCGCCGACGTGCGGCAGGTCATGGATCATGGCGACCGGCTGGACCCGCAGGCCAGCAGGAAGCTGGCGGTGGCGCTGCCGGCCTCGCTGGAACCGCTCGTCGACCTGGTGACGCGGCGGGTGGCGGCAGGGGCGATCCGGCGCTGCCACGGCGATCTTCATCTGCGCAACATCGTGCTGATCGAGGG
>OUNM011099736.1_pt1 | contig 14825 bp, 10 predicted proteins | sample 1769961 | NCBI WGS metagenome assembly OUNM01 (sample SAMEA3914820, study PRJEB12502) | metagenome | biome: forest; material: soil | place: USA | collected 2012-03-12 | depth 0.3 m | reverse complement strand
CGTCAGCATCCGCGCGCGTCCAAAACGATCCCCCAGGGCCCCAAAAATCATTCCCCCGATACCCCAGCCAACCAGAAACCACGCCGTCACAACCTTGCCGAACGCCTGCACTTCGGCACCCGCCTCCCCCTTCATCAGCGCCGTCAGCGCCGGGATGCGGGCGAGCGAAAACAAACGTTGATCCAGGCAGTCAAAGAACCACGCCGCGGAAGAAACGAGCAGGACGAACCAATGGTAGCCGGTGAGCTGTTTGTACCAGGGTACAGTAGGATGGGCAGACATGAGCGGCGTGCACCTTGGCGCGCCTTCCTGCATGTGAGAAGAGAATTTCTGCATTCGGGAGACTCATCGGCATTACGAATTGGCAAGCTGTGGCTGCCCCCCATTTTACCTATCGCCATTAGGCGTGTAGCAGCTCCCTGACCGGCGCCTTTGTCCAAGAAATCACCGTCGCCACGCGCCCGTGACAGGCTTTTTTATTGATGCCGCTGTCGCGTCTGGGAATGGTGCGCGCCCTTTCCCGGCGCCCTGGCCGGGGCCGAAACCATGTCCCACGCAATTACTGAGCGCATCCTGAGACCTCGCAAGGGGTTCGCCGGACTGAACCTCGCCGAGCTTTGGCGGTTCCGCGAGTTACTCTGGCTGCTTGCCTGGCGCGATGTGCTGGTGCGCTACAAGCAGACCTATCTCGGTGTGGCCTGGGCCATCTTGCAACCGGTGCTCACCATGGTGGTCTTCAGCGTGGTCTTCGGCCGCTGGGTGAAACTGCCGTCGCTCGATGCTCCCTATCCCATCCTCGTGCTCGCCGCGCTGGTGCCGTGGCAATTCTTCTCGAACGCGCTCACGGAAAGCAGCGCCTCGCTCGTGGCTTCCGCGCGCATCATTTCGAAAGTCTACTTCCCGCGCCTGCTCGTGCCGCTCAGCGCGGTCCTCGGCGGGGTGATCGATACGCTGATCGCCGTGGGGATTCTTTTCATCCTCATGCCGGTCTACGGCGTGGCCTTCCGCCCGCAATTGCTCCTGCTCCCGCTGTTCTTCCTCGTCGCCTTTCTCCCCGCGCTCGCCGCCGGCATTTGGTTCAGCGCGCTGAATGTGAAGTATCGCGACGTCCGCTACATCGTGCCCTTCATCACCCGCATCGGGATGTACGTCACGCCGATCGGTTTTTTGTGGCAGAAACTTGTGCCGGAAAAATGGTGGCTGCTGTTTCATCTCAATCCCCTCACCGGCGCCATCGACGGCTTCCGCTGGTGCGTGCTCGGCGACGCCTTCCTGCCGTGGTGGCCAGGTTTCTGGCTCGGCGTGGGCTTCAGCGCCGTGGTGCTCGTGACCGGTCTCATTTACTTCCGCCAGGTGGAAAGGACCTTCGCCGATGTGGTCTAACGCCGCCCTTCATCCGTCATTCGCATGAGCGCTCCGATCATCAGCATCCACGGGCTCGGCAAGCGCTTCGAGCTCGGCGCCGAAGGCGGACACGACACGCTGCGCGACCATCTCGCCAGCGCCGCCGGCAAACTCTTTGGCCGCAAGACCGAAGAAGTGAAGCGCCGCGAATTCTGGGCCCTGCGCGATGTTTCCTTCGACGTGCAACCCGGCGAAGTCCTCGGCATCGTGGGCCGCAATGGCGCGGGCAAGTCCACGCTGCTCAAATTGCTCAGCCAAATCTCCGAGCCTACCGAAGGCGAAATCCGCGTACGCGGCCGCATCGCCAGCCTGCTGGAGGTCGGCACCGGCTTTCATCCCGAGCTCAGCGGGCGCGAAAACATTTACCTGAATGGCGCCATCCTCGGCATGTCGCGCGCGGAAATCCGCTCGCAGTTCGATGCCATCGTTGCCTTTTCCGAGATCGAAAAATTCCTCGATACGCCCGTGAAGCGCTACAGCTCCGGTATGTATGTGCGTCTCGCCTTCGCGGTAGCCGCACATTTGGAGCCGGAGATTCTCGTGGTCGATGAAGTGCTTGCCGTGGGCGACGCCGCTTTCCAGGCGAAATGCCTCGCCAAGATGGACGACGTCGCCGGGAAACATGGCCGCACCGTGCTCTTCGTTAGCCACAATCTCAGCGCCGTGCAAACGCTCTGCCAGACTGGCGTGATGCTCGAAGGCGGTCGTGTCGTGGAACGCGGCTCTATTTCCAAAGTGCTGGAGGCCTACCAGCGCTCACTCCTCACCAGCGCCAAGCAGCAGGAGGTTGGCGACGCCGATGTTCCGGCCGACGGCGTCCGCATCACCGCTTGGGATCTCCGCGGCTCTGCCACGGGCGAGCTGCACTCCTGCTTCGCCCGCGAGACCTGCCGCCTCGCTTTTCGCGTGGTCTCGCGCACGACAGCAGATGATGTGCACGTGGGCTTCGTCCTGCACAACGCGCAGGGCGAACTCGTGCTCGCGGCAACCAGCCTCGATCAAGCGCAGTCGCACTTCACGCTCACCAACGGCATCCTCGAGCTCTCCGTGGAAGTCCGCCTCCCGCTCCGCCCGGGCGTTTACCACCTGGACGTGAGCCTCAACAGCCGCGCCCGTGGCCAGCTCGAACGCGCCCAGCTCACTCCGGCTCTCTCCGTCCTGCCCCACGGCCCCACCCGCCTGCCGGAAAAATGGCAGGGCCCGGTGAACGAGCCCGCCACCTTCACCCTGCATCCGCCATGCTGAAACGATTTCTCTCCACTGAGTTTCGCGAGCGCCATCGTCTGCGCTGGCTCCGCCTCAAGCGCCTGTTCCAGCGCCCGCCGCTCCCGCGCAATGCCGACGGCTCCGTCAACATTCACCTCGGCTGCGGGCGCGTGGATCATCCGGCCTTCATCAACGTGGACGTGGCGCCCTTTCCGCACATCCACCACATCCACGCCGTCGAGCGCCTGCCGATGTTTGCCGACGCCACCGCGGACCTCATCTACGTCTGCCACTGCCTCGAGCACGTGAGTTTTCTTGAAACGGAGAAAGTGCTGCGCGAGTGGAAGCGCGTGCTGAAGCCCGGCGGCATCCTGCGCATCTCGGTGCCGGACTTCGACTGCATCCTCGCGATCTACGAAGCCTTCCATCACGACATCGCCGCCATCGAAAAAACGCTGATGGGCGGACAAAACTACGCCGCCAATTTCCACAAGGCCGTCTTCAATCGCGCCCACCTCACGCGCCTGCTGGAATCCGCCGGCTTCGCCAACGTCCGCCCGTGGACTCCCGGCAGCAGCGAGATGACGACGTTTAACGATTGGTCCGGCCGCAACGTGAAAGTCGAAGACCGCAGCTTTCCCGTCAGCCTGAATCTCGAAGCGGAACGCCCGAAGGCATGAGCGTGTCCTTACCTCGCCATGCGCTGCCCTAGTCTCGCCGAGCTTCCTCCGCCCCCGCCTGGCCGCACCGGCTGGCCTTGGACCGAGGAATCCCCTCGCCTCCCCGACGGCGATTGGCCGCGTATCACCATCGTCACGCCCAGCTACCAGCAGGCCTCATTCATCGAAGAAACCATCCGCTCCGTCCTCCTGCAAGGTTACCCGGACGTGGAGTATTTTGTCCTCGATGGCGGCAGCACCGATGGCACGCGCGAGATTCTCGCGAAGTATTCTCCGTGGCTCGCCGGCTGGCGTTGCGAAAAGGATCACGGCCAATCCGCCGCGGTCAATGAAGGCTGGGCGAAAGCCACCGGCGAACTGCTCGCGTGGATCAACAGCGACGACTGGTACCAGCCCGGGATCTTCGCCGCCATTGCTCGCACCGCCGTGGAAAAACCATCCGCCACCTGGTTCGCCGGCCACGTCGATGACCACATGGCGGATGGCACCTTCATCAAACGTCATCCGCCCCGCTCGATGACGCTCTCTGAATTGCTGGGCCGCCACGACTACGGCTTTCATCAACCCGGAATGTTTTGGCGGCACGAGCATCTGCGCGCCGTCGGGCCGCTGGACGAAACGCTGCACAACAGCTTCGACTGCGATCTGTGGGCCCGCAGCCTCGTCGCCGGACACACGCTGGAATGCGTCTATGCCCCTGCGGCCCGCTTCCGCCGTCATCGCCTGAGCAAGACCGGCGGTAACGCCACGCGCATGCTCGCTGAAGATCGCATCGTGTGGTCCCGTTACGCCTCGCATCTCGACGCCGAATCGCGCCGCCGCGCGGAACGCTGGCTGCGCCGCTACGAATCCGACCGCTTGCTGATGTCCGTCTATCAACTCCTCGCCGCCGGCCGGCGCTGGAAAGCTTTCACGCAACTCGTCAACCACGTCTATCTGCTGCCGTACCTTCGCCCGGCCTCGCTTTATTTCGGGGCGCTCCAGCGCGTGCTCATTTCCGGCAAACCCGCGCCGTGGTTCCTGCAAAAAGTGAAATGAGAGTCTGCATCATCTGCAACGAATACCCGCCCGCGCCGCATGGCGGCATCGGCTCCATGTCGCGCGATCTTGCGGAAGGGCTGGCCGCCGCCGGGCACGACATGACGGTGCTCGGCGTGGCCATTCGTTTGGAGAACAAGACCATCGTTGATGCGCCGCAAAACGGCGTGCGCGTGGTGCGCCTGCCGCGTGCGCCGCTCTGGTGGCCGCAGCCCTGGCGTGATCGCTGGCATCACTGGCGCCTGCACCGGCACGCGCTGAAGTTGCATCGCGCGCAGCCCTTCGATCTCATTGAATGTCCGGATTACCAGGGCTGGATGGCCGGCGGCCCGCCCCGCCGCACTCCGCTCCTCGTGCGCATCAACGGCGCCAATTTTTTCTTCGACGCCGAGCTCAAGCGCGAGCCCAACCGCCTCGAGCATCGCTACGAGTATGCTTGCCTGCGCCGCGCCACACATCTCGCTGCATCCTCACGCTTCGCCGCACGCCGGCATCTCGAACTCGCCGGCCTGGAAAATCGCCCGTGCGAAGTCATCCCCAACTGCGTCGATGCCTCTTTCTTCTGTCCCGACTCCACCGTTCCCGCCGAGCCAGGACTTATCCTCTACGTCAATTCGCTGAATCCCAAAAAAGGCATCGAGCAATTGATCGACGCAGCGAACGAGCTCCTTCCCCGGCGTCCTGGCGCCCGCCTCGTGGTCATCGGCGGCGACAACATGCGCGCGATGAAGGGTAAGTATCTCGAACAGCTGCGCGAGCGCGTGGCGCCTGCCGTGCGCGAGCGCGTGGAATTCGCCGGACGTCTCCCGCGCGAGCAGGTGCGCGATTGGATGCGCCGCGCCACCGTCTGCGTTTTTCCCTCGCACATGGAGACGTTCGGCATCGCCCCGGCCGAAGCCATGGCCGTGGCGCGTCCCGTGATTTACTCGCGTCTGGGCCCCGGCTCCGAACTCGTGGAAGACGGCGTCACCGGTCTGCTGTGCGATCCTCATAACCCCGCGGAGATCGCGCACCTGATCGAGAAATTGTTCGACGCTCCCGCATTCGGCGCGCGCCTCGGCGCCGCCGCCCGGGAAAAGATCCTCCATTTCTGCGACGCCAAGCATTGGCTCCAAACCAATGCCGCGTTCTACCAGCGCTGCATCGCCGGAACGCCGTAGCCTCTTGGTGGCTCGGCACCACCCCTCATTTCGGAATGCCCGGTGCCGGTGACTCCGTTCCCTTTGGTGCCACTGCGGGCTGCGGGCTTTCTGGAATTTCCACCGTCACCGTTTCCCGCGTCTCATCCTCATTCTTCACCACGACCTTGAGATTATAAACCCGCCCCGCTGTATACGGCACGGGCTTCGTCTCACCGCTCTGATACGGTTTTTGAAAAGTGGCTGTTTGGAGCAATACCGGCGTGCCCGCAGGAATATTCGGCAAGACGAACCGTCCTTCCGCATCCGCTTCCGCGCTCGCGATGCTGTAGCCCAGTCGCTGCCCGGGTGCTCGCACCGCGATGAATTGGCGCGGGATGGGATGCCCTTCGGGATCCACAATCTGCCCCGTCAAGATGCAGCCCTTCCGCAACTCGAAATCCGCGCGCCCCGTTTCGCCCAGCACCAATTCTCGCGTGGCGAAGGGATGCTCCAGCTTTTCTCCGGCCATCAGCACCGCGTTAAATTCGCCACTCTGCGAAAGCTCCTTCTCCGCAAATCCCGTCAGCTTCGGCCACACCTGCACTCCACGAAACGCCGCCAGGGTCTCCACTCCCAGCCGGAACCGCACCACGTAATGCCCTTCCCCATCCGTCCGCGTTTGGTCCAGCACCTTGAGCGGATAGTGCTCGCAATGCGCTTCGACTTCCATGTTCGCCAGCGGCTTTCCGTCCGCTCCTCTCACAAATCCTTCCACACTCCACACCGCCTCCGTCTCCGCTGCGTGGATCTGCTGCCCGCCCATGTAGGGCCCGCGAGGAAGCCGCTCCTCTTTGGGATCTGGCGGTACGATGGTAAAATTCTTTTCCATTTCACGGGCGAGCACCGCGGGAATTTCCAGCCCGCTAATCGGCTCCTGCGCTCGGCGACCGAACATGTTGTCAAAAATCTTTTCGGGCTGCTGATAAACGATCTGCCGTAACATGGAGGCGTAGCCCGGCTCTTCCGCCACGGTCCACAGCGCGGCCTTTCCTGGCACCCAGCCCACTGCCCACTTCGCTTTCTCCAGCGAATCCGCCGAAGCAATGATGATCTCGTGCCGCAACGCCGGCCATTGCCCCCGCGCCGGCCAACGCACGATCGCCTTGAGTGCTTCTCCCGCCGCCGGCTTCGGAATTTCCAGGCTCACGTCATTTCCCAGCTCCCATCGTCCCACGGCCGACGCGACGAAAACCTGCTCTGCCCCGGCCGCTCCCGTTGGCGTCAGGCTCCCGGTCGGCTTCGCGTCAAGGTCCGGCGCCTTTCGTCCTCCCATCCATTCCTCCTCCGGTTGCGCAACGTGAATTTGTTGTCCATCCGCTTTGGGCGCCGCCAGAGTTTTCTCCTCCTCCGCTGTGGGCTTCGGGATGGAAAGCCTGCGCTCGAGCGCCTGCGCCACGCTGGCAGGAATGTTCAGTCCGCGGATTGGTTCGTGTTCCCGCCTCTTCTGGAAATTTTCCACGATCTCCTCCGGCTTATCGAAGAGGATCTGCCGTAGCATGGGCGCGGCACCTTTCTCCTCGGTCACAATCCACATCACCGTTCCCGAGACCCCGAGCACCCATTTCTGTGTCTTCCAGTCGCTGCCGGAAAGAATCTGAAATTCGTAGCGTAGCGCCGACCGCCCCCGCTTCGCCAGCCAGTGCAGAACTCCCACCGTCGGCTTGCCCGGCTCGGGCACAGGAATGTCCAGCCACACTCCGGGCCACACTTCATGGCGCCCGACCGAGTCCATGATCGAGACGAGCGGACCCGTGACGGTGCCGGTGATCACGCGCGTGGTTGTGATTGCGGAACTCTGAAGGCTCAGCTCGCCTTTCCATTTCGGGACGGGTGTTTCTAAACTCAGTCCGCCCATCGGCAGCTGGCTCAGCGCATCGCTGCCGGCCAAATTTTCAGCCGCCGGCGGCCGCGCATCCGAGCCGGACTTTGCTCCCGGCGCCGGCACGACCGAAGTTTCCGGAGTGGCCGATCGGTCACCGGCACTGAGCAGCGCTTCGACGTACTTCATCTTCACCGTGGCCTTGGGAAGTTGCGTCGCTCGCAGCGCCTTCTCCACGGCTTGCTCCGCCTCTGCGAGGGTCTTGCCCGCGACCGCCACGCGGCCAATTTGCGGGAGGATGATATAGCCCCCCCGGCGCACCTGATAGTCCCCATTGTATGAGGTATCTTCGCTCACGAAAATCGCGAGTTTGCTGCCTGGAACGATCATTTCGCCCTGCGCCGGCGCCGGCCGTACCGGTGTCGGTGCCGGTGCCGCCTGTGCCTCCTTCTTCCGCGCAATCCACACCGCGAAGCGGCGCGTCGGAAAGACGCTGGTGAGCGCTTCGCTGATGCTTTGCTCCGCCTGCTCATACGTCTGCCCGGACACCTTCAGGCTGCCGATAACCGCCAGCGTAATTTTCCCTCCCGGGCTCACGGGGTAGTGACCGCTGAAGGTCGGATCTTCTTTCACGAAAATATCCAGTTCCTCCCCGGTCTGAATGGTCGCCGCATCGACCGCCGGCCTTGGCGTATACGACAAGACCACCTTGGCTTTCGGCGCCGCTTCTGTCTCCGCCATCTTCTTCCCCATCCGCTCCAAAATCTCTTCGTACATCTTCACCGACACCTCCCACAGCTTCAGATCCCCCGCCAGCGTCTCCACGTCAAACGCGGAAGCCCCCGCCGCACGCGCTGCCTCCAGGCTCTGCCGCGCCTTATCCCGGCCTGCTCTGGCGGATTTCAGCCCCGCTTCCAAGGCCTTCTCCCGCTCCTCCCTCTGCTCAGTGGTCAGTTCGTCATTGCGCACCTCCTGTATCTGCGGCGGCGTCGCGGCCAGCCGGCCCAGGATGCGTTCCGCCACTTTCGTCAGCCCCGCCTGATCGGTGACCGCCGGTGCATTCAGCGCGAGTTGGCGCAGGCTCCCGTCCTTGCCGAGATAAAACACCCGCCCTTGCGTTAAATCATAAGCCGCTCCGTTGAGTGTGAGCGAATCCGGCGCGGTGTGATCCCGATAAAAGGCAAACGTCTTTCCCCCCTCCTCCAACGTCACGCGCCCCGCATCCGTCCATGTTCGCGTCTTGGGATTGTTGCCGCTCTCCGTGGATGAATTGAACATTCCCTCGTGAAACAGCACGAATGCCGATTCCCGGCCGTCATGCACGCTGTAGATGCTGCGCGTGTTCGATCCAAGGTGCGCCGCCTGCGGCGGATTCCACGCCTCCTCCGCCGCCCGCAGCATCGCCAGCGGAATGGCAATGCACGCACCCAGCGCCAGCACCACGGCGGCCAGCAACGCCGTCACCCGCCGCCGATTCTGCCGATCGCTTAGCACGGCGAGCAAGCGGCCCTCCAGTCGCGACGGACGTGCCATCGCCAGCCCGCACGCGCTCGCCCAGCCGGCGCCCTCCAGTTTCGTGGCCACGTGAAGCAGGTGCTCCGCGTAGTCCGATGCGCGCACGCCACTCGCGAGCACCAGATCGTCGCACGCGCGTTCGCGCTCCGCGTGCAGTCGCCATGCCGCCAGCCACACGAGCGGATTGAACCAATGCAGGGCACACGCAATTTGGATCAACCACTGCGCCGCGGTGTCCCGCCGGCGAATGTGCGCCAGTTCGTGCAGCAGCACCGATTGCAATTGCCGCTCCTCCCATCGCTCCGCCTCCGCGGGCAGCACCAGACGCGGACGCCACACGCCCCAGACCACGGGAATCGTGCGGCGCGCATCCACCAGCAAACACACCCGCTGCCGCACGCCGAGCTGCGCGCAGGTTCCAGTCAGCACGTCTCTCAGCCGTCCTCCGGTGACCTCCGCGCAGTCCGCCTCCGTGCGCCGCAGGAGCCAATACGCGAGCAGCAAACGAAGCGCGCACATGGCAAAGCCACATATCCACAGCATGGGCAGCCAGGCGCGCCACCCGCTGGCGGCAGCGGTTACCTCCGGGCTGGCCGTCATCACCGGGCCCGCTGCGGCAGGATGCGGCGTGGCGGCCCCGATCGGTAAAGCCGGATCACCGGCCGTGGATGACGCCGGCGGCAGCGAAAAAGAGGAACCTGAAGAAAGCGCGATCCGCGACGGAGCCGCCTCACGCATAATCTGCGGTTGCGCCGCCGGCTGAATTTTCATCGCCGGTGCCGCCGCCCATCGCGGCAGCACGCGCCATTGCGGCAGGCACACCGAGAGGATTGGCACCACCAGCAGCGCTACGACCGCAATCAGCCACACCAGATGGCGCGTCGAAGCCGACGCCCGCTGCAGCGCGAGCACACACAGCGCCGCTAGCAGGAGCAGCAGGATCCCCTTCAGAGCCGCATCAAAGACGAGCGGCATCGCGGCGCCAAGCAGGGCGGCCGACCATTGCATCAAACGGTTCATCTCACCGGCCCTCCTTCCTGGCTTGCTCGATCAATTTGATCAGCCGCTCCCGCTCCGCACTCGTCACCTTCTCCTTTCGCGTGAGCAGATGCGCCGACAACGCATTTTCCAGTGACCCGCCGAAGAATGTCTCCAGCACCCGCTGAAATGCGCTGCTGCCGGCCTTCTCCCGCTTCTCGCGCGGCGAGTAGGCCACCTCGCGCCCCATCTCCCGGCGATTGAGAAAACCTTTTTCCTCGAGGATATGCATCATGCGCCGCACCGCCATGGATGTCGGCGGGTCAGGCAACTCCGCGCAGATTTGGTTCACGGTCGCTTCACCGCGCGCAAAAAGGATGTCCATGATTTGGCGCTCACGGCGGCTCAGTTCAGTGGGATCAGGCATAGGCGGTGGAACGGTTGCGTTACTTTTTTAACGCGCCCCCAGGCATTGTCAAAGGAATTTCGCTAATTTTTTAACGCTGCTGTTGCGCGCACCCGATGCGTCCTTTGTTTCGCTTGCCATGTCTTTGCCGCTCCCCTATTCGCCATCGCCGTGCGGTCTTTCATCCACAAGCTCCTCATCCTCTGCTGCGCCGTCTATCTCGGCGGCGCGCATTGGCTGCTGCTGCAGGTGACCGCGTGGACCGGGATGATCGTCTCCCGCGCCCAGATTACCTCGGTGCGTGACGCCGTGGGCTCGACCCTCGACGGATCGCATCCGTGCAATATCTGCCGCGCCATCAAACGCGGCCAAAACGACGAAGACAGCCAGCAGCCGAAGACCGCGTGGACCAAGCGCGTGGACGACGGAAAGCTGATTCTGCTTGTCCGCTGCCAGCTCCCGCCCATCGCGCTCGGCGGCGAGATCGTCTGGCCGATTTATGCGAGCTGCACTTCGCAGCTCGCCGAGGCCCCGCCCACGCCTCCGCCCCTCGCCTAGTCCGGGCCACCGGGGACACACCTGTACACGGATCGCGTGCCATATCGGCCGCGTCAACCATCGCTCGTGATTCCCAAGTAGACCCGCTCTCTGCCGGCTCCGGAGCTTGCTGTGCCTGACTGCTCCGAACCTCTCCGCTTCCGCGTTCGGCAGCATCACGCCGCCTTTCCCAGCCATCGCTGGAACATCGCGAATCAATCTCGGGCATACCAACGCCAACTTTTACCAATTCCATGATCCTTTCCAAAAAAACTCTCGTTCTCACACTCCCCTTCCTCGCCACCTCGCTAGCTTCTGCTTGCGATCTGTGCGGCTGCTACTCGCCCTCGCCCGAGGCCGTGTTTGCCAGCCCGCTCGGCATCTACGCCGGTGTCTCCGAGCAATTCACCCATTTCGGCTCGCTGCGCCTCGACGGCCATCATGTCGACAATCCCACCGGCCAGCATCTCGACAGTTCCATCACGCAAATCGTCGCCGGCTACAGCTTCCTGCAAAACCGGCTCACGCTGCAGCTCAACATTCCGCTCATCTATCGCTCCTTCAAACGCCCCGAGGGCTTTGAAATCGAGCACGGCACCGAATCCGGCCTCGGCGACATCTCGCTTGTCGCCAATTACCAACTCTTCCGCTACTCGTCGCCCGTGCAGCGTACCGCGCCACCCGATGGCAAATCGGACGGCAAATCCTCGCGCGACAAGGTCGTCATCGAGACAGCCGAACCGGATTTCAGCATGTCGCTCAACGCCTTCGCCGGCGTGAAACTCCCGACCGGCGACAGCAGCCGCTTGAAGGAGGAATTCAACGAAGTGGAAGTGGAAGGCGCACCGGAGAGCGGCATCCATGGCCACGATCTCGCCCTCGGCACCGGCGGATATGACGCCATCTTCGGCACCGAATTCTACGCCCGCTACAAGTCCGCTTTCCTCCAGGCGGAAGCGCAGTTCACCCTCCGCGGTGACGGCCTGCACTCCTACCATTTCGCCAACGACTTCACGTGGAGCGGCGGCCCCGGTTGGTATTTCATCCGCAACCAGCGCGACTCGCTCGCGCTCCAGTTCGTGGTCGCCGGCGAATACAAGGACACCGACCGTTTCCAAGGCCGCGTGGCCGAGGACACCGGCATCACCGCCGTCTATTTCGGCCCTCGCATCATCGGTTCGGTTGGCCGTGTCAGCGGTGAAATCGGCGTCGACCTCCCCGTCGTCCTCGACAACACCGCCCTCCAAGCCGTTCCCGACTACCGCCTCCGCGCCGGCATCACCGTGCATTTCTAAAGTAGGCGAGGTTTTTAACCTCGCACCGAAAAGCCGCCGCCAGCACGCAGCGCCGCCGAGCCGGTTCAAAGCGCACGCTTGAGCCGGTTCCCCGCCCGCCCTCGCATGCTGGCGGCGCACTTTTTATGCGAGGTTATAAACCGCCCCGCCACTAATCCCTTGCCACCATTTCCCCGGCTGGCATCTTCCGCGCCCTTCTTTTTTATGAGCCAGACCAAGGAAATACCGTTGATGGAGAAAATCGTGAGCCTGTGCAAACGGCGCGGGTTCATTTTCCAAAGTTCGGAGATTTATGGCGGCATCAACGGCTTTTGGGACTACGGCCCACTCGGCGCCGAGCTGAAGCGCAACCTGCGCGACACGTGGTGGCGCGCCATGACCCGCGACCGCGAAGACGTGGTGGGCCTCGACGCCACCATCATCATGCATCCGGCGATCTGGAAGGCCTCCGGCCACGTGGACACCTTCAGCGATCCGATGAGCGACTGCTTGCTCACCAAAAAGCGGTTCCGCTCGGACCACGTCGAGCCGCAGTCGGGCATCGTCTACAAATGGACCGGCGCCAAGGGCGACGACGGCAAGGAAAATGCGGACTCCTTCAGCGTGCTCCTGCCCGCCGGCAAGCCGCCGGAGAGCGCCCGCAAAGTCGGCGTGCAATTTTACACGAACCGCGGCCTCACCAATCCCGCCCTGCTCGGCGAGACCACGGCGAAAGTGGAAAACTCTCGTGCCTTCAATCCCGAGAATGGCGCGCAACTGACCGAGCCGAAGCCATTCAACTTGATGTTCCACACGTTCGTCGGCGCCACCGCGACCGATGCGGACAAAGCGTATCTGCGGCCCGAGACCGCGCAGGCCATCTTTGCGCAGTTCAAAAATGTGGAAGCCTCGGCGCGTCAGCAAGTGCCCTTCGGTATTTGCCAAATCGGCAAAGCGTTCCGCAATGAAGTCACGCCGCGCAACTTCACCTTCCGCTCGCGCGAGTTCGAGCAAATGGAGCTCGAATTTTTCATCAAACCCGACGAAGCCATCGAGGCCGTTTGCGGCACCGTCGCCGCGTGGAGCGAAACTGCAGACTTGTCCGTGCCCCAAGACAACTGGGGCTGGGAAATGTGGCACCGCTACTGGGTGGCGCAACGCACCGCGTACTACGCCGGCATCGGCCTCGGCGCTGACGTGCTCGATTACTACTGGCAGAAAGAAGAGGAACTTGCCCACTACGCCCAAGCGTGTGTGGATATCCTTTTCAAATTCCCCTTCGGCACCGAGGAACTCGAAGGCATCGCCGCCCGCGGCGACTTCGATCTGTCCCAACACCAAAAACACAGCGGCAAGTCGCAAGAGTATTTTGACGACGCCGTAAAGAAAGCCTTCGCACCCTGGACGGCTGAACAACGCGTCGCACTCGTGGAGCGAAAGAATGCCGAGGCCAAGGCCCAAAAAGCCAAGCGCCTTGAAAAGGAGGGCAAAAAAGATCAGCCCTCCGATCTGACTCCCGAGGAAATCGCTGCCATCGCCGCATGGTGCGATCGCCTCTTCAACGGCTTCTACGTCCCGCACGTCATCGAGCCCTCCGCGGGTCTCGACCGCCTCGCGCTTGCCATTCTCTCCAACGCCTACCACGAAGAAAACAAGGTGGACGTGAATGGCAAAACCGAGCTTCGCACCGTGATGAAGTTTCACCCGCGCGTCGCGCCGGTGAAACTCGGCGTCTTCCCGCTGCTGAAAAACAAACCCGAGCTCGTGGCGAAAGCGCGCGAAGTCTACGAAAGCCTCAAGCGCCATCTCGCCTGTTTCTACGATGAGACCGGGGCCATTGGCCGCCGCTACGCCCGCCAGGACGAGGCCGGCACGCCGTTCTGCGTCACCATCGATTTTGAAACGCTCGGCGAAAAAGGCGACGAGTTGAAGGACACCGTCACCCTGCGCCAGCGCGATGACGGCGCCCAGGAGCGCGTCAAAATTTCCGAACTCCTCGGCAAGCTGCTCCCGCTCATTTCGTAACGTAGCCGCGGCCGTGAGGCCGCGGATGTTACTGGGAGCCGGGGCCCAGCGGCCATGCCGCGTTTCTTAAAACATACCATTGGCCCTCGCCCCGAGCTTCTTGATGGATCATCGAATCTCGATGGCGCCCGATTCCTTTGAATGGCAGCCACAATCCCTGATCGGGCCATCCCATCCGAAAGGAGGATTGGCATTCGCTTGCCATTATCCACAATCCCACACCATGCCAACCATCCGCCTCGCCGCCATTCTCGGACTCAGCCTCACCGCCCCGCTTTTCGCCGCGGAGAAAACCGCCAGTGCGGAGGGCCTCACCTTCACTTACGACGACGCCGTCTATCCCGAAGTGAAGACCGAGGTAAAAAAGAAACTCACCAGCAAGGAAAACGGCACCGACATCCCCAGCGATGTCGCCCCCAAGCATCCGATCTTCTGGCTTTGGGACAAAAAGGATCTCGAAGCCAAAGCCGCCGCCAAAGACGACAGCGCCTTCGCCCACAGCCAAATCGCTATTTTTCCGCTCAGCGATACGAGCGAGCCCAAGTTCGCCAAGGCTTATCCCGACGTCAGTAGCGGGGCGACGAAGCTCTCCGCCTTCCTCAAGAAATCGCCCAAGGACATCCCGTGGATTTCTCAAAAAGTCAGCCCCGAAAAACGCAAGACCATCATCGTCCCGGACATTGCGTTCTTCGAGGCCGCGCCCGCTTTTCAGGCCAAGCTGCAGTATCTCGACAACGACCAATTCCACGGCGTCTTCTACCT
>OUNM010967364.1_pt1 | contig 14825 bp, 16 predicted proteins | sample 1769961 | NCBI WGS metagenome assembly OUNM01 (sample SAMEA3914820, study PRJEB12502) | metagenome | biome: forest; material: soil | place: USA | collected 2012-03-12 | depth 0.3 m | reverse complement strand
TTGGGAATGATGACCGATGATGGGAGAGGCGAGGTTCGAGTCAAGAGGGTTTGTTCGTAATCAGGACCGCGCGTGCACACACGTTTGCGGTGGTATCTTGGAGCATGAAGCCCCACTTGTCTGGTGGCGTGGGCAAAGGCGAAGTTCCAGCACCGGTTCATCAGCTGGGATCCAGAGTCCGAAACCTGTCTCTTGAGGTGGTGCTGTCTGAGCCAGATCCCGCCCGGCTTGTCAGAGAGAGTGCATTGATTGGCTGCCACACCTCGGGTCTGAGGGGTGATTCATGAGCCGTTTGTTTTCTGCAGATCAGCAACCACTCCCGCTCTGCCTGGGTGATTGTCTGCATCGGCGCCGGTGGGCCGGCTGCTTGCTGGGTCTGCTGGTCTGGGTAAAACGGTGGGTTGCAGGCAGCCTGATGCGCTGCACAAGTCGTGAGATGGGCGGACTGGCTTGTTTGCGGTCCCAGGGCGTCCAGGCGCCCTGAGGTCGACGTTATGCCGTGTGTGTCGAGGCAACGGGCACACAGCAATATGGATAAAGTACTTTTGTACGCCCAGTCAGCAGTCCAAGCCGGCTTTGCATGCAGCACCGAAGTCGGTCGACTCTCGCAGGGTGGGCAGGCGCACCGCAGTCCCAAGTTCCAGCCGGGCGTGCGTGGTGTTGTTTGCTCGTCCCGGACCACACAGTACCAGGGCGACGCCACGACAAGCTTGGTGGTCTCGAGGTGGTGTGCGGCGTGGCGAACGGGCCAAGGCGGGCATCGAAAGTCCGTGGGAAAGGGAACGGGGACAGGGTTAGCGGCTCGGCAGACCACGCCAATGGGCCCGCCAGGAGTGAAGCGAGTCGCAAAGCTCGTGGGAATCGCTGGGTGATCGGCCAGGCTCGAGCCAGAAAGCGGCCATAGCCAAATCGATAGCCCTCCCACGCCACCCAGGCCATCCGGGCTAGTGACAGGGCGGCGTGGGTGGGCGAGCGGGCGAGAGGCCAGGGTCCGGTGGTTGGTCCCCGTCTTCGTCCTTTGGTTCCCGTTGCACGGACGGCGGCCAGCCGACACAGCCGCCCTGGAATCCCTCCGAAAGCCGATCCAAGGTCCCGCCCAGTGGGGAGCTAATCCTGGACGCAATCCTGGACTGGAGCGTGCGGCGCGGAGCGTGGAGCGTTGAGCGTGGAGCTCCAGGGTTTGTTTGTTTTTCCTGTCTTTTCGACCTGTCTGGAACCTGCGGTGGGGATTGGCTTTGGCGCCGGCATCAAATGAAGGGACAGATGGCGCATCTTCTATTGGATGAAGGGGGGGGAGACGGTGTGCTGTGTCTCCGTCCCTGGCTGCCGTACCGGCGTATTCTGTACTGAATACAAGTTTCAGGCCGCAACTGCGCGGCGGCGCGCAGGTATCCCAAACCAAGCCCAAGCCCAAACCCAAACCCGAGTTCTGGGCGGTTTCGGTCCTTGGCGCAGGGATTGGGCCTGGGATGGGGTTTTGCAGGACGGGCGGGCAGCGTGACTGGCTCGACTGGGCAGAGGCCCAGGGTTGGGTGACTCTGGCCCCACGTTGCATGCATTGGCCACCGCCTCGCCATGACATCGATTCGACGATTCGACGGGTCCGCGGGGCCGTGTCTGACCGAAAGCACTTGCGGGGCGTGGATGCCTGGCCCCCTGCTGCTGGCCCAATCAGCACCCATGTCTCCGTGCGGGCGCGGGAACTGGGGGTCGCGCTCGCACCGTGGCAATAACGTTATGGCAGTTGCAGAGTTGCAGCCAAGCCCAGGGTAGGCGGGATGGGCGATGGGCGATGGGGGTTGGTTGGGGGTTGGGTGGCATTCATCACAATTCAACTGGTTGATGTGTTTCCTGTTTCCCAGAAGCGGTCGCCCGAGGGTCACATCGCTCATCCCAACTGCGTCAGAGCTTCTCCTTCAAATTTCATGCTGCACCTCTGCATGCAGAATGCTGGGCGCCCCTTTCCCCCTTCCCCGCCCAGGCCGCCGGTGAAATGTGGGCCGCCCGGTTCCTTCCAGCAGCCCGCCAGAGGCTCACTCGTTCTCAGCCACCAGGCGGTCCAGTTCGCAGTGGCCGCTGCATCCGGCCCGCGGCTAGGTGCTGTGCTGTGCAGAGGGTTCCCTCCAAGCCTCCTCAGGCTCGTTGACGAGCATGCAGAATCCCTGGGTCCGGCGGATCGGGAGGGCCTCGATATCGGGCCGCCGCATCATCAGCGGCTACGGGTAGTGCTCGTGGTACGGACTGCGTAGTAGTGTACTTGTAGTTCACACCTTTTGCCTGGGAGCGGAGATCTGTGATCCCTCAGAGACACGGCCGCCCGCGAACGAGCGAGGCTCAGGAGGCTGCCTCCTGACTGGCTGCGTCCAGGCAACCGTCGGGGCTTCGAGAAGCCTCGCTCCAGCTGGGCGAGACACAAAACGGTCGATCGCTTTCGATATCACGCGCATTACGACGTCAACCCGAACGAGGGAACCGGGACCGCCCTGCGTTACCGTGTACCGTCGTGCTCAGGGCCTCAGGCAGAATGCTGGCGCCCGTCTGGGGCGTCCCGGTCTCTCTGCTATTCTTGCACCGGCCCTGGGTTGATCCGTGCTATGTCGGGAGACAGACAGCCGCCGGGGGTCCTGCGGGACGTGTTTCTGATTTTGGCCCACCGTCATGCACACAACACGACTCCCCATCGCTGCCGAATCGGTTGCAGCGGGTGCTTGTGGATCTGCGCGGAAATGGAAACATCATCACACGGTGTTGGGGGGTCCTCTCCTCTGTTGCCGCAGACACTCCTCAAACACCGCCAGACACTGCCAGTCACAGCAGGCCCATGATGTACCACTCGGCTGACAACTCGGGTTTCTGCCTGCTCCATGACACACACACACCTACACGTGTAGGTACTTAGCAAACGCAACCCTTGTCCGTCTCGCCACAGCTAAGCGCTGTTGAGTAAATGATCTGTACTATGTATGAGCAGTGGTCATGCCGAACCTTGGCCGCGGCCTCGGCGGGCTTCGAGAATCCGTGACGAGACCAGACCGGGCCAAGCGAGGGTTGGCGAGTCAGGCCATGGAAATGCTCACAAACTATGTTAGGCTCACTAGGCAGCCGCCGAATCACCATGATCACTTGTGTCGTTTGAGAGAGACCCACGGGGGGCGTTGCTTGCCTTCTCGCAGGAAACGGTCATGGCGGGACCCCCGGCGGAGTCTTCCGTTCCCCCACCGGAGATGTGGATCCGTTCACCGGAGACAGATCGCCGGATATGACCCCGAAAAGTGGATCCAGCCCCGACCCCCGATCCCGATGACAGCCTCATCCGGAGCACCGATGCGACGACGACACTCCGCAGCTCTTGCACTTCTTTTCTTTTCGTTCCTTTTCTCTTCCCCTTTCCCTTCTCCTTTTTTGTTTGTTATTTGTTTCTTTTCTTTTTCTTTCCCTTTTGCTTTACCTTCTCTTTTTCTTTCTTTTCTTTTTCTTTTCCTTTTCTTCTCTTTTCCTCTTCTCTCTTTGTCTCGACCCAAGTGATTAGACAGTATTCTCCAAGTGAACGCATTTCAGAATTGATGTTGTATCTGTGCCATCGATGAATTGAACCGACTCTCAACTGTGAGACCTACAGCAGTCGATCGCGATACGTCTTATGCAACGGCGGCGCAGCGGCAGACATGCATCCTCCATGTCATAACCCCAGACCAACTGCGCCCCCGTCCACCGCTGTGCCACTGTTCCAGGAAAGCAAGAAAACCCAGTCCAACAATAAACTACTGGAGCCAACAAACAAACGGACCAACCCAACGGCCGACCAACCAACTAGCCACCCAACGTAACAAGTACAGCTCAATACAGTCCAGCACAAACAGCAAGGCGTCCTCAAACAACCAGCCTCTGTCCACACCCCAGCTGTCTCGGCAGTGGCACAGCATATCCGGCTGCCGGCAGAGCAGCAGGGAGATCGGAATCCTGCCAAGGATCGGGTTGGAAAGGGGTTTCAGCTAACACGCCAGGCCGTCGGGCCGGTTATGATCGGTCGATCAGTCAGTCAGTCGGTCAGTCAGTCAGTCGGTCAGTCAGTCAGTCGGTCAGTCGGCCATTCCGTCAGCCACTTCCTTTAGGAGGGGGAGGGAGGCGGAGGTTAGGGATAACGTTTGGGCTTTGGCGGCATGTCCGGTGCTTGACCGTCGATGATCGGTGATGCTGCTGTGGCACAACGCGGGGTTGGGGCCCATTCGAAGATGGGGTCAGCTGGAGGCTGGTGTTGGCCGGTGGCTGGCGATGGTGAGACTGGCATGGGCGACGGGCGGGTGAGTGCATCCGTTGTCCATCCGTCTTGTCTGCCCGGAGCCGGGAGGGGGTTGTGGATCTGTGCCACCGATGTCGCGTCGGCGGCTGGGCCTCCAGATCTGCGCCTCTGAGAGGGTGAACTCCGTGGCCAGCTCTTGGGCGATATCATCTGATTCACCGGCTGGTCGTCGTCGAGGCCGACCGGGAGGTTGGGAAGGGCGGATGGATGATGGGAACACGCGGAGGTGGCGCAGTGCGGCGACGGCCAAGCCGTCTCCCTGTCACTTCGCTGACCACCATGGCTTGTCCAACCGGGTTTAACACGTTGAGCCACCGAGCTGCATAAATCCGCCTGTTGCCTGGCTCCGGTTGTTACACTTTACTACGACGAGGAGCAAATGTTGGTCCTGGTTGCGGCGCCCAGCACAGCACAGGCGCCTCGTGAGGACTCATCTGGTGGCACGTTATGTGAATCCGAAGAAGGGAATCCTTCGAATATCCAGTCCGACATGATAGGAGCGATAGGAGCCTCGCTCTCGTCCCAAGTTCATCAAGTTCCTCAGGTGGGAGTGTCCACGGTGGAGTGTAGGACTATCCGACAACAACGGCACACCTGCTGGTGACTGTTTGGGGGTCTCACCTGCGTCCGAAAGCCATTTGGAGCAAGCCACGACAGGTGCAGCATCGAGTCCTACCTCCTCACCAGACCATGCGTACCCATTTCGCCTGAAGCCCAATCCTGCGTGTCCATTCGCAAGTAACCCGCTCGAGTGAGTGCACCCCCCCGTGTCACCAGAGACGTAGTAGGAATGCACACGGCAGGCTCGCAAAGTTATACCACAGCCTGCGGTGAGCAAGCCGACATTGGACGAAGGGAGCAATTGTGAAACAAGCGTGGCTGCAAACAGGCGCCGTGTGATGTCAACAAGCAAGATCTTGGGAATGGCCTCCAACAGACGGGGTAACATCACTGCCAAATCGTCTCACGATCCGCTTTCTAGACCCAAGAACCACTCCGGACTTGCACAAAACAGACACGCATAGAGTTGGATGTCCCTAAGCAGCACGACACGAACTAGCTGCATGCACAAAGCGGCCGGGATGAGGAACAAATAATCCCTTGTCAAACCGCCAGCCGTCCCACAGCATAAACTGCTGCGGTACAGATACCGGGCATGCCTGCACGGCTGCGGCGATGAACATTACTCGCATAACCATGTCCGGCAAGGCAATTCCCAAGTCCATTCGCGGATGCGTATCTGCAAGTCTACCTCGAACCAACGAGAGCTCTCAACCCATCAAGCCAACTCTCATGCCTCATCACATCACAGCAGCCCTCCATCCTTCTGCCTTTCTCACCCCACAGCGATGATGACGACCACCATGATGACGATGCAATGATGCCTGCTGAGGATGAAAAGAACAACAACCACAAATGTCACCACCAACGATTCCAACCCACCCCCCCAACTTTCTTCAAGCCCCTACCGATGCCCCCTCATCACAAAGAAAGGATGCCTCAGCGCCTCGGCGGGCGTCAGCCTCTTGTCCGGATTGAGCGTCAGACACCGTTCCAGCAGATCCACAAAGTGGTTCAGCTCCCTGCTCTCGGCGTCGTCCATGCCGGCCGACGCAGCCAGGAGGCGCGTGCGCAGGTCCCGCGTCGGCTTAACGCTCGCCAGGGCTCGGATGTTTGTCTGCGACGAATTAGCACCCATCTGTCACTCCTTCGCTGTTTGTGTCTTGTGTAAATTATGGGGTAGGTTTGCGGGGTGGGAATGGGGCCTGCGGGACAGGAATAGGCGCGGCCGGTGTAGGGCCGCTGCAGCATGCATTTTCGTGTGTTTTGTTTGGCGCCAGCCTTTGCAGCTCCGGCTGGGCCACGATGATGCGCGTCGGCAGTTTGGAACAGGGGGTAGGAGGCACAGCGCCTGATCGCACATACAACGATGCAGGCCTGGGGGGGTGTAATTCTTCCGGGTTGAGTTCGAGCGGCCGACGGGTCGCGGCGCAGCACCCGGACCCGTCGCCAACCGCCTGGCCCAAAAAAAGAGCGGAAATCGAACACCCGGGGAGAGAATAGAACAGCCACTGGGTTGTGTTCTCAGGGGTAACATCGGAGGTTGTAATCGATGCGACGAAATGCAAACCAAGGATGAAGAGATGGGTCAACTCACTTTCCCAAGAATCTTGTCTCGCTCAACGCTGATGAAGTTGCCCAGTTCATCGAAGTGGTTGTGGGCGAGCTCGCCGCGCCGGTACAATTTGGCGCTCAGCTTGCCCCGGATCTCCATGATGTTCTTCAGCATCTGGTTGTTGTTCTCGCCCGTGAAGAGGATCTTGCCCGTGTACAGCTCATACAACGTACAGCCGATGGACCACATGTCGACGGCATAGTCGAATGGTACGCCCAGTATGATCTCCGGCGCTCGATAAAACCTACTGACGAGGTACGGCATGGGCTCCATCGCCGCCGTCGCAGCGTCGGAGCGGTCGATCGCCGTGCCTAAATCGCAGATCTTCAGCATGTTGCGGGCTTCATTTACCTGCAAGACGTCAGCTTCAGCACTCGCGGAAACGAAATCTCGGCTTACCAGAATATTGTCGGGCTTCAGATCGGCATGGATGATGCTGCATTTACGCATGTGGCCCAGCGCTAGGAAGATCTGGTATGCATACGCCCGAGTCGCGTTGAGGTTGATGCCGACGTTGTTTCCAAACTTCTTCAAAACCTCGCGGAGGTTCATGCTCAGGTTCTCAAAGGCCATGCAGAGATGCGCCTTGTACTCAAAGGCCCGCTCGAACCTCACAATATGCTTTTTGTCGTCGGGATCGGCAGCATTCAGCTTCTCAAGAATCGCGATTTCCGTAAAGCCTCCTTTCCGCAGCGCATCGTTGTTTCGCATGATTTTGATGGCGACTTCCTTCTTCGTCGTGATGTCGACAGCGCGAGCCACCCCTGAGAACATACCGCGACCGAGCGTCGTCGATACCTGATAGCGACCTTCCAGTAGCTCACCAGGCCTGATCTTGTAGTAGCCCTCCTTGTCATCGCCGTCCAAGATGCCACCGCCTCCACCCGGTTGTGGAGCACGAATGTCCTGGGCTGCGTCCGGCTTGGAAGTGGTGGGAGCGGCAAACTTGTCGGCGAAGTCCTCGGCGAACATGTCGAAGTCGTCGTCCTCATCCTCATCCTTTTTGGCTTGCTCCTTTTCCTGCTCTTGGGCGGCAGGCGCTGTTGTTTCAACCAACGAAACGCGTCGAGGCTCGCCGTGCAGACCTAGGTTCCCGTGGCGCATCTCATCTCGGAGCTCATCCTCCCTCATGTCTGCCGTCGGGTCGTAATCGGCAGCCGAGGGACCGTCCTCGTCGAGGTTTTTGGCCTCGCCGTGAGCATTGATGAGCGCCTGGTCGTCAGCAAAGTTGAACACCCCAGGAGACAAGGCATCTTGAATTTTGCCAGGGGACATCCCCGGAGAAGAAGGGCCGTCTGCGATGGTTAGCAACTGATCAGCCCCAGGAAAAAATCCGGGTTTCTTACTCGATAGGGGAGTGGCACCATCGGTTTTCTGTGGCCCAGGCGTGCTGTGACGTGTAGACCCTGGGGTAGATGCTCGATCACCAGCCTGCAGCGCCTGGATCGTGGGGGTTGCTGCGCCAATACCTCGTTTGAGAGCTGCGTCCCTCGCACGTCGGCGTCGCTCGATCTCTGCTTGGACAGCAGCTTCTTCGTTCATGGCGGTATCCGGATCCCAATCCATGTCAGGTTCAGGACCCTGTGCAGGTGCGCTGAGAATTAGTCGTTAGCAGGGCTCAATATAAATGGAAAACGGGGGGTTCGTTACCCGGTCTGTGAGATAGCAAGATCGCCGATGCCTCGTTCAACCGTAGCACCTTTATCAGTCTTAGCATTTTGCCCAGAAACACCACGAGCCTCCACCGGAGTAGCCCGCCTAGACATGGAGCCATCCTGTGGGCGTCTCTCAGTGTGGGCACTGTACTTGTCTTCACCTGGCCTCAGATCAGCCCCATACCGACCCCCGTCCCGTCTCTCTCTGCCGCCTCTGCCGCCTCTGCCACGCGGCGACCGGCTACGGGTCCGATGCCGCTTGTCAGGATAGCCATCGTTCCTGCGGTCGTAGCCAGGCCCGTCGGCACGGTGGCCGCCCGCGCGAGGTGGTGGCGGTTCCCGGCTGCCGTATTGAGTGTTGGGGCGGTCATCGTAGCGGTCCGAGGGGCGCGAGGAGCGGCGGTCATCAGGAGGAGGGTTGACCTCGTAGTGCACACGGAACTGGCGAGTGTCGCGTCGGTCGCGGTGGTCCTCATGGGGCCGCTTCCAGCCGCGGGGCGAGCGGCTTCGTCGGCGGGGCCCGTCGGCCGAATCTCTCGATGGCAAGTCGCCCTCGGGCGTGCGCGACGGGAATCTGCCTCGATGTCTGCCGGTCCGGTCAACATCACCGTTTTGTTCAGAGCGAGGCAGGGGAGTTGCCTCTACGATTTCCCCTTCATCCGAGCTGAGAGCCGGAGACGCCATTGTACCGACCACCGAGTGCTGCTGCCCTTCTGCTATTTGTCTTGACGTCGCTGGCAGAGCCCAAGTAATGTGCTGCAATAATAAATGCGATGAACGCGCGCCTCCTGTTCCGAGGTGTATTCTGCAGGTGCACAAACGGGCTGAGCTAAAAACCCGACCCCGTCTGCAGGTCAAGCCTCCCGTCGCACAGCTGCGTCCAGTCGCGGTGCGTAAGTGCCAAGAAGAGCAATGAATCAGCTCAAGCAGTGTCGACTGTCATGGGGCGGTTGTTTGATGTCGTTGGAGAGCGAGTCGAGTGTGGCTCTTCTGTGTTCTGTCGTCGAAACCCAGTCTCAAACCGGGAAGTTTGATGTCTGATGTTGAACCCTGGGGCCCTGGAGGCGCAGCTCAGGTCCCTTGGCATCAGAGAGGCAGCAGCGCGCGTGCTTTCAGGTGGCAACCTGGGACCGCGCTGCCAAGGCGAATTACGCACTCTCCAGGCACTGAATGCAGCTGGAGTGAGCGGGCCCGACGTTTACCCGAGCCACCGCCTAGATTTTCAGGGCCTGCGGCGGGCTTTGCCGCTCCGCCTCGCGGGGTCTTTCGGCCGCCTCCCCTGATAAGACACCCGGCTCCGACAACGTCTGCGCTGAAGAATTCAGTTTTGTCACCAAAGAACCACCACACCCAACCTCTACCCTTTCCCATATTTCGAAATCACAAAATGGGTGGCCAGAGCAGAGAAGGTACGCTTCCCCCTTCCCTCCCATCACCACTCTCCTTCACAAGATCTCGACTAACAGGCTCGAAACAGGCGGCAAGGCCAAGCCCCTCAAGGTGCGCAGCCTCCAAACACTCCAGGAACCTCGAACCACAGCGCCGCAGCCATGACTGACCAGACACCGACATAACGCAGGCGGCCAAGAAGACGGCCAAGGGCGACTTGGACGACGAGGACAAGGCCTTCCAGGAGAAGCAGCGTGCCTGTACGGACCGCCCCGGACATCTTCCCGCCCATCGAAATCGTCCTTCCTACCCCAGTCGGCTGACACAACCACCAACACAGATGAGAAGGCCAAGAAGGAGCTCGCAGCCAAGGTTGGCGGCAAGGGCCCTCTGGTGAGCTCATTCCGTGCCCTGTCCGTCAATCGTAACAGCAACACTAACCCTCCCGTTTCTCTAGAACACTGGCGGCCAGGTATTCCACCCACCCCCGACAAATAACACCTCTGTCTCTCCGTCTCTCTTTCTAACACACAGAAAAGGGCATCAAGAAGTCGGGCAAGAAATAGGTTCAACCCGCCGAGAAGTGAAGCAGGAAGGGGATGCACTGCGTTGTGGGTTCAGGTTTGGAATTGGGATATTTTAGGGCGCAAAGGGGCAGGGGCAGCGGCAATGACAGCCTAGGCACAGGATGGCATGTTTGCTAGGACACGGTCTCTATGCTACGAGGAATACGAGCCCCAGTTTTCTTCTATCTTCTGCCTTGAATGCTCCGAGGAGAGTACACTACTCGTCGGGATTGTCGTTAGGGTCGTCGTCGGGGTTGTCGTCGGGGCTGTCGGGGTTGTCGTCAGGGTTGTCATCCAGCGTGGCCGTCGGGTTATCATCGGGGTTGTCTGAGAGCGACGCAGACGATACACATCAGGATACCAGGCCAGACACGCAACCTTTCTCTCAACAAATTGAACAAGAAGAGAATATGTCCTCTGTTCTGTGTATGTACGCCGCAAGAGGCAAACGCCCACCGGCCCACCCGCAAGCCTCAAAATACAAAGATGTACATCCACGTACCCAACAATCTCTACATACCGGACAACATCCCTCACCGCGCTCTCTCAAAATCAGAGTGTCGCCAAATATCATGAGATAGCCAGCCAGCCCATGTCCAACAACACAACAGCAACAATGCAGCAGCCAAAAAAAGCACCCGCCACCCTCTAAAATCATCAAGAGAAAACGCCAAACCAATGCCGCCTAGTCAAGCAACGTTAAAACTGATTAATTCCCCCCCCAAATGTTGCTTCCACTCCGCGTCGCCTGACCAGGCGCCGCGCCGCCTGACCAGGCGCCGCGCCGCCCCCCTCCCTACCATTCCGTGCACCCCCCCTAAAGTAATCATACTGCGCCGGCGACTCCCTCCCCCCGTCAATCTCGTCCGACTGCGGCAGCCCGCCATACCCGTACGGCCCGCCGCCCAGCATGCCCGGCGCGCGCGGCCCACCCCCGCCGCTGCCGCCGGCGGTGAAGCCGGGCGTCGGATGCCGCGAGGGGGCGTCGACGCTCAAGTCGCGGTCTCGCGCCGAGCCGTAGGTGTTGGGCGTGGGCGGGTAGTTTGGCGTGGAGACCGCCATGGAGGCCGCGCCGGCGACGAGGTTGGTGCCGCTCTCGTTGGCCTGACTGTACATCATGGGACTGCGGGAGCGGGTCGGCAGGTCCGAGAGGCCGCCAGCGAGGTGGGCGGGGTAAGTGCCCGTGCGTTGGGGGTACGCCGAGCCGGAGCTGGGCTCGGGGTACTGGGAGTTGTTTCTCCTGTTGTTGCCGCCGCCGAAGCCCATTCCGCCGACGGGGGTGCCCGGGCGTGAGTCTGGTCCGCCGCTGCCCATTGTCCCAGGGGTGCCTGGGCGGGCTATGTCCGAGTGCTGACCGAAGAGCTCGCCCGCGCCGTGGTCCTCGGCGAATTCGTCGCGATTCTTGTAGAACTCGAAGTCGAGGCGGGATTCGGGGACGACCTCGAATCCCGGCATGGAGGGGGAAAGCTTGCCGGCCTTGCCGGACGACATGTTATCGAGCGCGTAGCTGTAGGTGTCGCTGTATCCGCTGACGGTCACGGAATCGTCCACACCGGCACCCCTCCCGTCGGTGAGCCTGCCCTGATACACGCTGGCGAGCAGGCCCTGGGCCTTCGCGTGCACCATAGGCGTGATGAGCGGCTTGTAGAGAGCGGGGTGGCCGAAGCGAGCGGCAAGTCGGTCATTCCGCTGGCTCTGCTCCTTCACGTCAAAGCCCGCCTCGGCTCGCTGCTGCCCGGAATAGCTCGTGGTGAAGTAGTGGATCTTTTGGTCGAAGCTCTTCGCACAGAAGATCTTGAAGGCAATCATAAGGAATGGGAGAGGAGCGACGGCATATGCATGGATATGAGTCCCGTCACCCCGAACCCAGACGACCAGGAAGACGACGAGATGAGAGAGAATGGAGCCGAACAGGAAGCGGTTGAACAAGACGCGCCAGAACATGCCACCGCTCTCTGTCTTGGTGACGAAGATGTAGAGCAGCAGGTACTTCTTCAGCGCTACGTCGATGCAGAAGTACATGGCTGCGGCGGGCAAGACCAGCGGCTGGATGGCGCTATAGCAGAGGGCGACGGTCGAGTAGAAGAGGAAGTAGTTGTAGTAACTCGCATAGTCGAATGCGGGTGGCGCGGTGAGCTCGATCAGTTCGCGAGGCGTTGGGCTCGAAAACTTGCGCATGAGAAAGCTGTAGACGAGTGTCCAGAGCTGAGCAAGATCAACGGCGGCACCAAGCTGTCGCTGGAGGAGCCAGGTGACCCAGAAGGAGGAGACCGAGCAGAGGGACAAGAAGAAGGTGGGGCCGATCTCAGCATCCAGGATCGCGTGCCAAGCATCCGTGCCATTGTTGGTGTTCTTGATAACGGCTGTCGTGAATTTCCAGATGGCGCTGAAGAGAGAGAAGACGACCAAGTTGTTGAAGACGAAGAAGGCGTACAGCTTGCCCACGACGTGGCGCTCGCGGCCGGTCTTGGTCTGGTCGCCTGCCCTGATCGACATGCGCCGGAAAATGATGGGGAGGACAAGGTAGACAAGCGATGTAACCGCCGGGGAAGCGATACCCTGGACGATGGACCAGATCGTCGAGTTGTCTACCAGCGACTTCTGGAAAGCGGGCCACAGATCTCCCAAGTTTGTCAGATTCACCAGAAAGATGGCGATCATGGCGTTCGGGGCGATCCACAGGAGAGTGAGAACTGCCATCCAAAAGTTGTTCCACAGCCCTCTTGTCTTGCGCGTCGCCGAGCTGAGCGGCATATTGTCCCAGATGACATCGTTTGGCCGGGGGGCGAGCCTGATAGTTGCGCCGCCCTGCTTCTTCTTGCGGCACGCGTAGGCGATGGCATGCGCTTCGGCGATGTCTGCGTAAGAGGCGAACCCGTATGGCATCGAACCCCTCTTATCCACCCTTTGGCGGACGTCCTTGATCTCCAGCTCCAGCGTCCTGATACGCTGGGTGAGGTACTCAATGGCATCCACTTTGTGACCCTTGGGGTAGGTTCCATACGAAGGGTCTTTCTTGGAAGGGGCGCGCATGGGCCGTTCGGCTGGAAGGTTATGCGGGTCCTTCAAATAGATGGCCAACACCTTCTCCAATTTTCTGACGGTGTGATCATGCTGCGTGATGAGCTCCGGCAAAATCTTGACGTCGCGAGCGACGGCGGTTCTAGCGAAGGACGAATTTGGGGCGACATTATCAATGATTCTGGAGATCCCTTCGTCCGAGGCAAGGTTCTTGGGGATGTCGAACAACTAAGAGCCCGGTTAGTGACGCCTCAGGCAGGCAGAACCAGGCGGATGACATACCATCAAAGTACGGGCATGGAGACTCTGTTGGTACTCGTCACTCTTCATGTACAGGCGTCGCAACTCGGCAACCTTCTTATAGTTCCACCAGAGGAACCCGCACACGACGATTGTCACCAGCCAAGCGAACACGACGGTGGCCCAGTGGGGGTTGCCCCAAACGTTGCTTGGCGTGATTCTGGTCACCCACGTCACGTTGTCAGACATGACGAAGTTGGTCCAGTTGATGGGGATCAGAATAGCGCAGCCGAGAATAGAGAGGATGACGAAAATGTTGCGGCACATCCGGGTGAATCGCAGGAAGATGGCAGCATCCATGCCCACCAAGCTCACCAGCTCCTCCTCTGAGGTTTTCCACAACGGAACAACCCAGGCAAGAATGCCGTTCCCCAGAGGCGGAGGGGCGTGTTTCTCGTCGGCATGCTTGAGCTTCGGGGCGTATACAACACTATTGTACGGTCGAAGGAACGAGAAGCAGACTGCGATGCCAGCGGTGATACCGAGGGAGGAGGCCAGCGCAGCAAAGATGGCATTTTGTTGCACCTGCAAAGGCGTTGGCAGTCAGCGGGTGCCTCGCCGGCGGTTATTGGCCGCAAAATAGGACAGAGCATACCTGGGAGGAGAAGGGGTCTGAGAGGAGGTCGAGGAGCTTCTGGGCGGGAGTCTCGTCGTCATCCCTCGCGAGGAGCCGTAGCACGTCCATGATGGCACTGGGCTCTGAGTTCAAGATCTGATACCCGCGAAGGGCATCGAGAGAAAAGGTGTGGCCAGAGGTGTGGGCTGACAGCCGAAGCAGCCAGGGTTCGAAGACGGGTTACCGCGCCAGACGACAGCCGGTGTTCGTCTGATGTAGTTGATTGTCGTCCAATATCGTTTCGCACGGGAGATGCTGCACGCCAAGGTCCAAGCCGTCGTGGTTATAACTTTCCACCTTCAGCACCCAAGTACGAAAGAATTGTTGGACTGTGTCGGAACCGCAACGCAAGCGAGTGACGTAGACGCCAGACGGAGGGATCAACGCCAAGACCACGGAATCGGCGCGTGCTGAGGGTCAAGATCGACAAGGGTCGGCCGTGGCTGTCGTAGGGCGCTGGAGGAGCAAGCAGGGTCGGTCGTCGAAAAACGAGTGTCGGGAGAAATCGAGGGGCAGCGAGCGACGGTCGAAATCCCCCATGCGCGAAGGCCAAATGATGCCGGAGGTGGTGTGGATAAGGCAGGCCCAGTTATGGGGAACGGTGGTGTTTTCAAAACCCAGGGAGGGAAGTTCTGGAACAAGAGATGCCGCCGGCGCCAAGCAAAAAACGCCAGCAAGCGACAGGACCCCAAAATTTCTCGTCCTTTCCCCTTCCAGGACTTCCAGGATCCATGCCCTTCCCCCCCCCCCCCCCCCCCCCGCCCCAAAAAACCCCCCCCCCCCCCCCCTTTGGGGGGCGCCC
>OUNM010018547.1_pt1 | contig 14825 bp, 12 predicted proteins | sample 1769961 | NCBI WGS metagenome assembly OUNM01 (sample SAMEA3914820, study PRJEB12502) | metagenome | biome: forest; material: soil | place: USA | collected 2012-03-12 | depth 0.3 m | reverse complement strand
TTTACCCATCACTACAATGGCAAGCGCAATAATTTATATGTGAGTTTGCACAAAGGAGATAAATGGGCAAAACCCAAGAAGTTGTCAAAGATCATCAATGCCAAAATGACCAATGAGGAGGCTCCGTTCATTTCTTATGATAACGAGACGCTCTATTTTACTACGAACAAAGGAGCTGCAACAAGAAAAGAACGAAAATCCAATTATCAGATCTATAAAACAACACGGTTGGACGAAAGCTGGAAATTGTGGAGCACGCCCATGCCACTGAGCGATACCATTAATTCCCCCGGCTGGGATTCTTATTTCCGCACCAATCAAAAAGGAAGTTGGGCCTATTTTGCCTCTACAAAAAATGCCATCGGCGAATCGGATATTTTCCGTGTGAAACTATTTGAAGAAAACCCTTTTGTAGTGATAAAAGGACAAGTACTCAACAAAGCCAAGCATACCCCTTTGGCGAAAGGGAAAAAATTTACTGTATTGGCCGATGGGCAACCTATCGATTCCTTGGTGGTCAATTCAGACTCCGCCACATTTAAATTAAAGCTGCCTTTAGGTAAAAAATATTCTATTGCCGCTTCTGTGAAAAATTACATGGGTATTCCGGAAGAAATAGATGTAGCAGGGATCAAAGAATACACAGAACTTCAAAAAGACCTGTTTGTCCATCCTAGGCCGTATGTGTTGGTAACGGGGAATTTATTGGTAAAAGACCCAAGAGGCATCATTCCAGAAGCTAGAGAACCGAAAGTATTTATCAATGGGGTACGGGTGGATACGGTGAAAATACGGTATCCGGAAGGGGCATATGAAATCGCCCTGCCATATGGCAAGACGTATTCTCTGTCCGTACGGGCAGTAAAATATACCTCTGAGCCTTCCCAGTTGGACTTGAGCAAAGTGGACGAGTATCAAGAAATAAAAAAAGATCTGTATGTGAAACTGAATCCGATGGCAACTGTCAAAGGAAATTTCTTGATCAAAGGATACAATGTCAAAATTCCCGCCAAGGCGCATCCTCGTTTGATCATCGATGGGGAAATCGTGGATTCCGTCAAAATCGACACGGTAAATTCCACCTATGTGGCCATGTTGCCGCTCAAGAAAAAATATACGCTCTCCGTGTCGGCTATCAAATACCAAGGAATCCCCGAAATTGTCGATTTGTTATCGGCCAATGAGTCTCTTGAATTGACGAAGAATATCTTCGCAAGCCCTGTTTCTACTTCCGCCCTTCTTTCAGGGATCGTCATCAACCGTAAAACCAATAAACCGATCACAAACAGGTCGGATGTGAAAATCCAATCCAATGGGACAAATATTCCGAATGTCCGTTTCGATCCTGCTACAGGCAATTATGAAGCTGAGCTTAGTTTGGGAGCTACTCAAACGATCAATGCCTCTCTTCCCAATTATTTCCCTCAATATGAAATGATTGATTTGACCAAGCAAAAGACCAGCGTCAAACTCTTGCATGACTTGTATGTCACTCCTTTGGAAATAGGGCAAAGTGTAAAATTGAACAATATCTTTTTCGAAACAGGGAAGGCGACGTTGAAGCCCAAGTCTTTTCCTGAATTGAACAAGGTGGTCAAATTCCTGAACGAAAATCCTGCGATCAACATCCAGATAGAAGGGCACACGGACAATGTGGGCAAACCGGATGCCAATTTGAAACTCTCCCGCTGGAGAGCCCGGGCGGTACAGCAATATTTGGTAGGGAAAGGGATCCCCATCAAAAGGGTGAAATTTGACGGCTTTGGTCAAAATAAACCAGTGGCCAAAAATACCACTGCCCAAGGCAAAAGCCTCAACAGAAGAGTGGAATTCAAGATCTTGGCTTTGGAGTAAGAAAGAATGGTATGAGAAAACGGCCTAGTGTTTTGCGGACTGTCCGTATTTTACGTATTCATGTCCAAAAACCGTTTCTCGTAGTCGTCTAGGCTATCTACGCCCAATCTGTTTATTTTATCCAAGATTCGGTCCAATTCTTTTTGTTTCTCTTCCCGTATTTGATTGTAATGGTCGTCAAGGTGCATTTTTTTCTTTGCTTTCGGGGCAATGGGATCCATGCCGATCAGGGCAGGATGGTTCACCATGAGGTACAGGAAAATGCTGCTCGGGATTAAGATAGCCGCGATCAAAAGCGGCCGATCTAGGCAAAGTCCAGGAAGAAAGGCGATTGTCGTAAGCATGCCCACGATGGCCCCGCCCATGTGTGCATCATGCCCGATACCGTCATGCTGCGATTTCATCCCATACATGGTATACAAAGTGTACAAGATGGCAAAGGCCCACCCTGGGACAAAGACAGGGATAAAGAACAGACCGATTTCATTGTGCGGAAATAACAAGACACTGGCAAAGAGCACCCCGTTGACAGCTCCGGATGCACCAAGCGCAGCGTAGTTCGTGTCGTTCCTGTGGATGAGCAAAGACAAGAGGCTGCCTCCCAAAAGGCTGGAAAAATAGATGCAAAGGAAGAGCTTCCATCCAAAAAATAATTCTATGTCCTTACCAAACAGGTATAGGGAATACATGTTAAAAAATAGGTGCGGCCAACTGCCGTGTACAAAACCGGATTGGATCAACCTTTCGTATTCCTTATTTTTTAAGATCCGCAATGGCCGAAATAAGCTTTTTTCGAGAAAGCTATGGTTTTGGAAACCGTAAATCGACAGGATGATATTGGATAGTAGAATTAAATAGACGAAAGGCGTGGACTGTAGTTCCATAAGTATCTATACAGGTAGATGAATAGGATGCGAATTAAACGGTTTTTATTCTCAGGCCCTCTTTCAGAAAGAAACTCCTTGGAATAATAATACTTTTGGGCTTCGCTTTGCTATAATTGGGCCTGTCGCGTACATTTAACAACACGAAAGCGGGACTTCTTGTTCATAGACACCAAAGGGAAAGAACTTGAGAACAGGCAAAAAGGTACTTCACATCCTGTACCTCCATCAACATTTTAGCCCTCCTGGAAGCGCAGGAAACAACCGCTCACATGAGCTTGCGCTTACTTGGCAAGAAATGGGTCATCAGGTGACCATTCTATGCGGTTCGGGCAATTTTCGGGACAGTATGCCTCTTTTCAGTTTGTATAAACGGTACGACTACGCCGGCATACAAGTAGTACGCCTCCGGTCACGGTATTCTCATTTTATGTCGTTTGGAGCCAGAATGGCTGCGTTTGTTCATTTCTTTGGCCTTGCCCTCGTGCTTTCTTTTACATTCACCAAACCGGATGTCGTCTATGCTTCCAGCACTCCTTTGAGTGTCGGAGCATTGGGCATTTGGTTTAAAAAGAGATTCAACGCGCGCCTATTTTTTGAAACAGTTGATTTATGGCCCGATGTGCCCATCGAAATGGGGTTTATTCGGGGCAAAAGAATAAAAAAGATGCTTTATAAATTGGAAGATCGCCTTTACCGCGAGGCGGAAAAGGTGGTGTGTCTGTCCGAAGGAATGAAAGAAAAGATCTTGGCAAAAGGAGTGGAAGAGGGGAAAATCTTGGTGGCACACAATGGCAGCAATCCCACGGTCTTTTATCCTTCCCAGGAAAAGGCAAAATTAAAACACGCATTCGGGTTCCATGAACAGGATTTCGTCGTGCTGTATGCCGGCACCGTAGGGTTTGCCAATCAACTCGAATTCTTCCTTGATGTGGCATCTTGGTTCCAATCCAACCAAAACGACCAGGTAAAATTTTTGTTGATTGGCAATGGAAACAGGGCCGAGCAAGTGAAGCAGTACCAACATTCTCTCCAATTGAAGAATACTATTTGGCTGGAAATGGTGCCAAAGGAAAAGGTGGTAAAATATTTTCAGATGGCCGATGTCGGAATGGTCGTATTCGCTCCCTTTCCTGTACTGGAAACCAACAGTGCCAACAAATTTTTCGATTATTTGGCATGTGGGTTGCCTGTATTGATCAATTATGCAGGCTGGCAAAAAGAATATTTGGATGAGTATGGCTGTGGTTTTAGCGAGCCAAGCGTCCAAGGCATGGCTGAACGGATCGATGCATTGGCTGCTTCACCGGCAGTTTGCCTTCTCCTTGGCGAAAAAGCACGGGAGCTCGCATGCGCAAAATTTGACAGGAAACAGATCGCAAAAAGGTTGGAACAAGAATTTTCTGATACCTGAAGTCTTGACGCATTCAAATAAGGCAAACAATCTCCCAATATTCCTTCCCTAATGCCTCTTTTTCCTCACAATTTCAGATATTTGCAAACTGATTTGATTGAGACAGGTTAATTCTATCCGTATGTTGATTGCAGAAAAACAGACCGAGGCACAAAAATTGGCTACAAGTGTCCAAGGAGTGGCATTTGCCGATTTGGCAAAAGAATTCGGAACGCCCTTGTATGTGTATGACGCAGAATCGGTTCAAACTCAATTTGCCAAATTGAACAACGCCTTTTCGAAAGAAGTCACGTTGCGCATCAAATATGCCGCCAAGGCCTTGACAAATATCTCCATCCTGAAATTGATGAAGAAAATCGGGGCGGGATTGGACGTGGTCTCGATCCAAGAGTTGCACATCGGCATGAAGGCCGGATTCAAAGCCAATGAAATCATGTACACGCCCAATTGTGTTGCTTTTGAAGAAATAGAAGAAGCTGTCGCCTTAGGAGCGGTATTGAATCTGGACAATCTGCCGTTTCTGGAGCTTTTTGGCCAGAAATATGGAAACACAGTTCCCCTTTGTATCCGTATCAATCCGCATGTAGAGGCAGGAGGAAACGAAAAAATCAAAACAGGGCATGCCGAATCCAAATTCGGGATTTCCATTGAACAAATAGAGGAGATATTTCAGGTAGTAGAAAAATATGACCTTCAAATTACAGGGCTTCATGTACATACAGGCTCGGATTTTGGAGACATCGATGTATTTGTAAAGGTTGCGAAGCTCATTTTTGACATAGCCGCCCAGTTTAAGCAATTGCGGTTCCTTGATTTCGGAAGTGGTTTTAAAGTAGCTTACAAAGAAGGAGACAAGGTAACAGATATCGTCGAACTAGGACAAAAAATGTCCACCGCCTTCCAGGCTTTCTGTGCCGACTATGGCAGGCAACTCGAACTTTGGTTCGAACCAGGGAAGTATTTGGTCAGCGAGTCAGGATTTCTTTTAACGGAAGCCACCGTCATCAAAGAAACGCCTGCCACGACCTTTATTGGCGTGAATTCTGGCCTGAACCACCTGATCCGTCCCATGATGTATGGTTCTTACCATGAAATTTACAATGCCAGCAATCCAAACGGAGTATTGAAAGACTATTCCGTAGTAGGATACATCTGCGAGACCGACACATTTGGATGGGAAAGAAAAATCTCGGAAACGAAACGAGGAGACCTTATCGTATTCAAAAATGCGGGCGCTTACGGCTTTAGCATGAGCTCCAATTACAATTCTCGGTTTCGTCCAGCCGAGGTACTCATCTACCAAGGAAAAGCCCTGTTGATACGGAAGCGGGAGACTTTGGACGATGTACTTAGCACCCAAGTAGAAGCTGATTTATAAGATAAATGACAATATAGCAAGAAGCGCCCGTCTTTCAGAGCTGTCATCCCGTGCAGACTGTCATCCTGAACGCCAGTGAAGGATCTCATTTCCACCCATTTCATTCCCGGATCGGGAAATTCCGCTTCGCCACTAGGTCGCTGATTTTCGTCAATACATTCAGGCGAGACCCATATGTTTCTTGCAAGGTCTTTTCATTGAATACTTGGTCGGTAGGGCCGCTGGCTACCAAGCGCATGTTTAACATGACCATCCAGTCGAAATATTCGATGGCAGATTGGAGGTCGTGGTGAACGACCACGACCGTTTTTCCTTTTTGCCGCATTTCCTTCAAGATTTTGATGATGTCGGCTTCTGTGGCCATGTCCACACCGGCAAAAGGTTCGTCCATGAAATAGAAGTCGGCATCTTGTGCCAACGCGCGTGCAATGAATACGCGCTGTTGCTGGCCTCCGGACAATTGGCTGATCTGCCTATCGCGCAAGCTTTCCAGTCCTACTTTTCGGATACACTCTTCCGCAATTTCTTTGTCTGCTTTAGAGACCGAGCGAAATAAGCCTACTTTGGCATAACGGCCCATCAACACTACATCAAATACGGAGGCAGGGAAATCCCAATCGACCGATTCCCGTTGCGGGACGTAGCTGATGCGTTTACGCACTTCTTCCAGTTCTTTTCCAAACAATTGCACGAAGCCGCTAGAAGCTTCTATCAATCCCATGATGGTTTTGATCAAGGTAGACTTCCCCGCCCCGTTTGGACCTATTACTCCTGTCAACACCCCGCTAGGCAAGGAAAAATCAATGTCCCAAAGCACAGGCTTATTGTGGTAAGATACCGTGAGGTCATGTACTTCCAAAATGGGATCTGTTGCTTGAATAATCATGGATGAATGCGATTTACTTGGATAAATAAACGAAATTAAGCATTAAAATTGCAATTTCGCCACGATAATCAAGGAGGGTAGATGCAAAAGGTCATAAAATGGGCAATAGGGACGGGGTATTTCTTAGTACTTTTCGTGTGTTGCACCCCGCAAACAGGACAAAGTTCTTCTTCAGGCACGGAAAAGATGGGAAAATCCAATGAGAAAGAGCTGCTTTTTGAAGATTACATTTATGAAGACAGGATCAAGTCGGTACAGTTTTACCCGGTAGGAACTTCTGCTACAGACGTGATGAATCCCCCCGTGATCAACATGGTACAAAGTGCCCCCCTTGTGATCGAGTTCGATGACGTTGGCAGGGAGTATTGCAATTACTACGCCAAATTGTATCACTGTAATTTTGATTGGACGCGCTCCAGTTATACCGATTTGCAATTTGTATCCGATATCAACGAAACTATGATCCAGAATTACAACAGCTCGATCAATACAAAAGTGAGGTACACACATTACAGTTTCACCGTTCCTCGCGTAAAGATTTCGGGCAATTTTCTGTTGATCGTATATCGGAATGGCAATACGGACGATGTGGTGATAAGCAGGAGGTTTGTCGCCTATACGCCTTTGGTATCGGTATTGGACAGTGTGGTCTTTGCCGTAAAAGTACAGGACAGGAACACTAGGCAACAAGTAGATTGCCTCATCGATTATTCGGGATATGAGATTCCCAATCCACAAGATGTGCGCGTAGTGCTCCGCCAAAACTTTCGCTGGGACAATGCCATTGTGTTAAGGGAACCACAGTATATCAAATTTGACAGGAAGGTACTGGATTATGCTTTTTTTGATAGTCGTAACACATTTGGGGGCGGGAATGAATTCCGATATTTCGACATACGGAACTTGAGGGTAAAAGGCATGAATGTGGACACCTATGCCACGAGCGACACCTCCAATCGGATCACCTTGGTGCAGGACAAGCCACGGAACAGCCAAACCTATAGCGAACAAATAGACATCAATGGCAAATACGTTATCCAACGGGCTGAAGCCACAGACGATCGGGTAGAGGCAGACTATGCGAATGTATTGTTTACGTTGAACCCTAGTCCGGATTTCCAAGGCGATATTTATGTGACGGGCCAATTGACCGATTGGCAACTAAGGCCTAAGTACAAAATGACCTATAACACGGAAAAATCTGTATATGAGCTTAATATGCTCTTAAAACAGGGATTTTACAATTACCAATATTGCCTGGTTTTCAACGATAGGCCAGAGTGGAGCTATTTTGAAGGAGATTATAGCAGCACTGAAAATTTCTATGATATCATCGTGTACTATAGACCGCCTAACATGTTCAATGACATCGTCATCGGGTACGCATCGGTAGACTTTCGGGGAAGAAACTGACATAGGGTAAAATAAAAAAAGGTTGGCGAAGATATATCCTCGTCAACCTTTTTTTATTGAAATCTACTATCAGATAATCATGGCAAAATTGTACGCCACCGTTTTTTGCTTTTCGAGATGGTTGGCAAGGTCCACCATGCCGAACCCTTTGTTGCACAAGGCTCCCAACCCGTTTTCAAAAAGGAATTGATGTACCTTTTTATCGGCGTAGAGGGTGAATGGGAATGTATAGCCCCTTAATTCATACTTTTGTCCATTTTCGTACACAGGATAAATCCGGGCGAATTTTTTGTCCCCTTCTTTGATTTTCGCCAGGTATTCCTTGTCGGGCACTATCTGGAATTTATAAAAAGAGGAGAGCTCGGAAGATTCGTACCGTCCGGAAGATTCCATCCTAGAAATCGTCATCTCGTACAGCAAATCGGAAAATTCGTCGGTAAAAGGAGAAATGAAACGTTTCGTGTCCTGATCTTGGACATTTGGATTGGTGACAATGATAGGAGAGATACAAACATATTTTGTTTCTTCCGCAAAGTCAACGTCCGGTTCACGTTCCACCATATCGGGCCGAAGCACCAATTCTCCGATTTTTATTTTTTCGCGTCGGAACAGAACACTTAAGAACGTATCGATGAACTCTTGGTTCGGGCATGAAAATACAAGCGTTACCTTACTGGACAGATACTGCAACCCTTCTTTCCCTACTTTTATTTGCCCTTTTAGTCCCGAGAAATTATAGGCTTTAAAGGTTCTGAACTTTGCAGGCAAATCCAGGATGACTTCATCAATTAGGTTAGATATCAGGTACTGATGATAAAAAGGGACAGTGCCTCCTTTATTATCATTATTAAAAACAATTCTTACTCTCATGGCTAAAAATACTAGCGTATTGATTTAAATATACAAATGCACAACACAATTAGTTTACAAAAGTTGTACCATTTAGTTGCACTACCCAGCAAAAATAAGTGCGAAACGCAATTATTTGTCACGTTGAGGGATTAATATTGGATAAAAATTTTCAAATACTCTTTTTCACGTGATAGTCTGGGGTGCAAACACAAAACCCCGCGAAAGCGGGGTTTTGCTTGTGTGCTGAGGACGAATTATTTGGAAGATTCGGCCTCTTTTCCTTTCAATGCCCTTGGGATCGAGACGTTTGCTATCGGAACAGACTTCACGTTCAAGATCTCGAATTTACCGTCAGGGATATCGCTCACCCTTACCGATTTGCCCAAGTCCAAGTTGGTAATGTCTACTTCCACGTGGGAAGGAAGGTCTTGGGGAAATGCTTTTATTTTTACTTTTTGTAGGTTTTGTTGAAGTTTTCCACCCTTGCTCACACCTATGGCATTTCCAGTAAATCGGATCGGAACTTCCATTTTTACTTTGCGGTCGCTACGAAGCAAAAGGAAGTCTGCATGAAGCATCACTTCGCTCACCGGATGGAATTGCGTGGCTTGCAAGACAGCTTCGTAAATATCTCCTTCAATATTCAATTTTACCTTGTATACACTTTGAGAATATACAAGCGGACGGAAAAGAATCATGGGAACGTGAAAATGGATCTGTTCGCTGCCTCCATACAATACGCAAGGCACAGAAGCTTCTAAACGAAGGTCTTTGGATTCTTTTTTACCGAGATTTGCTCTTTTATACCCTATAATCTCTACTACTTCCATTGTTTTATGTATTTAATTGTGAATGATTACTAGCCTATGAATAATGAACTGATCGATTGGTAATTGTGTGTCCGCATGATTGCGTTCGCAAAAAGTTCGGAAACGGTCAATACTTTTATTTTGGAGGATTCTCCTTTTAAGGGAATCGTATCCGTGACCACTAATTCTGTCAACGTGGAATTGCTGATGTTCTCGTACGCCTTTCCAGATAAGATGGGATGCGTGCAAATCGCCCGAACTGTTTTGGCGCCGTGGCTCATGATCAGTTCGGCAGCCCGGGTCATGGTACCCCCGGTATCGATCAAGTCGTCTACCAATACGACATTGGCTTCCGTTACGTCCCCGATCAATTGCATCGACGCAATCTCATTGGCTCGTTTCCGGTGTTTGTCACACACGACCAAGTCGCAATTCAAGTATTTGGCGATTCCACGTGCCCTTGCCACTCCTCCTACATCGGGAGATGCCACCACTAAATTATCCAATTTCAGCGATTTGATGTAAGGGACAAAGATCCACGCCCCGTCCAAATGGTCTACAGGGATGTCGAAAAAGCCTTGGATTTGCCCGGCATGGAAATCACAGGCCATGATACGGTCTGCTTTTGCCGATGAAATGAGGTTGGCCACCAATTTGGCCGCAATGGGAACCCTGGGTTTGTCCTTTCTGTCTTGGCGTGCATACCCAAAATAGGGTGTCACAATCGATATTTTTCCCGCAGATGCTCTTCTTGCGGCATCGATCATCAAAAGGAGTTCCATGAGGTTGTCCGCAGGTGGGAACGTAGATTGGATCAGGAAAACGTCCTCGCCCCGTACGGATTCGTTGAACGTGACAGAAATCTCGCCGTCACTGAAACGGTTGACCGTTACTTCTCCTAGGGGTTGGCCGAGGTATTTGGCAATTTTTTCTGCTAAGTAGCGGGAGGACGAGCCCGAAAATACCTTTATCGCTGACATCTTTTAATAAGAAAGCCCCGAATTATTCGGGGCGTAATGATTGTTGACCGACCAGGTTTCGAACCTGGACTCTTCTGAACCAAAATCAGACGTGTTGCCAGTTACACCATCGGTCAGTGAGGTTAACCTCAAAACGGAGTGCAAAGATAGGTATTTATCAATTTCTCGCAACTTTGGGAAATACTTTTTCTGGTGAAAAATGCATTTTGCTTGGGAAGCAATACGAAGAAATCCCACGCACGGCATTATTTTTTTTGAAAATGTACATCACTAAAATCACTTTAATCTTATGAAACGTACTGTAATGCCTATTTTAGTCGCCGCCACTCTGTTGGCCGTCTCATGTAACAAATCAGAGAAAGAAGAACATGCTTCCGGAATGGAAAGCAAAGACGCTGCAAAGGACCAAAACGAGAAGAAATTTGATGACACAAATTTAGAAGACGATTCCAAATTTGCTGTAAATGCGGCAGACGGCGGAATGTTTGAAGTAAAGGTAGCCGAATTGGCCAAAGAGAAAGCCACGACAGAAAGAGCCAAAGAACTGGCCGGCCATATGATCAAGGATCATAGCAAAGCAAACGATGAATTGAAGGCCTTGGCTGCCAAGAAAAACATTAGTCTTCCAGACCGCATAAGCGAAAAGTACCAAAAAGAATACGATGATTTGGCAAGTAAAACTGGCAAAGAGTTCGATAAGGCGTACATCAAATGCATGGTAAAAGACCATAAAGAGGACATCGATGATTTTAAAAAGGAGTCAGAAAAAGGAAAAGACAGCGAAGTGTCTGCTTGGGCCTTGGAAAAGCTGCCTACTTTGGAACATCATTTGCACATGGCCAAAGAGGCCAAAGATGCGATCGAAAAGAACAATTAGGTTCTTATCTGCCGTATTCGACAAGAAAGGCTCCGGAAATTACGGAGCCTTTCCTATTTTATGTACAGAAGCACCAGCCACTACGAATATTTCGGCTTTTGGCGTTTTGGGCATCATCTTCAATCCAGTCAATTTCCCGAATGCAGGAAGCAGCAATACGTCGTCGAGGAAATAGAAGCAGGGGAGGCGAACCGCATGTTTGGCCCGGCCTTCCATATAAAATCCAGGATGTATGTGGCCAGAAATCGTGATCAATCCCTGTTCTGCAACAAAGGGTACATGGGAAAATACAAATTGTCCTTCCTCTACCTTACTAGATAAAAAGGAAATCCCGAATTGTGTATAATAAGAAGTAGGAAGAATATCATGGTTGCCCGGAACCAAGTCGAACCGAACAGCTGGAAATTCTTGGCGCAAGGTTCCGAAATGGTCCCAATCCTGGTTGTACTCACTGTGGAACAAGTCTCCCAAAATCAGCAATCGGCTGGGTTGAAAATCATGCAGCAGTTTTTTCAAGGCCACTAAGTCCTTCATGCCGGATTCGGGAGGGAGCGAAAGGCCATGTTTTCGAAAATGCCCCGTTTTTCCTAAGTGCAGATCGGAAAGGATGAGCGTTTTCTTTTCGTGCCAAAAAACCGATTTGTGCGGGAGCAGTTCGAAATGTTGCTCTTTGAGATATAAATGGTAACTCTTCATTCTTTCTCCAAATGTGCCTTGATCCGGTTCACCCTTGTCTCCAAATCTTCGTTGCTGAATTTGCCCCGACTGAGCCGGTCCATCATGATGGGAAAAGCAAAGGGAGAAATCTTTTCTGGTTTTATCAAGACAATTTTTTGCCCATTGATCCGTTCATAGGCGGTGCGCATCCGGGAAATCTCCAACTGAAAGTCCAAGACTTCCTCGTAGGCTTGGCGTAAGAGCAAGTTTTGGGGTTCCATCTCTTCAAACACATTGAAAAACAGTTGAGAGTTAGATTGTAAATGTTTTGTCCGCACTACTTTTCCCGGAAATCCATGAAAAACCAAACCTGCGATTCCGGCAATGTCGCGGAATCGCCGGCGTGCCATTTCCGTAGCATTCACGCTTTGCTGGATGTCTTGGTACAAGTGTTCCGGATCGAATAAATGCTGTTCAAGGGCTTCCTCGATGGGGATTTCTTGATCAGAAAGCAATTCGAAGCCATAGTCGTTCATGGCTATGGAAAAAGTCATCGGTTTGATCTGGCCTATTTTTTTGGCCACAATAGCGGCCATGCCCTCATGCACGAGCCGGCCTTCGAAAGGATACATGAACACATGGTACCCTTCGTTGGATTCGATTTGCTCGATCATGAACTCCGTGTTGGAAGGCAAATGGGACCTCCGTTCTTGGAGTTGGAACAAGGGCCATAATTTTTGAAGTTCTATTTCCTTTTGACTTTCCTGATTGAAATAATGGTCGATTTTGTATCGGATCATTTCCGAAAGCTGGGAAGAAAGCGGCATTCGGCCCCCTTCCCAGCTCGGGATGATCCCTTTTTTGCTTTTACTGTTCCGTACGAATACTTCCATGTTGCGAATCGACACGATTTCCAAATTTTTGCCCGAAAACCAGAAAGATTTACCTGGTTCCAACCGCGAGATGAACCATTCTTCAATGGTGCCGATCCGCTTCCCGCTCATGTATTTGATCTGCATGGAAACATCGCTCACAATGGTTCCGATAGACAACCGGTGGCGCAAGGCGATTCCTTTGTTGATGACTTTGAAAATTCCTTCTTCTACGACCACTTTATGGAATTCGTCGTACGCATACAATGTATTTCCCCCAGTGGTGATGAAGCGCACTACCCAGTCCCATTCTGCGTGAGTGATGGTATGAAAACAAAAGGTTTTTTTCACTTCCTCGAAAATTTCCTCAGAACGGAAACCTTCCGAGACAGCCAAGGTCACCAAGTATTGGATCAGGACGTCAAAGCTCCGAAAATAAGGGATCCTGCTTTCGATGATGTGGCGTTTTATCGCCTCCCGCATGGCTGCGCCTTCGATAATTTCCAAGGAATTGGTGGGTACGAAATAGATTTTGCTCAAGGCACCGGGACGGTGGCCGCTTCTACCGGCCCGTTGCATGAACCTGGCTACTCCCTTTGGGCTCCCAATTTGGATCACTTTGTCCACTGGCCGAAAATCTACCCCTAAGTCCAAACTTGAGGTACAGATGACGGCTTTCAGTTTCCCGGTGTGCAAGCGGTCTTCTACCCAGTTGCGTGTTTCTTGGTCCAGAGAACCGTGGTGCAAGGCAATGAGTCCTGCCAAATCAGGTGCGGCTTCCGCAATTTGCCGAAACCAGATTTCGGACTGCGAACGTGTATTCGTAAAAAGAAGCACCGTGGTGCTTTCCCGGATAATGGGCAGTACTTTTTGCAACAAGCGTGTCCCAATATGCCCAGACCAAGGGAAATTTTCGATGACATCTGGAAAAATGGTTTCTATTTCCACCCTTTTGTCCAGATCGGCCCGGATGAGGATCGACTTTTCGGCATGTGTGCCTAAGAGGATGGTTTTGGCTTCCTCCAAATTTCCGATCGTAGCCGAGATGCCCCATATTTTCAGGGAAGGGGAAATGGCTTTTAGTCGGGAAATGGCCAATTCTGTCTGTACTCCCCTTTTGCTGCCAAGCAATTCATGCCATTCGTCTATGACAATGAGCGAGAGCGTTTTAAATATTTCCGGATAGCCTTTTTGACTCAGGAGCATATGCAAACTTTCCGGGGTGGTGATGAGCAATTGAGGAAGCCCCTTCTTTTGTTTGGCCCGTTCTTGCGGCGAAGTATCTCCGGTACGGATCCCTATTTCGTACGAAATGCCTAAGTCTGTGCATGTGCGCGAAGTGGCCGATTGGATTTCTTTCGCGAGTGCCCGAATAGGAGTGATCCAGATGGCATGCAATCCTTCCGGTTTTTTTTCTTGGTAACGTGGGTTCTTTGAGGCAAAGTCCAGCAAAATGCCAAACCAGAGGGAATAGGTTTTCCCGCTTCCTGTCGGCGCATTGACCAAGCCGGAATATCCATCCAGGACCGCTTGCCAAGCCTCCTGTTGAAACGAATGCGCTTCCCATTCCTTTTGTTGGAACCAGTGCAGTATTTCTTTCTTGGTCAACGACATAAGGAGAGAAAAAGCTAAAAAGATTCGGCCACCGTCAAGTAAAAATTGTGCGAGAGGTAGCCGAAACCGTAATCTAATCGGACGTTTAACTTTTCTTTGGGTAAAATGGCAAAACGAAGGCCGCCTCCCACAGAATAGCGTACGTCTTTCAGATGCCAGTGTACCATGTCTTCGCTCACTTGCCCAAGACCTGCAAACGCCACCACGCCAAATCGCCACCACACGGGAATGCGCTGCTCTACTTGGAAACCCATCATGTTTTTATCGCGGTAGCGGCCCGCATAATAGCCACGCATCATATTGGGACTTCCCAATTGGGCCATGTACCGATAGGG
>OUNM010570490.1_pt1 | contig 14830 bp, 13 predicted proteins | sample 1769961 | NCBI WGS metagenome assembly OUNM01 (sample SAMEA3914820, study PRJEB12502) | metagenome | biome: forest; material: soil | place: USA | collected 2012-03-12 | depth 0.3 m | reverse complement strand
TAAAGTCTCTGTTTCTGAGACTTTGCGCAAAATAAAGGGGGAGGGGGGAGAGGGTTGATTTTGTTAGGGCTGCTGCTACTGCTACGTCTTCTTCTGCGGCTGGGGAGGTTGGGACGCCGGTGGAGGCTGGCACGGGTTCGCGTACGGGTACGCCTGGTGTTGGAGGGGGGGTGAAGAAGGGGGGGAGGTGGGATAGGTGATCCCAGAAGGGTGTTGGTGGAGTGTGAGATGTTGTTTGTTGAGGATGGCATGGTGACGGGGGGTGTATGTTGGTTGGCAAGCTATGGTAGCGGTAGGAACCGCATGTCCTCTACCCGGGCAAGGCTGGAGGTTGGGTTGAGAGGAGTGATATGAGGTTTTCTTGGTCGCACTGTGTGCTGCGCAAACGTTCAGAGTTGTCGAAGATGCAGATAGATACCCGGCTACAGTAAAGGTACCTCATGTTGCTCTGTCCCAAGCCCAAGCTTCCTTGGGTATGCTTCTATCATGTTGTGAGTGGCGTTCTTTGCTGGCAACCATATTTCAAGCAATCGATATCTTCCATGTATCTGTGTACTGGCATATCACCGCCAGTTCAACCGCCAAGGCGGGATCCGACCTCACGCACAGACTCACACCCGTCATTCATTAATCGGCATTAGATTGCCTAGCTGCTACCCGGAGCACTGCCGCTGCCGCTGTCGCATGATAACCCCGTTCCAGCTGCCCGCCCACGCTTGGCAGCGTGGCATCCCGATGTCCGCCGCCGCAGGCGGGCGGCGCTCTTAAAAGTCCAGCCATATGCTTTCCGTAACATAGACCTCTCAACTTGTGGTATCTCCTCCCTTCATCAACATAGCAGAATGACAAATCCCCACCCCAGCCACCGAAAGATAACAAAAAACCGGCGGGCCGAAATATTAACATAGAAATATCAGAGTGAGCGCTTAGAGCAGCAGGGCCGACCGCTTGCTGCTGCAGGGCACGACGATGCCGAGCGAGGCGTTGATGGCCGCGCCGACGGGGATCGAGACGGTCTGGTTGGCGGAGCCGAGGGCGTCGGCGAAGTACGAGAGCGACTGGCCGTGGTTAACGACCGTCTTGCCGCGGATCTCGAAGGGCAGGACGCCGCCGTTCTCGCAGTAGGGCTTCTGGCCGAGGGCGGTGACGACGGCGCCGGTCTCGACAGAGGCGCGCATGTTGAAGGTGTTGTTGCCGCGGTTGAGGGTGAGGTTGTCAATGAAGACGGTGCCGACGTCCTTGCCAAAGAGGTAGTTGTAGAAGGTGACATTGCCCTGGAGACGACGGTCAGCATGAGGTGAGGACGGCGGAGGCTAGTGCATCGGGACATACCATCTCGAAGGCGACAGGCGAGCGGTTGGGGATGATGACGGTGGCCTTCATGTTGTTGCCGTTCTCATCGTTGGTGATGTTGATCCAGGTCGGCTTGACGATGGTGCCGTCGAGATGGTTGAGGCCTGCAGTCATGCACGTTAGTCGACAATTCAGTTCAGCACCAAAATCGGGGTGCTACGTACCGGGCATGGTGATGGTCTTCTTGAAGGTGACGCCGTAGGAGCGCGAGATGCCCTTGACCTTGACCTGGGTGTCGCCGCGGATGGTCACGCGCAGCGACTCGTTGGCGAGCAGCCACGTGTTGAAGGTGGTCAGGGCGGGGACGTCGTCGATGGCGACAAACTGGGTGACGTTGACGGTCTGGAGCTTGTCGGCGGTGGTGGCGGGGAACTGGATCTTGGCGAAGGGGGTCTGGGCGGGCTGGTCCTCGAGATACATGACGCCCTCGAAGCCGTCGATATCGGCGTGGACGGAGCCGTCGGTGGTGATGGTGCTGTTGATGGACACGGTCATGTTGCCGGCCTGGGTATTGGTGACGGTGAAGCCCTCGAGAGTGAGCACAGCATCGTCAATCTTGGACTGGGCGATCTTGGGCACGGCGACCAGCAGGCTGTCCGGGGTCAGTTTGCAACCCTGGGCAAGCAATTGGGAGGCGCCACTTACACGACGGGCACGACAACGACCACGACGACGACGACGAAGATCAGATACGCCCACCAGAACTTGGCGCAGTGGCCGAGGCAGCCGCGCCTGCGGGGCTTGTCCGAGACGTTCTCCATCTGGGAGACGGCCGTCTTATCGACGTCAGCCATGGTGGCGGCGGTTCGGCGGCGATTCCGGGAAAGCGAGTGTGGTGGTGCCGGAGCGGGTGTCGAATGTCGACAATCGAGAGTCGAGATTCGAGGTCGAGTCTACCCGGGGAGTACACAGTACTGTGGCAGGCAGGTCGAGTGAGGCCGAGGGGTGGGTTGCGGGAAGTCGGGAACAGGGTCGCGGCACTTATAACAAGAATGGGAATTGTGCTCAGGAGCGGATGGCACTAGGCTAGCGCGAGAGGTCAATCGGGGCCAATTTGCCAGGCCTGGGTTGCCCTTTGCGGCTCGCACCCACACCAGACGGCCAGTCTGCATGCGGTGTGGTATGGGAGGATGGTGTGGGTGGTCCGGGGCCCTGGTCCGGGGGTGCTGGAAGGTGGGCGGCGGCATGGGCAGGGGGGCATGGATGGGGCTCGATGGGCGAGGTGGGAATGGATGGGCATGCGCAGCGGATGGGGATCGACTGTCGGTCGAGAAGGAAAAAAGGAGCAACCTTGTTGCCACCCCGAGCCACCGCCCTTGCGGTTCGACAAACGAGCGGGCACGAGGGCCAGGATGGGGAGCCAATCCACTTTCCCCAGCTCTTAACCCTGCCATTCTGGCCTCACAATGTCCGCCGCTAAGCCTTTCCGGGTAGGATGCCCGAGGCCGCCCCTCCACAAAGAGGCAGCCACCGGCACTCAACCCTAACCCCTTACTCGCCTCGCCAGCCGGGCCAGGGCAATGCCGATGCTGCTAACCACATCTTCCGTAATTCGACGCGACGTGGGAATACTTTGGTACGGGCGCGGTTCTCCGACGTATCTGGACCCTGCCGAGTCTCCAAGCCTCCGGCCGTCGCAGAAAGAATGGGCGGGGCGATCACGAGCAATTCGCCCTCGCCCTCGCCCTCGCGGGCGGTGATCCGTCCGAAGCCGGGGACATCTCTTGGCCTCACGGCCGCGGCCGAGACAGTGCGGGGAATTGCGGAGGGCCAGCATGACGCTCCCCATGCCCCAGATCATGCTCATCTTTGACATGTCGGGGAGGATCTGGGGAGAGGGGAGCTGCGGAGGCGGGGCCATGTTTCCATGTCTGTCGTCGGCGGGGAAAACCCTCCCGGGAGCACATGATGATGCCCATCGCGCCCAGCACCGCATCCGGACTAGCCGCGCTGGCCTGCCGCGCTGCTGTTGGCAGTAAATCCCCGACATGCCGTGGGAGCAAGACAGGGCGCCGGCCCAAACCGGTTTCCATGTCGTGGCGCTTTGTCTCTGAGAGCCGATCCGCACGTTTCGTTTCCATCTCACAGGTTTGGTGTGGCTATGATTTGTTTCTTTACGTAGCACAAGTACGCGGTCCGATGAAGGCGTCCCAACGTCAGCGCTTGCTGCGTGGCGTCTGTGGGAGCGGCGGCTTGCTTGGCTCTGCCTCGGTGTTGTGTTCTCGAGACAACCTGGAAGATGCTCACTTTGTTGTCTGCACTCTGCACACACTGCAGCAACAGCGTATTGCTTGCAACGGTTTCACAGGCCAGCGGGAATGACTGCCTGAAGAAGACCCGCCAAGAGCCTATTCAAATGGTTCGCCCCACTGCATCCGGGGGAGGCGCCAGGGATGCCTGTGCCACCCCTGCCGAACCCGCGAGACCCGCCCTGGTCCTCGGCATCTTTGGAGCTTCGACGGAGCACATGAAAATTTGAGATTTTTTTGGTCGCAACATCGAATTCGAAACTCGCGCTCCGGCCGTCAGAGGATTGACACTGCCACAGCGTCGAGGATGGGGGGGGAGGGACGCCTGCAGGCCAAGAAACAGGTAATCCGACCGCAGACCGCCAACCAACGACGCTCACGGAAAGGGGGTTGCCTTCGGCAGACCCGACCGAAGAGCGAGCGCAGCGCACAGGAACTGGCATGTGCAAAGCCAAGCTGCGACCTCCACCACGACATCCACCGCATCACGACGCCGGCGGGCCGTTGCCGCCGGCCACACACTTCGGACGGCGAACGAGGCAAATTGCGCCCAGCCGCAGTGTATGCAGTTGGTGGCCGGTGGCGGAAATGGCCAGTCATTTATGTTCACCGCTGCGCGAGGGAAGACACAGCAATATCCGTATACAGTGACACTCTGCCGAGTCTGCTCAGCGGCCGACTCCACGCAAAGCGTATGATGCGACACAGAAAGTCGTGCTTGAAGGGCGAACTGGAGCCACTCGGAAATTTGACCGTAATCTGGGTCTCGTGCCCGTTGGTTGGTTCGGTTTCGGCCCGCCAGACCAGGGCCAGGCAAGGGTCGACCCAGATGCCGCAGGGCATCGCATGAACACCACAAGACGGCCAGATCTCGTCTCAAAAACCATCCAAAAAATCCAATCTCGAGCTGAAAATTACGAATAACCAATGCGTTGACCGCACGGAGCAGCCAAGTTGTCGGAGCTGGCAGGGCTGGTTTTTTGGGCGCATTGAACAATCACGAGGCCTCAAGCCTCTCCCTCTTGGCCCGACCACACAGAACAACCAAGAGCACGGCACCCGCTCGGCATCCGCTCGGCCGCCTCTCACTGGCCGCCCGCTGGATGAGCTCCCACCTGCCCAATTCAAGGGGACCGGGCCAATCGGCGGCCGCGAAAGCCGTCTTACCCAAGGTGCGACCGCCACGAAGCGAAAGCAGCACAGGACCGGCCGTCTTTGACAATTCGAAAGGGGGCGCCCAAGTCAGCTCGATGCGACACGGAACACTGGAAGCTGAAACATGACATCGAGGCATGCACGGGTCAAACGCCCTTCCATCTACGGCAGAAAGGCCGGTCGGACAAAATACATACTGCAACGACTGCGCTACAGAAACACTGCAACGTACGAGGAGGCAGCGTATCTCGCAGGTCGGTGAACACGGGTGACGAAACCAGCTCGCCAGCCGGGTGATCCGAGACAGGCCGCCTCCGCTCGGACACATGTCGCTCGCTCGCGAGTTCAGTCGAGCGATCTTGAAGCCCGCATGCAGGTCGTCCAAACTGCAGAATCACCGTCGCAACAAGCTCAAGACCCATTCAGTTAGTGCCTGGCCGCACGCATGCTTGCAGCTGCAGAGCCTCACCGACGGCGCAGCGTCTGTGCCACTTCACATGCCACATGCTAAACACCACGACAACATCCCATCGCGCAGTGTGCACAGTACATAGTGTCGTGCTATGTAAACGTAAACACGAGAAGCCAAGGTCGGCCCGTGAAACAAGTTCGAAGCGAGGTGAAAGTTGAAAGTTCAAACAAGAAGCCGTGAGGCTTGGCTCTCATAGGCAAGACATGCGAGGCTAGGGGATTCAGGGGTATCACACCATCTCTCAGCAACCCCGACTTGACATACCCAAAAATGGTACCCAATCGACGCTCTACCTTGCCGAAACTCCCGCCCGGCATGCTCACAGTTCATGAAACAGCCCAAGTACATCTCGAAACCACCATCCCGGCGGGCAGACCCAGGGAGGTGGGCTGAGGCCGCACCCCCGCGCCGACCGGCCCCCACCGGTTCCCGTCCCCGTTTCCACATGTCGCCGAGGACATCCACCTCGGCTGGCAGCCTGGCACAACATGTCCCAAACAAAAGGGATCGCCGCTCCCCCGCATGCGCTTAGCAAGCACGGGTCGATCGATACAGCCTCACAGCTTGGCGCGGGACGCCGCCGGCGTCCACAGGCCGGACCGGTCCAGCCCCGCGTCGCCGTCGAATATGTCCCGCTCGACCATGCGCGTGTTGATCTGGGCGGGTGTCAGTCTCGATATGTTCGGCCAGCATGTGAAGAGGGGAAACGGAACGGCTACTCACGAAGCGCGGGCCCAGCTCCGACAGGTCCTTGGCCCCTATCATCTTCATACACGTCTGGATCTCGGCTTGCAGGACTGGACAAGCACAAGCGAGAGATAATCAGCAACCAGGTACACACAGTAAGTAGAGAAAGTCAGGAAGGGAAACAACTCACTCTCGAACGTCCGATCCACCCCCTTCCACCCGCCGGCGCCCAGCCCCCACAGCGCGGCCCTGCCCACGCCAACGGCCTTCGCCCCAAGGCACAGCGCCTTGACGACATCGGTCCCGCGCTTCACCCCGCCGTCCACCCACACCTCGACCGCGCCAAACACCTCCGGGCAGTACTTGCGGATCTCCAGCAGCGTGTGCACGGCCGGCGGCGCGGTATCCATCGACCTGCCCCCATGATTCGAAAGAATAATCGCCCTGACACTCCCCGGGTGCCGCGCCGCGTACCGCGCAGCCAGGAAAGCGTCCTCGTGCGTCTGGATCCCCTTCAGCACCACCGGCAGGTCGGTATGCGCCGCCAGCCACGGCAGCGTCCTCTCCCACGTCAGATCCGCGGCGGTCCCAAAAAACAACTGCTGTCCCACGCCGGCGTTCGCGTCAGGCCTCTTCCCCTGCTCCCTGCCCTCGTCCTTCGCTTTCTCCTCCTCCTCCCGCTCCATCTCCAACCGCGCCTCGATCCCCGCCCGCTCGTCATCCTCCCGCTTGCTCGGCACCGGCGCGTCCAGCGTCAGCACCACGAATTTGTACCACTCGCGCAGTTTGTTGATCCGCGCCAGCATCGCCTCGCTCTTGGCTCGGTCGTTCTGCACGTACAGCTGCCAGCCGAAGACCTGCCCCGGCTGCGCATCCGCAACAATCTGCTCGGGCGACATGCTCGCGTTGTGCGAGACGATCTGCAGCGCGCCGAAGCGGGAGATTCCCTTGGCGATGCCGGCTTCGCCGTCGGGGTGGGCTAGGCGGGCCATGGCTGCTGGTGAGACGTATAGAGGTGTGGAGAGAGGGAGGGTGTTTTGCAGCAGAGAGGTGGAGGTGCTGGCGGTGGTGACGTCGACGAAGACGCGGGGGCGGAGGAGGATGGACTGATAGGCGAGGTTGTTTGTGGTTTTGGTGAGGAGGTCGTCGGCGGCGGAGAAGTAGTAGGCCCAGCATTTTTTGGAGATTTGGGTTGTTGCTGCGGCTTCGATGTCGGCGAGGTTGAGGAGGGTGTCGAGGCGGGGTGGGGGGGCGGTGGTGGTTTGCGGGGTCTGTTGGCGCTGGAGCTGGGGGAGGGTAGATGGGTCGACCACGCCCAGCTTGGCTGAGGGGGGGAGGGACTCTTCGAGGATGCCCGGGGGGTGGATCGGGTCGAATTCGGCGGTCGCGTCGCGGCCCGCGAGCTGCAGGATGATGCGCGAGCCGCCGGGGTGGGAGGGCAGGAAGGCGGTTACGTCGTAGACGTTTCCGTGGAGGACCACCCAGCAGCTGTCGGCGGTGGTGTGCTTGGCAACTGTGAGGTGTCAGTGGATGGCAAGTGTGCGGTGAGACATCCGGTGTCGGGACGCCGCCGGTGGCAGCCCGTGATGGTAAGTCAGGGGCTGTCCTGGTGTGACTGATGAGCTTACCCTCCGCTGCCGTAAAGACCTTTGCCATCTTGATTTACCCTGCGAACCCCGTCGGTTCTGCGGTCTTGTTTACACAGTAGGTACAGGAGAGCTCGAGTCGGATTGAATCGCGAGTTCGGGGCGGGCGGCACATTTAATACCGGGCCCCGGACGTGCTGCGGAGTCGGCGTCGGGAGCCCATGGCCGTCAAAAGCTGGGGTCAAGGGCCAATGCAATGCTGGTGATTGGGCCCCCACGAGTCCCACCGAAGCCGCTTCCAGGGTTGCTTGGGCTGGGCGGCGCTGTGGGGCTGCGTTTCCCGCAGGTTGCCCGACGGTGTGCTCCAGGGGATTGGCGGGAAAACCGGCCTCCGCTCCTGACATGACAGGCTTTGACAGCAGTGTGGAGGTTGGAGGACAAGGGGTTGTGGAGCTTCGTGTTGTCCCGAGCGCTGTTGTGTTGTTCGGGATAATTAAATGCGAACTCCCATAGTATAACACAAATGCGCTTTGGTTGCCAACAGTAGGTAGGTCAGTGTATGGACTCAATGAGTTGGCCATGAGGACGGGCGATGAGGACGGGTGACGGACTTGACTCTTGTCAGGGTGCACACGCCAACCTTGACCCCCTATTCTAGCCCCTATGTTAGCCCTATTTTGACCCCTATGTTAGCCCCCTATTTCAGGAGACAACCGCTTCACCAGTCCTCGGTCGAAATGTAAGCTTTCCAGACAACCACAAAGACTCGACTCTTAAGCAACGGTCGGCTTCACCAGCAACTGGCCCGCCATGTCGACTGCCGATCCAACGCAACAATGACCAGACCGTCAAACCACTCCCTCGCTCAGGCCGGCCATGCCCGCAGGCGACTTTCCGAGGTTTCGAGATCTGCCTGCCGAGTTACGACTGCTGGTCCGGTCGTTCTGCGTCCCCGGCCCCCGAGTGTTCGAGATGGAGTTTCCGCTCCATGAGAACCATGCCATTTTTCCGGACTGCAACATCCCTGGATGCCATGACCGGGCGTCTTCGGCCGGTTGGTTCCCGGTGATTCTCATGTGTGCCGCGAGGCGCGCGAGGTTGCATTGAAAGGCCATCGATACGTGTGGATAGACTTCGACAACGAGACCCGGACGGACGAAGACGGCGCGCCATACCCACCGTGGGGCCCCTGGCATGCCATCTTCCCGATCCGTTTCCGCAAAGGCGTCGACATTGTGCACCTCCATTGGCACAGGTTCTACGGGTGGCATGAGTTTCTGCCGGCCCCCGAAAACCCGTTGCCATCTTTCCAGTGACTGGCCAACCAAGCCGGCGCGGCTTCGGTCAGTGCCGACTTGTTGTATCCGTTCGACCCCGACCAGAACAATCGCGATCTCAAGACAGCGCTCGAAATCACAGATATAGAAGAGGAGAGTAAACAAGTCGGCGATGGCTCAACGCAAGGTGTGTGTTTCCTGGCTGCTGAAATCTGGCGCAAAGCAGTGTATTACGCCGTTACCGTGGTACAAACTTCTCCAGCCATCAAGAGTGTGAAATACGTGACAGAGCCTCATGTTTTAGGGCAAGCCATGTGTCCGTCTTCAGCTTGAGTTTTGTGTTGCTGGAGTCGTTGCCAGGCACCAGTCTCCATCCCGGCATCTGAGTTCTGGGTCTTGGCCTCAGGCCCCCGCGCACTGGCGGTGAGTGGGTCATCGGGCGGTCGTGTCAGGCTGAGCCCCACCCCCACCATTCAACAGCTCCCCGCACTGCCCGCACCGCCCGGCGGGCGGGCAAGCAAAGAGTCAGGCAGGCACACTCGCAGCTCAGCTGCCTCAGCCCCGTGGGCTCCAAACCCAAACCCAAACCCAAACCCGTCTGCGACTCTTGGAAACTCCACTCGGCCGACCCATTTCAGACTTCCCAAGTGCTTGTGCATGTCCATACTGTGAATTTACACACTGTCCAGCAAACAACTACAACCACAGAGTCGACAAGCAGCACCCCCTCCTCCACCACCTCCCCTCTATCCCTCCCAACGCATGGGCACCCCCCTCTCCAAACTCAAACTCCTCCCCAAACCCCTCCTTAGAATGGCCGCCCCCCGCCCGAAACTCCGCATCCTCTGCTTCGGCGACTCGCTCACGGCCGGCTACGCGAGCTGGGGCGCCGTGCACCACCCCTACGAGGGCCGGATGGCCGAGATGCTGGCCATGGCGTTCCCGGACCTGGCCGTCGAGACCGAGGAGGACGGCGTGTCGGGCGCGACGGTCAAGTCGGGGTTTTTGACGAGGATGAATTCGCAGTGTGGGTTACTCTTTGTTTGCTTGCTGTTTTGGGTGCTGTGTGTGATGTGTGGGTGGGTGTTGACGCAAGTGGGTGTAGTTATGAGTAGTAAGGCGAGGAAGAGGGAGGGTGAGAAGGTGTATGACTGGGCGGTGGTGCTGGGCGGGACCAAGTACGTTGCTCTGTCACCTTGATATTACACACACATATCTGACGTCCGCAACAGCGACATCGGCATGGGATTCCCCCCAGAAGCCATCTTCGAGTCCCTCAAAGAAGTCTGGGAGGTCCCCCTCTCCCACGGCTGCAAGGTCCTCGCCCTGACCGTCCCGGAGGCAGGCATCACGGGCGCCTTCAAGGCGCGCATCGACGCCAAGCGCAACACCCTCAACGACCTCATCAGGGGGTACAAGCGGGAGGGCTTGTAAGCCACCTTCCCTGGTCATCCCCCATTCACTGTCTAACACATGCCCCCAGCCACGTCTACGACCTCAACAAAACAGTCACCTACTTCGCCATGTCCGACGCGGAACGCGCCCGCTACTGGGACGACCTGATCCACTTCACGCCCGACGGGTACGACCTGATCGGGCACAAGGTCGGCATGGCGCTGGTCAGCCTGCTGGCGCGCGACGGGCAGCACGCGCCGACGCGCCCGCAGCGGCGGCAGCGGGTGTTCCGCGGGGACGAGAAGGCTTACGACGAGGAGGCGGATGGGGATCCGGGGGTTATCGATCGGGGGTATGTGGTTGTGCGGTGGAAGGATTTGGAGTAGACTCACGAGGTGGAGAGGGGGTGTGGTTTTTGGGTTTAGGAAAGAGGAGGATCTGGCGTTATTTTGGATGGGATAGGATACAGCGCAGGGAATGGGATATCCGGGGTTTATATGGGATGGTTTCTCTTTTTGTTCGTTCAGTCGTGATTACATCTATGCCTCTAGATAGGGGAGGACCATCAGTCGGCCTCAATCAGCCAACTAGCGTGGGATGTCTGCCCTATGTATCGTGGTCCCTCTCCCCGGGTATCCCCCTCAAACCGCAATCTGGGTGGCCACAAACTCGGGAAACTCAGCCTGCAGCGCGTCGGTCAGCCGCTCCACGTCCTCAGCCAGCGCCTGCACATTCCCGTCCCACCGCCGCATCTCCTTGCCCACGGGCACCTCGGCGCGCCCGCTGCCGCGCTCCCCGGACGCGTCGCCGCCCTCGAACCAGATGACCCGCTCGATCTGGTCGATCGACCCCGCCAGCCGGCCCTGCTCGATCATGCGCGCCGTCGTGTCCTCGGCGCGCGCCCCGTCCAGCCCCAGCAGCCGGCCCAGCTCGTCAAAGCCGATGTTGCTGTACAGCCGGCTGGCGCTCAGCAGGTTGTGCTCGACGACGGCCTTGGCCAGCACCGTGGACCCGTCCGACGTCTTGGCCAGCTGGTGGGGGGCCAGGTCCTTCGCGAACTTGGCCACCTCGTCCGCGCTCAGCAGCCGGTCCAGGAACATCTTTTCGAGGATGCCGTGCTCGGCCAGCGACGCGGCGCGCTCATCCTTGTAGAGCTGGCCGAGGGCGCGGCTGCGTGACGGGCCAGCGGGGGCCAGCACGGCGCAGCGCACGGCCATGCCGAGGGTGTGCAGGCGCTCCTCCTCGGCGATGGCGGGGGAGAAGGAGATGGCGTGGTAGGACTTGGAGGCCTGCAGGAACTGGCGGTTCGAGTCCTGGATGCGGGCGGCGCTGAGGCGGAAGTGCAGGTTCAACTCCGGATCGGCGATGGTGTGCATGACGTTCTTGAGCTTGTTGAGGTAGGTTTCGGCGGTGGTGCTGTCGTCGACCTCGAGGTAGTTGCGCACGATGCGGATCCAGATGGCGGCCTTGTCGGCGTCGGGCACGCGCCTCTGCGAGCTGTCGAGCGGGATCTCGGCCAGCACCTTGGCGGCGTCCAGGAAGTCCTCGTTGGCCTCGTGAGCGGTCGCCACGAGCTCGCGCAGCGCGGCGGCCTGCTCGACGAGCGAGGTCGAGAGCGGGGTGGTGGGGATGGCGCGCACGATGTGCTGGCCGACTTGGATCCAGATGGCGTGGTTGGTGAGCGCGCGCAGGGCGGCGAGCAGGTCGGTGACGAGGGTGCGGGTGTTGACGACGCCCAGGGCGCCGTCGAGCACGGCGTCGGCGACGGCTGTCAGGTCGGCGGCGATGTGGTCGGGCGAGGAGAGCGAGTTGATGTTTGTAATGAGGTTCTGGTAGCCGGGGAGGAGGGGAGATCTGCGGGCCTCCTCCAGGGCGGCCGCGACGTTGGGCGACGCCATGGCGGCGGCGGGCAGCGAGCGGAGCGAGGAAGCGAGTCTGTGAATCTGAGGATCCGAGATGAACACTCTAGAATTCAAGAATCTGGAGTCGAGTGCCGTACACGGGGTGGGGTGTTGGGAAAGCCGGCAGCGGTTGAAGGTTGCTGTTTTGTCTGGTGTTTGTTTGCTGAGGTTGGGGTTGGAGATGATGTCGCGAATGGGAGCTTGGTGTTTTGGAGCTGCAGCCTGGTCGGTGGGGTTGGCGGGGTTGTGGAGACCAGACCCTGGCCGGTGCCTGTCTCGCCTGTCAACCGAAGTGGGCCTTCAAACGGCTCTCACCCAGCTCCAGTTCGGGAACTCCTCACCAAACCAAACCCAAACACCAAACACCAAACACTCCATTCCCACCTTGAACGGTGCACGGCATCCTGACACGGATCCAACCGAGCCAGCGATTTTTAATTCCGGTTCTTTGTATTCTGAGCATTATTTTTTTGGCCCGTTTATTTTCTTTTTTGTCCTTGTTCTTTTTTAGCAGTGCGGTCCCAGCCTGACGTGAAACGGCAGCTAAGCGCGCGGTTCGCCCCCTCTTGGCTCCCTTCCCGCCTCACTTCCCAGCTCGTCAACGCAAACGTCGTCTGCCTCAGCTTCGCTGCGTTGCAGCCAATGGGCTATTTCTGCCCGTTTTGCTCCCCAACCATAACCATTCCCTCTCTCCACCTCGAGCCCGGCCTGCATCATCTCACTGGGTTGTATCCATGACATCTCTTTGTCTGCCCGGCACTTGTAAACAATGCGAGACCCTCCTCTGTTGCATCACCGTATCCTCAGGGGCTCGTCTCCTCCAGGGGCATCTGGTCACCACATGGGCCGGCGCTCTCTGTTGCTTGACTCTATCCTTACGGGTGCCACGTTACCCCTTGCTTTGGAGGAGGCTCATGTAGAACACAGCGCTGCCGTGGTTTCACCACCCACAGGTCGATCTCCCGATGACAGCTCGATTGGATCCGAACTGCCGGTAGTCTTGTCAACACCAGGGTTCCATCGTCGGGGATATTGGCCCTGTTCCAGGCCGTCTCGCGTTAAGCTTGTCTCGGGGCTGCGGGGAGCTTAACCTTGTTCCGACAGCATGTCGCCGCATGGTGCTTGAGGACGACAGCGTCTCGCGGCCTTGCCAGTGTCCCGTGTATATAACACTCCAAGATCTGCTGCCAGTTCCGTTCTATTCACTCTCCATCACCAGCCCAATCTTCACTTCTTACCTTCTCTCTTAGGGAAACGATTGATTCGTCCCTTTTCCTCTTCGTATCATCTCATTGACACTGGCTGTCAGTTCTTCCACATCCATCTTCACTCTCTAAAACGCACCTCATACCGTTGCCAACATGCTCGCCAACATCGTCTTCACCCTCACCCTGGCCCTGGCCCCCCTCGCCTCGGCCCACGGCAAAGTCGCCGTCGTCCAAGGCAACGCCGGCGGCAACGGCACGGCCCTCGCCATCAAAGGCGGCGTCGTCCCCGGCGCAGGCCCCAACTCCAAGGTCCGCCCTCTCCCTTTCCCTACCTAAGCCACCCTCACTAACACCCCCCGCCTACTCTCCAGACCGAAGTCGACACAACAGTCTTCTCCTCAACCAACATCAAAACCAACGGCCTCGGCAAGACAACCGGCTCCGGCAAAAACACCATATCCATGCTCGTCCAGGCCATGGCCCTCTCGGGCCCCACCCTGCCGCAGCTCACGCCCGGCGGCAACATCACGGGCACCTTCCACGTGGTGACCGCCGACGGCGCGGGCCCGATCTCGGCTGTCCTGGACCCGACGGCCACGGGCACGTTTGAGAAGGGCGTGCAGCTGAGTGTGGTGCAGCAGATTCCGGGGGATAAGGGGAATTTTGTGGCTGCGAAGACCAAACAGCAGAGGTCGGTTTGGGGGCGGGCGGTGGAGTTGCTGGGCAAGAGGGGCGCGGCGAACGTGAATCAGGACTTTGCGTTTGCGTTTGCCGTGCCGGCGGGGACGGTGTGCAACGGCACGGTGGCGGGCATGACGGGGGTGTGTCTGGTCAAGATTGCGAATGCGAATAAGGCTGGGCCGTTTGGGGGGGTCGTGCCGGTGCAGATTGCGGGGGTGGAGGGGGCGGGGAATGCGAAGGCTTGTGGGAGCGCGAGGAAGTTTCGGGCTTGAGGGGTTTGATGACGAGTCTGGCTGGCGGACTGCGGGCTTGGTGATGGTGGTGTGGGATGGTGGGTGAGTGTTTGTGTAGGGAGGTGGAGGTTCAGGGCTGTGTACATAGGCTTGTAACACATACGAAATCGAGACAGTTTGACTTTTTTGAATTATACGCTCATCCTCTCACCATGTGAACCAGAGAGTCTGCTCTTTCCGGGACGAGCCGAGCCAGCGAATGCCGTGGTGCGGTCAGCCGGGTGCCGCTGATGGAAAATCGTACGATGTTCCGAGCCAAGGACAAAAACGGACACGAAACCCTGTCCGCTCTTCTCTTTTTTCGCGCTGCCACTCTCATCATGCATAATCTCTCAATACCATGCCTGAATGCGAACGCAGAACAGAATCATTCCGTTGCTATCCCTCGGCCTGGTCCAGTCACTCACAACAAACCACATCACCAAGCCATCCAACGCCAGAAATGTCTCCGAGTTGAGTATCACCCGCCCACGCTGCGCTAACCTTACAAAACCTTACTCTACACCCTTCTACCCATTCCCAGAACCGCTCCAAAACCAAAGCGAATGCTAATGATGCAACAACCCCCCCCCC